>Ga0222648_1000261_pt1 | contig 23867 bp, 18 predicted proteins | sample AntAcemetagen335_FD_181021 | JGI IMG/M metagenome (GOLD analysis project Ga0222648, IMG submission 181021) | Saline water microbial communities from Ace Lake, Antarctica - #335 | ecosystem: Environmental > Aquatic > Non-marine Saline and Alkaline > Saline | place: Antarctica: Ace Lake... | reverse complement strand
CGAGGGGGTCGTGCCGCGTGACGACATGAATGAGGCCTTCCGCATGACCAGCGGCGCCCAAAAACGCAGGCATGGACGCTATACTCATGTTCTAGGATAATCAAGCGTCCGATTCGCAAACAGGTGCGTGTGCGCTCCGGAGCGGCGGACGACTGGGTGGTGCTAATTTCGCACCATAAAAAAATCAGGAAAGGTCGAGTAGAAAACTGGGTAGATATCTTCGATACCAAAAGAGTAAAGCCACGATCATTCAAAATCCCTCCGCGGTGACGCGGGGTCAGACCTGACGGCGCGCGTCACACGCACGCGCGAGACGTTTCGTGCCGCTTCCGTTTCCGGAAACACCCCCCCCGTGTCTCGTAGACGCACGCGGAGACAAGAGCTCGCGCGCTCGCACGCTCGCTGTGCGCTCCGAGTGGGGACCGTCTTGGCACCCCTCGTCTGTCGTCGAATTAACGACCACAGGCACACGCCTCCCTCCCTCCGACCCCCGGCCTTCTACAAACCGGTTTGTCGTGACTCGAGATGAGCAACAACCCGAACGCGCCCGTGGGGCTACGCCTGAAGCAGCGCTCCGTGCTTTCGTTCAACACCCCCGGCGGCATGAGCCGCGCGATGAGCCAAATGCGCGTGCTGGGCACCCCGGGCGCCCAAGGGCCTGCGTCGCAATGTACGCTTTCGCAGGACCCGGGGTTGGGGGGCGCGGGCCCGAGCCAGCCCATGGGCTCTGGTGACGGCGCGCAGCTTCCTGCCCTCCCAGGCATGATGAGCCAAGGCGCTGGCATGATGAGCCAGGGCATGCCCATGTTCACCCCCGATTTCATAACCCCCGCGGATGCGCAGTTCGCGTGTAACTACGAGGCGCACGAAAAGGAAAACAAAGGTCCGCGGTCGCCCGCGCACCTGTCGCCGATGCGGAGTAAACGCCCGCGGTTCGGGTTCGACCCGTCCCAGCTGTCGCAGGACTCGCAAATGGGGAGCCAGCAAATGAGCTCGCAGCCTGTGGGCGGGTGGGGCGGGAACTCGCAAGGCATGAACATGAATGACAACGGCTTCGCGGCTTTGCGAGGCGAGAACAGCGGCGGGGGCGACGACGCCGTGTTCCGCGTCCCAGCGCCGCGCGCGCCGAGCGGCGGCCGGTACGTATTTCCCGATCATCACATTCCGCCTCCATGAATGCCCATGCGAGACTGACACTTTCTTTTTTATCGTATCAGGGCGCCGTTACCAAGAGCCGCGCAGTCCCCGCCTTGTCTTCGCAACCCGTTTTTAGGCAGCCACGAGCAGCCTGATGAAACCCCGGCGCACTTAAGGGCGAACGGCGCCAGCGCGGCGGCGCTCGCCACCATGTCCCGACTCCGCGCTGACTTCGTGGATTGCGGAATCGTGGGAAGGGGCGGTTTCTGTAAGGTTTTCAAGGTCATCTCAAGGCTGGACGGGTCCATGTACGCGGTGAAACGCACGGAACGCAAGCTGCAAACAGAACGCGAACGACGGGAAGCGTTGAAGGAAGTACAAGCCATGGCCGGTTTGGGAAACGGCTCGGGGAACGGCCACGAACACGTGGTGCGGTATTTCGGTACGTGTTGCGTTTCCCAAATCCAGGCACACTGTTTGCCCGTACACGACGACTGACACTTTCTTTTATTTATCGTAAGGGTGCTGGATGGAATACGACCACCTTTACATCCAGCTCGAGTTGTGTGAAACCACGCTGAGTTCTTTGTTTTGTCGGTGGATTGAAACTGGGGGGGAGGCCGGGGCGGCGGCGGGCGGGGGGATGGAGACGGACGGAGGTATGGACGACGGAAGCGCCGAGGTACCCGAGAAATTGGGTGAAAGAAACGCCGCTCCATTTGGCGAAGGCGAAATAAAAAAGGTGTTGCGACACGTCGCCAGCGCGCTTGCGTTGGCGCACGCTCGTAACGTGGCGCATTTGGACGTGAAGCCTGATAACATCTTAGTGAAGAACGGGTTGTACAAGCTCGCGGATTGGGGACGGGCGGCGCCCGTAGACGGGATCGGGTTTCTCGGCGACGCGTCCGTTCCGTCGGCGGGGAAACAAATAACCTCGGTGAGCGTCGAGGAAGGCGACAGCCGGTACCTCGCCCCTGAGCTTCTTCGCGGAGACTGGTCGCCGTACGACTTGCGGGAGGCACAAAGGAACGTGACTTCGCCGTACACGTCTGCCCAAAACGTGGTTCCCGAATCGCCCCTTACCACCGGTCACGCCGACTCTTTCGACGACGACGAGAAAACCTCCTGGTTCGTCGGGTTGGACCGCGCGGATGTTTTTTCGTTAGGCGCCACCGCGTACGAGCTCGTGTCCGGTGCGCCGTTACAGAGCTCGGGACATGTGTACCAAGCGCTTCGCAACGGCGACGTAAATGGAACAGCTGGCGTGTTTGAAACCGGGAATTCAGACGCGTTGAGCTTCAGCGTCGAGTTCAAAAACTTGATCCTCGCCATGGTCTCTGCGGACCCAGGGAAACGGCCGAGCTCGGTTGCCGTGCTTCGCGAAGTACGAGCCATGGAGTCATCATCGAATGACGACGCAGCTACCCCGTTTCGATCCCGAATGGACCAAAGCGTAGGGGGGGTTATCGGTTTGTTTTCGCCCGCGGTTCCGGATTCGACGAATCCGAAAAACTTTGGAGGCAACCGAACTTCAGGAACCCCGTCGCGGCTCGGGTTCGGGAGTACGGGGCGATGAGGAGTTACATGACGATTTGGTGCGTGTAGATGCGGTACTAGCAGTGGGTGCGGTAACACTCGTACGTGATACTAGTGTTAGGCGCGGCGCCAGTGTAGATTTGTTTGATACGATTTGTGTATAGTGATGACGCGCGACTTCCATCTGTTTCACCATTCGCGCTGATTTTCCATCTGGTTTCAAAGAATTTGAAATCTGTGCTGCTTGTCTCCAGTTCCCGTGAATCGAGAAAAGTCAACTCTTGCGTTCAAAGTGCCACGCGCGCGGTGGTCGCACGTATCTCGCGTAAGCGCCCGTGCGTCTCTTTGGCGACAGTGTTTGGTGTCCATTTGGTGGGGCGGGGGCATGAGCTCGGTGACGTCGAGCGTTGACCCCGCGGAGTTCGGTGAGACGCCGCGGCATCTTGAAGAAACGTACTACGACGAGCGACAAGATGCGAACCACACGGCAGGGCTGTTTGGAGATGACGACTCCTCCAACGGCATCCCGCCGCCATCGCCCGCCTCTCCCACCCGCCACGACCGCACAGCAGCAGCGCAGCCGGCCTCGCTGACCAGGGAAACGCCGTTGGACCAGGGAATGTACGTCAGCGAGCCGCATTTCGCCCCGCCGAGGATGGATGAATCCACGAACGCGTGGTTCTCCCGCGACGATTTCACCAAAAAACAGCGCGACGAGTGGGACGCCGCTTTGTTCACCAAGTCGCTCGCGGTGTCCCCGTCGGTTTCGTCGCACAAAAATATCTCGCCTGCTGTCGTAACCAACGGGTTCGTTCCGAAACCCGCGGAACGCCGGGCCGCCGCGATTGCGCTGGAACGCGACCGGGCGGTGACGGAAACCGTCGAGGAGGAAATTGCAGAGCAGGAGGAAGCTGCAGAGCAGGAGGAAACTGCAGTGCTTGAGGAAACTGAAGAGCTTGAGGAAATTGCAGTGCAGGAGGAAACTTTCGAGGAGGAGGAACAGGAGCGAGAGATTCTGTCCCCCGAAGCTGTTGTCGATTCGACTGCCCCGGTCGCACCGATGGACAGGACGCAACAATCAATCCACAGCGTTCGAAGCAGCGTGCGAAGCGTCGGCACCGCGCACGACGAGGAAGTCGCCGTGACGGACGGCGACGAAGACGACGATGGAGATGGAGAATTCGACGAAAATGAAATCACGCACCCGCGACCCGACTTTAACGTCGACGACCCGGTCATGGCGGCGCTCATGGCGGAGGCGATGCGGGACGCGGCGAGGTCAAGGGAGGACGCGGCGACGTTATTCGCAGAGGCAACATTATCTGCAGAAGAAGAGGCAAGAGCATCTGCAGAAGAGGGCATGGAGCGCATCCGAAACGGCGCATCCGCGGTGCGACGCGCGCGATACGCCGCGCGCGTGTCGACTGAGCTCTCGGCGTCGACTTCGTTGAGGAATTCGTATTCGCGCGACGAAAACGGTTCGGGTCTGTCGAGTCGCGTTTCGTCGGTTCAGTCATCGCCGGCGCGTGTTTCACGCCCCACATCGACGCGCTCGAGCGTTGGGCAATTGTTGCCCGTAGTAACCTCGCGCAGCTCATCGCACAGCTCAACAAGGCACGACCACCTCCAAACGAGTTTACGGGAAGCTACGGATTTGCGGGTCAGCGTGGAGTCGTTGCGGGCGTCGCTCGGCGACGGTTTGTTTTTTTCCAACGAAACCGCCGAACCGGAAAGCGAAGCGTCGTCGGCGCGCGCGTCGCAGATCAAATCCGCTTTGTCGCCCATCAAAACCGACTCGCCATCCCGGTCGTCGCTCCGGTCGCCGCAACGTTTGTCGCACGACAACAGCCTTCCGGGAACGCTTCCCTCGCCTCCGCAAAGGTCACCGAACCGGGAAAGCGAAGTTCGGTTCCAAGACACCCTGGAGCCATTAGATGTGCGCGCGACAGAAGAAACGGAGTCACTTAAAGAAGAAACGCGACTTGTCGCCTCGCGAGCCTCGGTCTCGTCGAAATCCAGAACGGCGTACGCCGTGCCTGAAATGACCCCCCGGGCTGTTTCCGCGCGAAACGCGATGGACGCAAGGCGCGTTGCTGCGGAAACCGAAAAAGCAGCAGCAGCCGCGGCGTTCCAACGGCGACGCAAAGAAGCGAGAAAGGAAGCGCTTTTGCGTTTTTTCGGCGCGAAAAAGGAGAAAAGTTTAGTGGAGACACAAAAAGTCGTAAGAAACGCGAGCAACGCGCGGACGCCGCTGCGGCTGCGACACAAAATAAATGGCGACGAAAGAGAGGATGGTGAGAAAGTCGTGGAAAAACGAACAGACGATACAAGTCTGACGCTGGAAAGGGAAAAAAGAGAACTTCCCTTGCCCAAGGTCGCGTTGCTTCGCCCCGGGCAGAGGCAGCACGGTGCCCTCGGCGCGACGGCGGCGGCGGCGCAATCGTCTACGCGCGCGGTTCTCGAAGCGGCGCGATTCTCCGCCTCCGCCGCGCGTGAGGAGACGGCGGGTGAGTTACTACCTCCGGAAACCACTACCAACATTCCTCGAGTCGCGGGTTTGGATGCGCAAGGTTCCGCGCACGCCAGGGACATCCTCCACGCCGTGGCTGCCGCGCAGCGCGCGGTTGATTCCATCTCAAAGGCGTCACGCGCCGCCGCCGCGTACGCGTCCGTAAAGGAAACCATCGCCGCGACGTCTTCGGGTGATGCACAAAACATGCCATCGCGAAACGTTTCGCGCGCGCCGCTTCCGAAAGTGTCTCTGTTCGAACCAACACAAAGAGGCCACGTGACTCGCGCTGAGATGGAAGCGGCTGTGGCGGAGCGCGAGCGCGCTGAACAGGAGGCGCTCAATTCGATCAAGGCGAGGGCCGCCGCGGCGAGGGCCGAAGCCGCGGCGGCGAAGGCTGCTTTAGACGCGGAGAAAGCGGAAGCGGCGGCGGTTGAGTTCGCGAACGGGCGGTATCAAAACAACCACAAATCGGTGGAAGAAATGTACCCGAGCTGGTTTGGGGTGGTGGGTGACAACAACGGCGATGGCGTCATAACCACGCACGTCGTGCCCGGGTTCATCACGGGCGCCGGCAGTTTTATCCGGGAAGCGGATGGGGAAAGAGAATCAGATGGAGATATGGATGGAGATGGAGATATGGAAGGAGACGGGGAAAGGGAAGCGGACGGAGAAAGGTCTCCGTCTTCGTCTTCAAAACAAAACGCGCGTTCAGTCTCCGCGAACTCTCGCGACGATTTCTTCGCCTCGCCGCGGCCTTTGTTCGGGTTGACAACCCCAAAACCGACGCCGCCGCCGCCGCTGCCCTTGCCGAGTTCCCGTGAGGCACGCGAATCGGACCGCGAGCCGTGGCCTGATGCGTTTCCTGAATCCGAAAAAGCACACCAAAAAGGCGAGTCCTTTTTCGTCGACGTCACCGGGTGGAGCGACGCACGGCACGCGGGGGTTCCGTCGGGCGCGTGGGGCGATTTTGGTGACAACCACAAAGAGAAAACCGGTATATCCGTTCCGCCGACGCCGGAGGCGGAAATAAAGAGCCTAGCCTCGGTCGCGGCGGGCCGGAGAAATGTCACGTCTGCGCGTGGGAACAGAGTTGGTGCGGTTTCAAGAGCCCAAACGTCACGACAAACCTCGTCCACGATTTTGGCGTACAAGCCCTCCGCGAAGCTTTCGAACAAGAAACTCGTAAAGAACGCGCTCGCGCACGTGTGCCTTGCTGGGGCGGCGATGCGCGTGCAACGAGAACATTGCCTTGACGCGCTTGAGTCCGTGGACGACACCGTGGCCCAGGTTTTCGTGATTGCGTTTCGAGAAAACGTCGCGCCGCACAGGTTCAGGGCGCTGTACGCGCTGTGCGCCTTCGAGTTTGATGAAAAAACGCACGGCGAAGACGCTTCTTCAAGAAAGCACGGCGAAAGGTTGGTCAAGATTCACGGGGTGGGGCCGACCCGCGTGTCGCTCGCGGACGTGGAGTGCACGATGAAGTACGATAGCGGAACGCGGGAGTTCAAGCCACTCGCGACCTCCGCGGTGGGGCCGCAAACCGCCGCGGTCACGCTGGCCAAGCGGTGAGGCGAGGGATTGTGAGAGGAGAAGGAAGAGGGTAGCTTGGCAAGAGGTGAAGAAAATTCTCGTCCCGAAAAGTCCAAGAAAAAATATAATTGAAAAAGCAACGACACTTCACACCCCGGCGAGATGGTGCGTTCGTCGCTCCCGAGTGGCAGGTCCCGGGTGTTCCTGGCGCTGCTTTATCTGGGGATGTGCGTGCGCGCGGGCGCGATCCGCGCGCCCAGCGCGCCGGGTTGGCGCGTCCCGGGGACGGCGACGGCGGTTGCCGCGGAGGTTGCCAACACGAAACGCGAATCCGAATCCGAGGACGAAAAGAACACCAAAGCCGCGATGCCCGATCGGTACACCCCTGTTGGTTTCTCGACAACCGCGGGCGACGCCGGGTCGTTACGCGTCGCCGAACTCCCCGGGTGCCACCTGCATTTCTTCCGGCACGTCAGCAAAGCCGCGGGGACGACGATGCGGTTTATTTTCGACAAGCAGGTCGTGATGGGGGAGTGGGAGTTTCTGCCGATGTGTCACTACGGATTTCGGGAAACGGATTGGGTAAAGACGCTGGATAGCTTCCGGGCGGCGGCGGTGAACGCCTCCAACGTGCGACTTGGCACGGGCCCGAGAGTTATCATGGAAGCTCGGAACGAGTGGGGTGCTACTGAGGCTTTCGAGGATGTAATTTTGAAAGACTTGAAGCAGTTGAAGGAACACGTCGCCGGTTTAGGGTGCGGCGTGACGACGAGTCTTCTTTTCCGAGAACCGAAAAAACAGTACGAGAGTTTCTGGCGGTACTACATCCAGAAGCTCCGGGACGACGACGACAAGACCGACCTGCGGAAAGGCCCGGAGGCATGGGGAGACTCTTTTGAAGAGTGGGCTGAGAACATCCCCGACTTGCAGTTAAGAGAGCTACTGGGAGACCGGTGTACGTCAAAGTTACGGGAACCGGTTTGGAACGTTGTGTGGGACGCCGTGGCCAAAAAACGAATTCGCACCGAAAAAATTAAACTTCCCGAGACGTGCAAGATATCGAACGGCGTCACATCCGGGCGGTTTTCCGAGATTTTGGCGCAATTGGACGTCGTGGGTACAACCGACGAGTTCGACACGTTCCTGTTACAGGTGGCGGACGCCACCGGGTTCCAACACCTGGAGTACGTGCCGAGTAACAAACGCCGGGTAACGAAGAACGCGGACGGCGTTGACGGAAGCGCCGACACTGGCACTGATTCGAAAGGCGTGGTTCCTTCCGGTACCCCAGGTTGGGAAACCTCCAATACGAACGATCGATGGGCGTACGGCTTGGTCGCGAAAACGAGAGACCAACGTTTGGCGGCGGCCGGCGAAGATTTACCCTCCCGAACGCAAAAGTTCAAGGCGCTCACCGCCGAACACTCCGACGACCAGAAAATACGCGCTGGCGGGAAGCCAGGTACATCGCAGTTCATGTGGGTACCCGCCGAGCCGGTCCTTGAAACCCGGAAACACTGGGTCCGCCCCGACTTTTACGTCGCGCCGCCGATTTGCAAAGGGTTCTTCTCCGAATTCGACGCGCTCGTTTTCCGGAACAACTCGTTGTTCAAATGTGACCGCGGGTGTTCCTTCGAGTAGCCCACCGACTGGTGCGGGGTAGGGTCAACCGGGTGGGTAAAATACACATTTCCGGACGCTAGTGTCAACGCGAGTTTAGTACAAGTATTGTACGAGAGTACAAGTGGCTCGTTGTTTGTTATAAAGAAATATCCCACGAGAGTACGAGACCGTTTAGGCGGCCGCGACGTTCTCCGTCCATTTCTTCTTCCCCGGTTTTTTCTTCTCGTCCCTCAAGCCGTGGTCGTGGTCGGCGTCGAAGAACAGCAAAGGAAACATCCCCAACACACACCCGATTGATACCCCGATCACCGCCCCCGCTATTTTCCATGCCTTGGTGTTGAACAACCCGGCTTGCGCCCTCGAAAGTTCGGGGGGCCGGATTTTGAGCCACGTTTCCGTGAGGGTTTCGATTTTCTTTGAAAATCCGATGCCGGCGATGTCGCTTAGCAGGTTCCCCAGCCCCGCGGCGGCCATCGTGGACAGCGCAAGCGCGCTTCCCAAACCCATCTCTATGTACTCCCCCGCGATGATCATAATAGCGTTGTCCATGAACCCGAACCCGACGAAGGGAAAGAACTGCGAGAGGAACAGGGCTTTGGTTTGTAAACTGGTTAACGCCAAACCGTCGTTTGGCAAACCGCTCGCGCCGCCAACCGTGGTGTACCCGCGTTTACCGAACCTCAGCAAAACCCGGTCAAACTCCTCCATCGTTAACGTTTTGTCGCCATCCAGGTCCGCTTCGGTGAACAGCGACTTCGTGTCTGTTTTTGGAAAGAAAAGTGTCAGTCTTTCGTAACATGCATGAGTAATTACCCTGGACAATCGGGCCGAACAGTGTTGGGATTTGTGAAAGGCCCAATACGTACCTGTTTGAGTCAATCTCGGTTTCTCGGCGAGCAGCGCTTTCAACATGGCGGCTTTTTGGGCGACACTCATCGCCTGGACCACGGCGGCGGCGCCGGGATCCGTGGTCGGGATGTTTAGCTCCTGTACTTTTTTGGTGGCACCGTCATCCTTCCCGGCCTCGTCGTTTTTGTCACCTACACCTCCGTTGGAACTGCTACCTGCGCCTCCTGTTGAGCTGCTTTGGAAGGTTCGGTTCACGCCTGGCGGGGACCCACACACGAGGCCGCAACCTGATGAGAGATGCGCGTCGGGCGACAGCCACGCGTTTGACGACCACGACCGCGCGCCGCGGTGGTTTTGGTACCCGCTCAACACACCGAAAGCACCGAGCGATGATGATGATCTTTCACAGGTTTGGGTAACACGCATCACGGACCTTCCCGAAGAGGTTACCGAAACAAGGCCAAAACAGCTCACGGTGTTCGCGTTGTTCGCGCGCGCGATGGCGTACCGCAGCGACGCGACCGCGCGACCCGACGCCTCCCTCGTTGGACCCATCGCGTCACACGGAAAGACCACGCGAAACGCGTCGGTCGAAATCGACGTGGAAAAGAAGATTGAATGATTATTCTTATTCTTTTCGAACGGACACCGGGTCCGAAAACCGTGTCAAAGCGCGCGGTTCACGCGAGTCGCGGACGCGACAGTACCACGTTTCCGACCAATTTGGGCGGTCTCCCCAAAGCGAACACGCCGCGCGAAGCGAGAGGTGCGCAGGCCAAAGAGTCGCGACGACAGGAGAAACTGTTCGAACAGCACGCCGTTGTTGCGATTAAAAAGAAAGATTTTCCGCACACGGATTCGGGGCGATTTCGGTGGAGCGTTATTTTTCCGTTCATCACACCCTACCGCTCCTACGATGAGGGCGTACGGTCCGTACGCCCTCATCATGACCCGGAGAAACAACGGAACGAAAGCATCGTTGTGTGCAAAGATTAACTAATGTTTGCTTCGGCGAAGCGTTTTTCCGTTCATCACAACTACTCCTACGGTCCGTACACCCTCACCACGCCTTCCGCGTTCCCCACCGCGAACGAGGTTTTCCCGAACCGCGCGCCCTCTGCTCCGCTTCCCCAGCACGCCGCGGTGACCGAGGCGTGGCCGCCGGTGTTCATCCCATACTCCCGGAATTGGTGCGCCGCGCTCGCCCCGGCGCCGTCCAAGCTCCGGCCATCCGCGCCCCACTCGCCGATGGTGTCGCCGCTGCTCGCGTCCCACGCCCGGACGCACTCGCCCCTGGAACCAGACGCAGAAAGCACGACTCGTTTGTTGTCTACTCCAAACGCATACGCGGAAGCTGCGAAAGCGGGGCGGGAGGACATGTCGGTTGTGTTGATGCTTGTCGTCGAGGCGTCGGCCGCGCCGTTGCCGGGAAACCCGCAAGCCTCACGGTGCGCCCTGGCCGATTTCCACGGAGCGCCGTACCCCGTGTCGTCCTTCCTCTGCCACGCGAAGACGTCGCCCGTGGTTGATGTGGTGAAGATCTCATCCCCAACGTGCGTCGCACACGCCCACCGCTGGCCGGGTTCAAGGGACGCAAGCCTCGCCGGGCGATCAGAGGCGGGCGCTCGCAGGTCAAACACCCGCGCGCCGTTACTCGCGATCGCCGCCAGGGTCACCCCATCCCTGGCTAAACTCACGCTCGTTATGGAGGAGGCGCCTGGCACACGCAGGGTCATCACAGGCGCCACGCCGGCGCTTCCGAAGCTACCAGAACCGGCTCCGGCCGGTGTGTTGCCACCAGTCCGCCTTGAGCCTCTCGGCGCGACTCGGCTGTCCCACAAGTACACATCCCCGCCCTCGCCCGCGGCGGCGACCAACCCGCTCCCGGGGCCGCCCGCCGCGACGCATTGTAACCGCCTCGGCGCGGACGTGGAGACGGTTTGCTCATACCCATCCTCCGCGGGCACGGCGAGCAGCGCCCCCAGTTCTCGGCCCGCGGCGAGGTCGTACCTGGCGACGTACCCGCCGGGCCCAGCCGCGGCGACGAAAGCCTCCACGCCGACGGACGCGACGGCGGCGATGCCCTCTTTCGGGCCGCGGATAATAGCAACCGGCCGACGCGCGCCGGCTTGGAACAACCGAAGGCACCCGTCGCTCGTCGCGGTCATCAGCGCCGAGGGCGGCGTCTGGTCGTCGCCCGCGTCGGCGCCACCGGAGTCGCCGCCGTACCCCACGAAACGCAAATCCAGAACCTCCTTTCGCAGTTCCAGGACTTGCGTGGGGGCGAGTCTTGACGCGATTGAGTCTATGGCGTCGACGGGCGCCTTTGAAGTCGCGGGCGCAGCAGTCGCCGCCGCCGTCGCGGTGCCATCCGCCGCGCCGATCTCCCCGCGCGCGCCGTACCCGCCGGTTTTCCGCCCCGAAGAAGTCACCGCCGCGCTTGTCCCCACCGGATCACCAGCTTCGCCCAAAGACCCTACCGTGGTCACCCCCGACCCTCCCGAGTTACTCAAATTCGGGCCAGCCGGGTCCACGACGTAAAACCCGTCTTCGTCCATGGTTCCCGAAGCGGTGCGATGCACGTGTTGTGTTCGTGTCGCGGCGACGGCGGAGAAGTACGCAAGCGCGGCGCTCGTGTCGCTTGGTTTGGTGTTGAATTGCGTTTCACCAACAAACGGGGGGGGCATGGGGGGCAAGTCCTGTGGAACCTGCAAGTTCGGGTCAAGCGCCAAGCGCAGGGCGTACCTCTGAAGCTCAGCGACCCGGAAGTGTAAATCAGCCTCTTCGCGTTGCAGTTGCCTTTGCCGCGCGGCGAGCCTCTCGCTTTCAACTGCGCGGGCGGAGATGGCGTCGCGACACGCGCGGAGCTGCTGCTCCACCGGCACAAGGTTGGGTGGCGCCCCACCGCTGGCCAAAGCGGCGTCGTTCGCGAACTCCGCGAGGTCCATGGATTGCGAAAGGAGGCAATCCATGGACGTTCCGGGCGGGCCGTGATTTCGGGCGGCGATTTCGCTCACTCGCCGGCGCGTGCGCTCCTGCGCCTCCATTTGCAGTTGCAACGTGGCTTTCATTTTTGTCTGTTCCTCGCGTTCGGCCCGAAGCTCTAAACGCTGCGCATCCAGCTCCGCTTTCTGCTGTTCCAGCATCAAACAAAGCGCCTGTTGTCTTTCCTCAGCTTCGGAAGTTTCGCCAGTAGTCACGCCGCGCGCCTCCTCCAACTCGCGCCGCGCCTGATTGCAAAAAGAAAAGTGTCAGTATTGTATGGGCAATCAGTAACAGTCGGCGGAATGTGGTGATTGGGAAATACTTACCTGCGCCATCAAAGACTCCATCTGCGCCTGCTGCTGCGCGTGCCATGCTTTCGAGTCCTTGGCCCACTGCGGCGTGGACGCGCCTGCCGGCTTTGGAGCCGTTTTTGGAGTGGGGGGGCGGCCTCCTGTTGGGATTTTAGACGAACCACCCGGGGTTTTCGCGGCGTTCGGTACCGCCACGCGCTCCGTGGGTTCGAAATCCGTCGTCGAAAACAACTCGGGAACCTGTTCCGTCATCTCGAAATCCTCAGCGTCGAACAAAGTGGCGTCGAAACCGCGTTTGGTTTGGGGCTTTTGAATTTGAACGGCGTCTTTGTGTTTCGAGGGAAGGGTAACACGCACAGCGTGACGTGCTGTCAACGCCGCCGGCGCGTCAACCGCGGGAGACGCCGCGGCGGCGTGCGCCAACCGCAGCGGCGTCAGGTCCATGGTGGGCGTGGCGAGGTGAGGTAACCGCGCGGTGACACCCTCGCGGAAACCAAACCCACCGTGCGATGTGGTGTCACCCACAGCCCTAAGAGGGGTCAGGTCATCCTCCACGCGGCGGTAGAGGGTATCCGTCTCGATTGGGGCGGGAGACGTTTCGGTTCCAAACGGGGACGCCGGCGCGCGCGGAGTTTTCGGGTCGGTCGAATCCTCTTCCTCCTCTTCTTCTTCCTTTTCTTCCTCAACCGTGTCCCTTGTGTCCATCCCATCACTCGTTTCGTTTGTGGTGCGTGCCTCCACGTCGTGTCTTGGAATCGCCGTGGTCGCCGCGCCGAGGTCGACGTCGTGGTCCGCGGCGTCGCCCGCGTCATCGGAAACCGCCGACGCCAAAGAAACACTCGTTGTCCCGATTTCGCCACACGAATCTAACGCAGCATCGTTCGTCGTGACCGGGACCCGGGGCGGGGGCATCGCCGCGGTGTCGAAGTTGGTGTTGGTGTCGGCACACCGCGGAAGGGTCCCTCGCGCAGAGGGCGGGGTCGGCAAAACCGTATTCGCCACGTCCACCGCGGCGGTCACCGCATCGTCGTCGCATCCCTGGTCATCAACGCTCGGCCCGTCCGACGCGATTTCGGTCTCAAGGCGAGGCTTCCCGCCCCGCGTTTTGAACTCACCCGCGGTTAGCGGCGAGCGCGCGTCGAGCTTACGCGTTCCCAGCGCGCCCTTCGCGGAGTTCGGGGCGGTTTGGGGGGGGACCGCCCCGCCGCCGGAAGGGGTGTTCTCGTCTCGCCGTGCCAACGCGACGCCGGGAGATCTCCACGGCGCTTTGTTCGCAGATTTCGCCGCACCGGGAGTGCGCCCGTCCGTGGACACTGGGGCGATGTCGTCCTTAACGCCCTGGCCGGAGGGAGATCCAGCCACGGGGGGTGAAGCACCTGCCATGGAAGCCACCGAGTGCGCGTGGTGCAATGCGAGGAGAGGGGAGGGGATGACAGCATCCATCGAGGGGAAAGGTAATCTGAAAAAAAAGAACGGCTACTTTTTGGAGAGGCACTTTTTGCCAGAAAATGAAGAAAATTATTTACAAGTGTTCGTCAAAAGTCCCATCCCTAGCGCGCGTCCGTTTCGTCCTCCTCCGCCAGCGCCAGGTCTTCGTCGTCGTCATCCAGGTCGAAGGGCGACGCTTGTCCGAACGCCCCTACGCCAAGGGGCTCCACGGATTCCGGCTTTTGCTTGTCAATGGGGGTTCCGTATTTCCCCGCCAGGCGCTCCGCGATGGTTCGCCGGACGTCCACGTCGATTTGAGCAAGCATCTCCGGGTTCTCCAGAAGCGTCTCCATGGCTTTCAATGAATAAAAGAAAGTGTCAGTATTGTGTATCGCGATGTATGGACAACAGTCACCAGCTGAGAGATAAAATAGTCGTCCGGGATTTGGGAAAGGCCAAATTACTTACCTTTCTCCCGTCCCTGCCCTAAGCGTTCCTCGCCGTAGCTGTACCAGCTCCCCTTGCGGTCGATAACGCCCATCTCATCAGCGGCGTCCAGCATGCACCCCAGGGAGGAAATGCCGCGGCCGAAGATCATGTCGAACTCGGCGACTTTGTACGGCGGCGCGACTTTGTTCTGCGTTTTTCGGGAAAGAAAACAAAACAAAGTGTCAGTCGCATGTTGGGCGTGTATTGGACGTGTCTTGGACGATGTATGGACAACAGGGAGGGGTAATCGGTCTGAACAATCACCGTAATCGGTCCGAACAGTCACCCGTAATCGGTCCGAACAGTCACAGGCGCCCCCAAGATAAAACGGGCGGCGTGTCGGATTCGGGAAAGCCGAAAAACACGCCACGCGTACCTTCGCCACCTTCACCTTGACACGCACGCCTTCGTCGTCCCCGCCCGCTTTCCCTTTGATGATTTCCTTTCTTCGTATATCAAGCCGTACGGAGGCGTAGAACTTCAGCGCGTTGCCCCCGGTTGTGATTTCGGGGTTGCCGTAAATAACCCCGATTTTCGAGCGAAGCTGGTTTAAAAAAATAATAGTCACGCCAGCCTTCGCGGCGTTTACGTTGATTTTGCGCAGCGCTTGCGACATGAGCCGCGCGTGCGCGCCAACCTGGACCATCCCAATTTCGCCCTCGATTTCGGACCGCGGAACGAGCGCGGCGACGGAATCCACCACGATCAAATCCACCGCGTTTGACCGGACAAGGGTATCAACTACTTCTAAACCCATCTCGCCCGTTTCCGGCTGACACACCACGACTTCGTCCACGTCCAGCCCCAACCGCGCCGAGTACTCCGGGTCAAACGCGTGCTCCGCGTCAATCAGCGCCACGGTCCCGCCGAGTTTCTGCATCTCCGCCATGGCGTGCAGTGCCAGGGTTGTTTTCCCACTACTTTCAGGGCCGTAAATCTCCACGATCCGCCCGCGTGGTAAACCCCCGCCGAGCGCGATGTCCAGGGTCATGGAGCCGCTGGGAAACGTCGAGACTTTCGCCTGGGAAGCGCTTCCCAGTTTCATAATGCTCCCCTTGCCGAAGTTGCTGTCGATCTCACCGAGCACCCGGTCAAGGGCTTTCTTCTTAGCGTCCTTGTTCGCCGCGGTCTGCGCGTCAGCCGATGACGCTTTCGTCGCCGTCGCGGCGGCGGCGGGTTTAGGGGCTGGGGCGAGTTTGGAGACCGGTTTCGCGGATGCTTTCTTCGCCGCGGGCTTCGCCTTCGCCGCGGATGCGGAACTCGACGAGAACGAGGCGCTCTGTTTGGACTGCGCAAGCAAGCGCGACGCGAGGGAGCCGCCCCCGGTGCTGGACAGTGAGCCGTTGGGACCCTTTGTGTCGTCCACAGCCGCCCTGGTCACCGCGGAGTCCCTCGATTTGTTGCCGAAACCCGAGGCGGCCGCGGCGGGGGGCACAGCGTGGAAGCGGCGATGGGAGGAGGCGGAGGCGGCGGGGCGGGCGACCCTTAGGCCCTGTTTGAGGAGCATGGAACGAGACAAACGGGGTGGTGGGGTCAGCGAAATAGACTCCGGGCGCCTTGCAACACGTCGCACCAGGGATGTCGGCAAACTAACAAGAATTCGCGCCAAGCGACGACGCGTGATCTTGACGAACGTTTCCGATCTCCTGCACGTCGCACGTACCTTCGCCAGGCCACCGACGCAAAACCCGCCGGTGAAGGAAACAGACGACATCCTGGATAACTGCGCTGAACCCAACTTGCACGCGCGATGCATGAGCGCGCGGGGTGGAGTGTTGAGGGGTGAATCGGCAACAGAAGAGGAGGCGGGAAACACTGGTGTTTGGGCTTGGGGGTGTCTTTGAGTTTAGGATTGCGACTTAAGAATTTTGAGACGAAACTTGATGCAAAGCTTACGTCATAAATTCTTAGCGCCTCTACTCACACACGAGTGAGGTTACACAAGCGTAGTTACCAATTCCCATCGCACCCTTACGCGGAAGGCCTGTGGTAGTGGCACGTCACGAACGGCATCTTCGCCGTGACCGCCGGCGTGCTCTTCCCGCGCGTCTCAACCATCAACTCGGTTCCCGCTTTCGCGAAAGCCTTCTGCACGTACCCCATCGCGATGTTCTCGCCCAATACGGGGGAGAACCCGCCCGAGGTGATTTCGCCAACCACGGTACCGTCGGCGAGCTTCACGACGCTGCCGCCCCTCGCGGGCGCGCCTTTCCCCGTGAACTTGAACCCCACCCTTCGCTTCGCGACGCCGTCGGCGAGTTGCTTTTTAATCACGTCCCCGCCCACGAAGGAACAATCGTCCCTGCGGCTCTTGCCGATGGTCCAAGTCAAACCGGCTTCCAACGGCCCGATTTGTTCGTTCAGGTCGTTGCCGTACAGACAAAGCCCGGCTTCCAGGCGCAGGGAGTCTCTGGCGCCTAAGCCGCACAGGCGGGAGGCCGGGTTCTCCAGCAGCTTCTTCGTGAGGGACACGGTGTCCTGTTTTTTTAGCGAAATCTCAAACCCGTCTTCACCGGTGTACCCCGTGCGCGTGATCCAAACGTCCTTCCTGTCGATTTTGGTTTCGGTGAACATCCCAAAGTAGAACGTTTTCAGGTCAAGTTTCGTGAGCGGCTGCAACACGTCCACCGCTTTCGGTCCTTGGAACGCCAGAAGCGACCGGTCGGCGTGCACGATGAACTCGGCGTCGCCGCCGTTTTTCTTGAACTCGGCCAAGTGCTTGTTGATGTGCGCCTGGTCTTTCTCCGAACACCCGCCATTCTGAGATAAATAAAAGAAATTGTCAGTCTCGTATGGGCAAACAGTGTTGGGATTTGGTAAATGGGAAATACTTACCAGCACGATGTAAACGTCTTGGTCGTTTATCTTGGTCACCACGGTGTCGTCGATGATACCGCCGTGTTCGTTGGTCACCACGCTCAGCGTCCCGGTGCCGTTCTTTAAACCCGCGATGTCCCCGACCACGATCCGCTCGGTGAACTTAATAGCGTCCTTCCCCCTGATGCTCGAACCCAACATGTGCGACACGTCGAAAATGCTCGCCTCGGTGCGGCAGTGCTTCGTCGCGTCCATGATGCTGTCGCCGTACTGAATCGGCATGCTGTGCCCGGCGAAGGGGACCTGTTTTTTTGGGGGGGGGTAAGAAGGGGGGGGAGGTCGGTGGAAGAGGTACGGTGAGTGATTACGTGCGGTGATTACTACTGTACGTGGTGTGAACCACCGGACGATCGGACGGTCCGTTTCCGTTGATTCGAAAACACGCACCATCTTTGCCCCCATCTCCAGATGGAAGTCGTACAACGCGGTCTTCAGCAGGTTGGCGTCGTCCGCGTAGCATCGCGCGAAAGGGACGAGCGCGGGCCGTGCGGCGGCCGCGCCCCACTGGGGGGCGGCGCGCTTGGCGACAGCCTGGGCGGCGACGCGGAGCATCGCGCGTGGTGGTGTGCCGCGTGAAGAGTCTCGGATCAGAGCTGACTCGACTGCCAGGATAGAATGAGATTTGGCAAAGAAAGCGTCAGTCTTGTATGGGCAAACAGTGTTTGTATTTGGGAAATAACGCTTCCTCGGCACCCACCTAAAACGCGGAGAGAAAAAAATGTTTCCCTTTTGCAAAAAGTTCTCATCGCGAAGCGCGTCGGTGCCCCCGCCGTGATGGCTTCGTGTTTGGTCGTCGCGGCGTCGGCGACCGTGCGGTTCCTGTCGAACCGCACACGAGACGAGCGCCGAGCTCGGCGTGTCCGGCCCTCGCGTCACCACGCACCACACATCGCTTCCCGCGCCTCATCGTCCGACCCCGAAAACAACCACGCGGTTGTACCAACCCCCGTGCACTTGGCGTTGAAGGAGTGGAGCGCCGTTGTCGCGGCGCTCGCGTCGGGCGAGCAGACGGTTTTGTTCCGAAAAGGCGGGTTGATGGACAGGGCGGGCGGTGGGGGAACCGGGTTCACAATCAAGGCTCCCGAGATGGCGCTGTTCCCGACGAACTACCACCCCCCCCACGAAGATGAGATGCAAGACTTGCAGGCGAGGCCCGAAAAATCAAAGCGCGCCCCTGACATGAAAAAAGGCGAGCCCGTGCCTCTGCGCGTTGGTGTGCGAATCACGGGGGCGTGGCAGACCACGGACGTTGCGGTGCTGGAAGCGCTGAGCGCACACCACGTGTGGACCGCGGAAACGCTCAGCTCGAGGATGAACTGGAAGCCGGCGGTACCGATCACGGTGATTGAGTTGCGGGCGTTTGCGATTGACGACGACGAAGCCAAATGCGTGCTACCGCCCGACTTGAAGAAGTACGGCGGGTGCGCGTCGTGGATAGATTTGCCAATTGACATGAAAGTACGGTTCGGAAAGGCGTGTTTGAGTGATGCGAAATTCGCGGAGAAGCAAAAACAACTGCGAAGCGCGCTGGAAAAAGTGAAATACGAAAAGATCGAATACTGAGTTGAAGATGGCTTGAAGTCCTTCCTGGAAGACTTAATACTGTACCTTCTTTTTGTACGGTAGTTAGATTTAGACTTAGTTAGACACACTTGTTCGTAGATGAAAGGGTGACGCCGTGGTACCTGACAAATTTAAAACCCGCCACCCCAAACCCTAAACAGGGAGATTTCTCACCGGAACTCATCCTCCAGTTGCCGGAACGACGCGAGCGTGTCGTCGTGCAGGTCGCTCAAGCGCCTGGTCACCGCTTCCTCGCCGTCCGCCGGGTCTTCAAACTTCTGCGACGCGATGCGGTACATCAGGTCGCCCATCCTGGCTTTGATGACGTTGAAGGTTATTTTCGGACCCTCCCCGCCGGACGTGCGTTCAACCGCCGCGTTCGCGCATCGGTGAAACGCGCAGATGTTGCGCAGCATCGCCGCGCTTTTGTAAAAAGGACAGTACTTGTCATAAGCGGTGAAGGAGTTTTGCTGAGATAAATAAAACAAATTGTCAGTCTTTCGGGCCATGTTCGTAACCTGTGCTGCGCAAACAATGTAGTTACTTTCCTACTGTACTGAAAGAGGGGCGGCAGAAACGTGGAAGCGGGATTTGGGAAAGCCCCAACACGTACCTGCAGGAAATCCTCTTTTAGAAACTTGGCGGTTTCCAGGGTGATCTTGTCGCTCTCCGCGAGCGAGTCCTTGCCAACCAGCTGCACGATTTCGTTGAGCTCGTCTTCTTTTTGCAAAACGTCCCTGGCCAGCGCCCTCGTGCTTAGAAACGCGGGGTCGTTTTTTTCGTAAAAAGGCTCCAGGGCGTTGTTGTATTTGGAGTACGAAATCAGCCAGTTCACGCTCGGGAAGTGTTTGCGTTGCGCCAGTTTCTTGTCCAGGCCCCAGAATACCTGGACGATGCCCAAGGTGGCGCTCGTGACGGGATCCGAAAAGTCACCACCGGGAGGGGACACCGCGCCGACCACGGTGACCGAGCCTTCCCGGTGCGGCCCGCCCAGGCACCGCACGCGTCCGGCGCGTTCGTAGAAGGACGCTAGGCGGGCGCCGAGGTACGCGGGGTACCCGCTATCCGCGGGCATCTCCGCCAGCCGCCCCGAGATCTCGCGCAGCGCCTCCGCCCACCGCGACGTGCTGTCCGCCATCATTGAGATGTTGTACCCCTGGTCCCTGAAGTACTCCGCTAACGTGATGCCGGTGTAGATGGAAGCTTCCCGCGCCGCGACGGGCATGTTTGACGTGTTCGCCACCAACGTGGTGCGCTTCATGATGCTCTCTTCGCTTCCGTCGGGCAGGGTCATGGTCAGTTCGGGGAACTCCGCAAGCACCTCCGCCATCTCGTTCCCCCGTTCACCACACCCCACGTAGATAATACCGTCCGAGTTGGAGTACTTGGAAAGGGCCTGGGATTGGAAAAGAAAAGTGTCAGTCTTGAGTCTTGAGTCTTGAGTATGGGTTTGTAACAGTTGCCAGTACTGGTAAATGTTACTAGTAGTGCACTCGAAACAGTCACAAAGGGGAGGTAAACAGTGTGCCTGGATTTGGGAAACGCGCAATACGTACCTGGGAGATGACGGTTTTGCCGCACCCAAACGCCCCGGGAATGGCGCACGTCCCGCCCAACACGGACGGGAACATCACATCAAGCACGCGCTGGCCGGTGAGCAGCGGGGTGTTCGCGGGGAGCTTCTCCGCGACCGGTCGCGGCGCCCTTACGGGCCATTTCTGTAACATGGTGTAGCTTTTTTTTTCCCCCCCGAACTCGACTTCGATTATTTTTTCGTCCACGGTGTAGTTCCCGGGCGGCGCGACGTAGGTGATTTTGCCCTTCGCGTTTGGCGGGAGCATGATTCGGTGTTCGATAAGGTTGTTCTCCGGGACGATACCGAAAATATCCCCACCCGAAATGTGGTCCCCAACCCTGAACTGGTTCACCGTGGGTAGGTTGAACTCCCACGCGATGTCGCGGTCGATTGACGGGACCTGTGGTTGTTGAAGAAAAGGGTCAGTCTTGTGTTGGGCGACGTACGGGGTATGGGTTCGTAACAGGTACCACGGTAACAGTTGCCAGTACTGTGTCGTAGTATACTTCCTTTTAATAACTAGTGCAGTCGACCAGGGGTGGTAAACAGTGTTTGGATTTGGGAAATACAACGTACGTTGATGCCTCGCGGGATGAAACAGTCGCCGGCGACTTCCGCGATTTTCTTCAGCGGCCGCTGGATGCCGTCGAAGATGTTCCCCATCACCCCCGGCCCTAGTTCCACGGAAAGCGGCTGCCGCGATCGCATCACGGGGTCGCCAACCGTCAAACCGCTCGTTTCTTCGTAACACTGAATCGTCGCGGTTTCCCCTTCCAACCGAATGATCTCGCCGATGAGCTGATCGGTACCCACGCGCACTAGTTCGTACATCGCCGCGCCGTACATCTTGTCCGCCACCACGACGGGGCCGGAGACCTGTTTTGTTTATTCATAATAGCGGGGGGCGATGGGTCAGGGAGATTCGTGGACCGGGTAACTGGTCTTCAACTTCCTTCAGATCCGCGATGGAGAATTCACTTTCTCGCAGGGTCGCGCGTGCCCTTTGGATTTAGGGATCTGAGCGCCAACCGGCGGGTGTGGCGGTCGTGGGTGAGTACTCATGAACGGCCGACCAGGCAGACCAAGCGCGTACCTTCTTCACGGTGCCATAGTCGCTCTCCTTGTCCTCGGCGAAAGCACTCATGGTGCTTTACAGTCGCACGGCACCGCGTGCGCTCGAGAGTGCCGCGGGCGAGTGCAGAGGAATATTGGCTTCCCAGAAACTCGTGCTGGGTTCCTTGAAATCGCGACTGGGAGTGCCCACTGTCACTTCTCTATCCATCGACACAACCGAGGGCGCGCGGCGGTCGGGCGATGGCGTCCCCGCCTCCCACGGGCCCGGGCCCCGTGGTGTTGGCGTCGGCGGTTTCCATTTTCCTCGCCACGATCGAACAAACCACTCGATTGACGATTCGGTCTTACCCCACACGACGCGACCACAACATCCTGACCGCCCTGAAGATGTGCCGTGTATCACGACGAGGAAGCTCCGGTTTTCTTCGCGTCGCTCTTGTGGACTTGACCCCGGAAGCCGACTCAGGGGACATCGACACGTTCCTCGATGCGTGCGAGAAGAAGCTGGGCTCTGCGGGCGATAGCGACGGGCACGTCGCCGTGCCGTGCCAGGTCGACGATGCGGATGAGAACGGGTTCATGGCGAACGAGGCTGATTTCATCGCGGTGTTTGCACAGGTTTCTTCGCCAGAAAATACCCAAATCAAAATCAACGAACGGTGTCGCCCGCGACTGCTGAAAACATTAAAAAAAGCACGACAACGAGGCGCGGTGGTGATTGCGGTTGGTCAGTCCGTGTGCCGCGCGCTGGGACCGAATACCCATAGCGACCACACGAGCAACACGACGGAAGAACCGCCGCTCGTGGACGTCATCGTAAAAGTTGCCGACGCTAAAAATGCTAAAAATAAAACCCCCGCGATCGATTGTAACTGGCGAGACTTGACAAAAGAGTTGCTGCTGGAGAGAGGCACGAGCGGTACGAGCGACGTGACCGGCCTTGGCCTCGTTCCAGGAGGAGCCGCACTTTGCTTCGCGGATGGCTCGGTCGCGGCGCTTGGGGAAGACGCGGTTACGTTTGTGTGCGACGCGAAACGTGAAAAAAACGCACCCCCCGCTTTCAATCGATCGTCGATTCGTTCCGGCCCGAACGTTTTCGGAGGCGGCGTGTACGCGTCAGTGCGTCCGACGTGTGTTCCGGACCCCGTGTCCGTGTCCGTGTCTGGGGGAAAAAATACGGGAAAAAATAGCGACCCCCCGCCGTCCGCGCCGCCGCCGCCGCCAGAGTTGACGAAACAAGCTGCAAGCTTTTTCGAAAACGAAAACGAATCAATACGCAAAACTCTACTCGCCTCGCACGAGTGGTGGCCCACCTGGTCTGGGCTCGACGCGCAGGCCAGCGCGTCCACCGAGCGCGCCGCGCGGTTACTCGCGCGGCCTGGAGTGAAAAACGTGGTGTTCTTCACTGGCGCCGGGGTCAGCGCCGAGTCCGGGATGCCGGCGTTTCGGGAAACCGTGTTCGGAAGCGTTGAGGTCGACGAGTCAGGCGAACCCGTGGCTAAACATAAAAACAACGCCCTGGACCAGTTGACGCCGCTTTGGAAAAAGTACGACCCGGAGGTGTACAGCACGTTACAAGCGTTCCGTGCGAACCCAAACCTGTGCTGGTCACTGCACAGGTCTATTTTGGAGTCCCTCGCGACACTAGCGCCGAACGCGGCGCACGTCGCGATTGCGCGGATGGCGAATCACGTGGACGACGACGACGATCTGACGAATTCAAGTACTTGCAGCGCTTTCAACGTCACCGTGGTGACGCAGAACATCGACTCCCTCCACCAGAAAGCCGCGTCTCTTGGCAGAAGCCCGTACCGAACCCTGGAGCTTCACGGGTCCACCAAATTTGTGAGTTGTTTGTCGCAGTGCGGGTGGCAAACGGAGACGGAACACTTTTTAACCGAGTGGGATTTATCGCAAAAAAAGAAAGAAAGCGACCCTGCGAAACGAAAAAGACAAAGAGCAGAAGAGTATCCAACTTGCGGCGGGTGCGGGTGCGCGCCCGCGAAGCCGAACTGCGTTCTGTTCGGGGAGGCGTTACCCGCGAAGACGGTGGCGGACGCGCGAGCGGCGTGCGCAAACGCGCAGTAAGTATTTCCCATTTACCACATTCCGCTGACTGATTGCCCACACGAGACTGACACTTTCTGTTTTATCTCTCAGCGCCGTGGTGGTGGTTGGGACGTCTCTTTCCGTGTACCCGGCTGCGGATTTGCCGAAAACGGCGCGAGTGCACACCCCCAGGGCGCCCCTGGTACGAATCGACGCCACGGCCTTTTCGGATCTCACGCACGGCCCGGATGACGCCCGCGTCACCGGAAAAGCCGCGGAGGTTTTGCCAAAGCTGATTGCGCGAGTGTTGGAGTTGCGGAAACGGGGG
>Ga0222648_1000257_pt1 | contig 23922 bp, 19 predicted proteins | sample AntAcemetagen335_FD_181021 | JGI IMG/M metagenome (GOLD analysis project Ga0222648, IMG submission 181021) | Saline water microbial communities from Ace Lake, Antarctica - #335 | ecosystem: Environmental > Aquatic > Non-marine Saline and Alkaline > Saline | place: Antarctica: Ace Lake... | reverse complement strand
TCGCGACTATGGAAACTTGCAGAGTAGTCGCGACGGAAACGTCTCGCGTGGTCGCGATGGAGGGAGATTTGTCTCGAGCTCGAAACCGTGGCGCGGTGACTTGGCGCGGTACGAAAGCTCGTACTGGCTAGTCGGGGCGAATGGGTTCGTCCAGGGGGACGTGGCAAGGGCGCACACCTCCGCAGGGAGTGGATCGAACGACGCTCGCTCCGGTTCCGGGACGAGAAAAACCCCCCCCGCGAAATCAAAAACCGCCACCGCAACCGCAACCGCAACCGCAAACAAAACCGCCTACACCTTCCACGGCCGGTCCGACGAGGTCATAAACGTGAATGGCAACCGGGTCGGTACGGAACAGATCGAGGCGTGTTTGTGGAATGTCGAGACTAACGGGTGGCACGTCGAGGGTACGTATTGAATTTCCCAAATCCCAACACTGTTTGCCCATACAAGACTGACACTTTATTTTATTTATCGTAAGACGTCTGCGTGGTCGGCGCGCCCGACTTCGTCAAGGGCGACTCGCCCGTGGCGTTTGTTAAGTTTCAGAAAAAAGGAGGGAACAACGGGACGGGACGTAAAATAGGTTCGAAACAGACCTCGAAAGAGTCTCAAACACTCACTAACAGCACTAACAGCAGCCACTCCATCGACTCCATCGACCTGGTTTCCTTCAAAGCGGATTGCGCGAAAGCGATTGCGAAACACGTAGGCGCGTACGCGAGTTTGGACCACGTGTTCGTGGTTGCGGATTTGCCCAAAACGGTGACGAACAAAACGTCGCGGAAAACGCTTCAAGTGCTGTTGCGGGGCGACACCGCGAGCGACACGAGCCTTGCAAGAAGGCACGTCCTTGTCCCCATCGCGAAGGCGGTTACGGAGTGGCGCAAACTAAACCTGGTGTCGTCACACTCGCTTGACTTGCGAAAGTACTGGGCGAAATACACCGTCGACGAACACTCGGTGCAAGGCCGGCCGATCGTGCCGGGCGCCGGGTGGCTGTGCCTTTTGAGTTGCGAAACTCAGTCCCTGAAACTGCAGGACGTGGCGTTTATGCGCGGGGTTTTTTCGCCATCGCAAACCGTGGTGCTCACGAAACGGCGCAAAGCGCTGCAAGCCACCGTTGGAACCGAGGTTGTGTTAAGGGCGAGCGTGGGTGGCGGCGCGGCTGCGCCGGAGACGATCGGGCCGCGTTTGGGTTGGGGGCCGTCAATAGACGGAACGGGAGACGGGACGCGTCACGCGAACAACTCAAAAAACAATCGCAACAGTGGCGGCACGAAACGGAAACCGACCGACCAACCACCACCGGGGGATGTTCCTTCACCTAAACGAGCGAAGAAACAGCCACACCCCGAACCAATACCCGCGGACCGCGTGCTGGTCACCGAGGAAGCCACGCGTGACCAGCACTACCGGCGGTGCGCGGCGTTGCGTTTGGAGTACGCCGGGTCGTACCGCGCGGTTCAAAACGTGGTGTGGAGTGGGCACGTTTTCAAGGCGCAATGCACGGGCACGCACCTCGCCGCGGTGTTGGACGCGGGTCTGCAGGTGGTTTGCGCGTCCATACGAGGCGCGACTTTCATTCCAGTCGCGGTGAAGGAGTTCCACCTGACGCGGTTACCGGACGAGTTCGCGTTTGCGTTTTCAGGGTTGGGTTCTGGAAGCGGTTCTGGCAGCGGTTCAAACGAGTCAACTATATACGTGCATGGAGAGATAATCGAACAACACCCGGAGTACTTGATCGCGGATTTGCGGTACGAGATGGACGGTACCTTCGCCGCGATGGGCCGCGTGCGTTTCGCGCGGGTGGAAGGCGTCAAGCCGCGGGAGCAGCCGGAGAACCGTCGGTCGGAACGGGACGCATTGGGAGCGAGGGCGCAGACGCTTGACCCGAAAACTTCACTAGCGCGTCTGCGCCAGCTCACGGGCGAGCAAAGGGTTGAAGCCGTCAGGAGCGTGATTCGGTTCACCGTGTCTGATTTGACGGACACGGATGTTGATTTCGACAAAACGGTTTTCGACAACGGCATGCACTCCCTGAACGCGGTGGAGTTGCTGTCGCGGGTGAACGACGCCCTCGGTACGGGCGTGACCACGAAGTTGGTCGTCGCGGACGCGCCCATGAGCGCGTTCGCGGAAACCGTCGCGGAACACGCGATGACGTACGAATCACCCGACGTGGACGACCCGAGCTCGAAGCCGTTTCCCAACGTGGATTACGACACCCTGAACGAGCTCGTGCGGTTACGACTCGCGGGCAAAACCGTCGGGGTCACCCCCTACGTGTTCCTCGCGAAGTACTTTGCGTGTACGTATTGGGGCTTTCCCAAATCCAGGCACTGGTTGATGCTCTGTATGGAGTGCAGTTACGCAAGTCTTACCACTACAATAAGTGCACCAGAGTACAAGACTGTTTGCCCACCGTATATAAATCGCCCATCACGAGAATCAAGACTGACCTTTTTCTTTTTCACAAACAGACAACTGGTTCAAAAAGGCGTTTCAGTTTTTCCGAATCGGCGGCCCCGCGTTCGTGCTGAATCCGCCGAAATCTATTGACCTCGGTGTGGAGGTATCCATGAACCGCCGAGTCGAGTTCCGTGACATCGACATGAACCAGCACTACACCGTGGAGATGATCGTGGCCCGATCAGTTGACGGAGTAGAGCAGCTCATGGCGAAAACCGGGTTGTCCCACGTCGAGCTTTATTACAAGTACGTATGCGCGTTTCCCAAACTCGCCACACTGTTTTACCTCTAACGCTGGTGACTTTTTGTCCATACATCGCCCAATACACGACGTTAACCACTTTTCTGTATCAATCACAGACGCAACCTCTTCGCGGCGAAGATTCAAAGCACGTTTCACAAAGAACTCGCGCTTGGGGACAAATACTTCATCAAAACCAAAATCACCAAAGTCGCCGGGGCGCTGATGGACATTCGCGTCGCGTTTCTGGACAAAAACAACGTGTTGTGTTTCGAGATTCTGTGGACCATCTTGATCGTCCTAGATTCCAGAAAAAGAGTGCTGCTGGATTGGGAAAACGTGGATTTGATGGAGGGGAAACGGTTGTTGGCGGGGCCGGGGAAGGACCGGATCGAAGCCCCAGCCACGCCCAAGAAGAGGAAAATTTTGGAGACTGAAGACGGAGACGAGGAGTAGGGGCGGGGTCGATACTTGCAGAAACGAGTGCGTGGGGGTGTGGGTATTTTTACCATTACGAGATAATACTTGACTTGAACAATACAACGCCTTCGGAGATACTACTTGCTTCCTCCCTTTCTCCCTCTACTCACGTAATAATACTTCCCATCACTCCGCCGCTTCACTTTCCTTTGGAAACCTCCGTCCTCTGAGGAAGCTCCAGTACTCGGCGTTGAGTAACGCCGCGCCCCACGCGCCGCGCGCCACGTTGTTGACGACTACACAGAAGGTCACGTCGAAAAGGTCGTCGGTGGTGTCGATGTTCCCCACCACGATTGACATGCCGTTTTCGAACTCGCAGTCATCTTTCGGCCGCGGCGTGCCTAGCCGGGGCGGGCGGTCGATTGCGTCGGCGGATCGATCGTCGTCAACGGCGACGTCCAACGGCTTTACCCGAATCAACCGCGTGGGCTTGCTCGGCAACGGCGCGTCACGCAGCGGGTCGAACTCCACAAACGCGTCGTGGATCTGTTGAGACGTTGGTTTTTCCACTCCAGGCTCGCGTTTTTTAAACGAAACCCGGATATCCACCAGGTGTCCTTTCTGCACCGGCACGCGGTAGGCGGCTATCGAGATCTTACCAATGGAGGGCATGATCCGCCGCAACTCCGCTTTCTGGTACTCCCCCGTGCGCTCCACGGTTCCTTTCAGCGGGTACACGTTACCCATGACCAACTCTTTGGGGTACTTCGCGTCTCCTCGGCCTGAAAGGGACTGAAACGTGGTGATGCTCACGTCACAAACTCCACCGAACTTCGCGTCAAGCGCCCGCAGCGCAATCGCCACGCCGCAGGTCACGCAGTTTGGCGACTTGACCAGCGACGTCGAGTCCCACTCCGGGTTTTCAAACGAGTTCGCAACCGCCAACCGCAACACCTCGGGGTTGGCTTCCGGTACCGACAGCGGATTGCGGAACTCGAACCGCGCGTGCGGCGAAATGGAAAACACCTTGATACCGCGGGCGCCCAGTTCGTCTTACGACGGGTAAAACAAGATGTCAGTCTCGAGCCTTGCCGTACGGCGTACAGTACGGGCAAACAGTCTACCTGTGATGCATGTGGTACACTTCCTTTTAACGACGGCCGTGTAGTCACGTAGGGGCAGTAAACGCCGTGCCTGGATTTGGGAAAGGCCCAACACAATACGTACCTTCGACGGCGCCGTGTTCCGGCGCGATGAAGGAAAGCGCGATTTTGCACTTGTTTTCCAAAAGCACCTCCGCCAAGGATTGCACCCGCACGGCCATGAACTCTTCAGGGAAGTTTTGCGGTTTCCAAAGATCGCTCCCGTAGTGCTCCACCAGTGCGGCTTCTTTCTTTTCGAACACCACTGAGAAAGGTTTCCCTATAGTGGCGCTGCTGCCCACCACCGCGCCTAGCTTGAAAGTCGGGTGGTGTAACAGGTGCAACGCGACGCTTCGCCCGACGTACCCGGTGCCGCCTATTATACACACCGGCTCTCTGGTGTCGATTTCTTGGTTTGATGACCCGTCCCCGGCAGTCGCTTTCGCGCTTTCGCGGTACACCGATTTCTCCAACTCGGGATGCACGTACGCACTTCCGCAGGCGTGGCACACCGTGCCGCACTGGAACCGGCCTTGGCTCCGCGCTTCCGTGATCCACCGCTCCAAGCACGTAAGATGGACGTTTGATCTTTCGTCCCGGCACGCGCAGGGCGTTGGTTTCAAGAAATCGTCAAGCCCGTTCGCCTCGCACGTGGTTTCCCAGCAAATCCGGCACACCGCGGTTGAGGTGACGCACGACGGACCGAGGACCTGCATGACGGACGAATGCGTGTTTTGCGACCCGCGACACACACCAACCGAAACTCGGGTCACGAGGCGCGTTAGCGTTCACGGCCGTGGGCCTTGGTCACGCCAGCCCTCGACTCTTCGTCAACCGCGGACCACGGGCGGGTCGAACACCGTTCCGCGCGACCGTCCGCGCGCAGCCGCTCGGTTCCCGCGTTCGCCGCTCGCGTGCGCACGCTCCAACGTCTGACCGAGCGCACCGAGCCTCCCAGGATTTTAATGCAAAATTCCAAAATATTCATAGTGACTACCCCAATCAAGCCGTGAATTAACGTGATTTAGCGTGAGGATTGATAGGAACAACCTCCGGTCGTTTTTCACCTATCAACGCTCGCTATATGTCGTAAATTGACGGCTTGATTGGGGTAGTCCATCTCAAAACCTATCAAGGATGCTTTTGAAAGGCAAAAATGCCTTCGTGTGTCGTCAACGGGGTATGGTTGGTTGGAAGTGTGACGGCGAGATGTATTCCTTCTCGCCGGCACGTTGTTGACAGTTTGACAGTTTTATCTATTGTTTCAATATAGAGTATCTTGTAATTCTGAACTCCGAGACTTCAAGAACCCCCTGAATGAAACTCGAGAATAAAGTGTCAAAGTGTCAAAGAAGCACTGTCCTCCTCGCCGGCACGTTGTTGACAGTCTGGCCGTTTTATCTATTGTTTCAAAATAGAGCGTCGGAGTTTGTTATGGCGTAGGTTGCATTCATGAAGTCAGGCCTACTTCAAACAGGGGTCGGGCCATACCTGGAGCGAAGCGACCACAAACAACGCCAAACTTCGGTTAGTCGCCTTCGGCGTGTCACCGCACACCGGCAGACATCGTCGCTTTTCTGTGGGTTGAAGGAGTAACGAAGTACCGAAATTTCCGAACTCTATCTTATAGAATTCGTGGAATCTTGGAAATACGCGACCCTCCGAGAGAAAGTCGTGTTTCGGTGGAAACCACCGGACGACGACACTGTTTTCTCTAGACTAGGAAACACGCGACCCCTCCGAGAGAAAGGTGGTGTTCCGTTAAATCCTCGTGGCTCGTTCTTCCGGCGACTCCTTCACTTCGAACTGTGCTCGAGCACACAGCAGCCTCAGAGCGCCTTTCGAGGCAACCATCTAACTTTCCCCACCCTGCTGTGCGCCTTTTCTTTAAGCGCGCCTCCTCCTGTTCCTACCAGGACTCCCTGAGTTCAACCAGCGAAAAGCGCTGCGGTGTGCCGCGCATACCGATGGCTTGAACTCAGTACATCGCAGACCGTGCGCCGCGGGCGCGCTTGGTATGAACGTCAGCAACCAATGCGACGGGACGGATGAAATAAAAGCGTGTGCGGCGAAGATGGTGTGATGATGGATGTGTGGCAATAATACGTAATACAGTCAAACGCATCGCTTGTGTACACGTCTATCCATTCCTAATTAGTTTGCATTATTAGCTTCTCGCATCCCTAAATCACGCCTCCTTCGCACCTCTCGGCGACCGCCTCGGCGGTGTTTTTTTCGTGTCCCCCTTTTCCGTTCGCAACACCGCGTTCAACAGGTACCGCCCGCTCAAGCCGTCGAACACAAACCGAGCCCAGTCCCTCCATCCCGGCTTGGTAGTCGTCGCATCATTGGCACCAGAACCTTTCCCCGTCGCGTCACCTGACGATGACGCGCTTCCGAACAGCGACGAAGTCCACGCCACGTACGCCGCGATGATCCCGGAGAAAAACAAAAGCCACACGCGCATGGGACACATCGCGTTCCCGACGGCGGCGCCTGGACGTGGCCTGAAGCGCACTCCGTGCCGTGCCGCGCGCGGCGACGTGTGGAGTCCAGAACACCGCTGGTGACGTGAGATTTTTTTGACTCGTTTCAAATAGCGTTATCGGAAGCCTCGACGCACAACGACGCGCACACGACACCCTCGACGTGTTCTCCTACGCAGCACGTACCGCCATGACTGCCGCGAGCGGTGGTATCGCGACCGTCGCTACTCCCGCGAGCCTTGCCGACGCGCAAGAAGCCATCCCCGGCCTTCTCGACGACATTGTCGTAACTCACGTCCTCAGATCCGACTATTTCGACGACCCCGCCGATCTCGCACGGCTCCCAGCGGTGAGTCGTGCGATGGACAACGCGATGGCAGAAACAGGGCTTCGGTGTGAAGAGCTTAAAGAAACGCGTGCCGTGAAGCTCGCATGTTTAAGCGCGCTGGAGCGCCTGCAACGGCGAGGTCTTCTGCCGCGTCAAGAAGCCCTTTGTCAGACAGCGGCGAGGATTGGAAATCTCGAGAAGTTGAAGGAGTATCGCGCGGATGGTTTGCCGTGGGACGAGGACACGTGCGCGATAGCGGTGAAGAACGGTCACCTCGAGGTGCTGCAGTGGGCACGCGCAAACGGCTGCCCGTGGAGCTTGGTAACATGCGCTTACGCGGCGTGGGGTGGGCACCTCGAGGTGCTGCAGTGGGCGCGCGCGAACGGCTGCCCGTGGGACTCGTTGACGTGCACGTATGCGGCTTCGGGCGGGCACCTCAAGGTGCTGCAGTGGGCGCGCGCGAACGGATGCGCATGGGACGTGTGGACGTGCACCAAAGCGGCGATGGGTGGACACATAGACGTGCTGCAGTGGTTGCGCGCGAACGACTGCCCTTGGGACAAGAAGACATGCTCGCAGGCGGCATGTGTCGGGCATCTCGAGGTGCTGCAGTGGGCGCGCGCGAACGGCTGCCCGTGGGTCGCAAGAACGTGTCGTGGGGCGGCGGGTGGCGGGCACCTCGAGACGCTGCAGTGGTTGCGCGCGAACGGCTGCCCGTGAAACAGTGGTACGCTCTTATTGGCAAGAGCTGGGGGTCATCTCGAGGTGGTAAACTGGGCGATAGCGAACGGCTGCCCTGAACAGTAGTTTTCTGACGTGAAAAAGCATCTAAGAGGAGACGCGACGTCGCGACGCGATGTCGTTTCACGGGTGGATAGCTGGATACATACGGTAACAAAACTCCAATCCATACAGAGCCTAAACACGTCACTTCTCTTCCCGTTTCCGTCGTTTCGGTTCCGGGTGCGCGGTGCCTTTCGCGTTTCCGTTCGGCCCGACCGTGCCTTCCACGCCCGGGTGCTGTCCGTCCATCAAGTGCCGCCCCGCCCTCGCTTTCGGTCCCCAGTTCGACGAAGGGTTGTTTGGGTACCTTTTATTGTGAACGAAAAGTGTCAGGTCAGTCTTGTGTATCGCGATGTATGGACAACAGTCACCAGCTGAGAGATAAAACAGTCTTCCGGGATTTGGGAGAGGCGCAATTACGCACCGCGTCACGCCGTCGCGTTGCGCCTTTGTGAACGCGCCGTTGTGCCTTTGCCAGTTCGCGATGGTTGTGGGTTCGGTAGCAAGGATAGCCTCCCCCGGGGTTTTCGTGGCTTGCGGCTTCACCGGGTGTTCCTTTATCCAGCACCGCAGAAGGTCCCAAAGCACCACGGTGGGCGCGTCCGTTTTCACCGCGAGCGGGTTGCAGTGCGCCGGGGACACTCTGTACCCGGCGTTTATGACGGCGGAGCGGAACAGCGCCATGGGCGGCGGCGTCGCTTTCAAGGTCATGGACATGGCGTGGATGTCGTAGTGCAGGGGGGCGTCAACGAGCTCCTCTTGCACGGTGGTGAGCAGGGCGTGGATCTTGTCGTACCCGGGGTAGCTTTGTTTGTTCCCCTCGACCTGCGTTTTGATTTCCCCGACCCATTTCATGTCGTGAATCGGCTCGGTCCAGAACGGACCGCCCATGTGGAACCCCCAGCCGCAGTGCGGGCACCGCTGCGGCACCACCGGGCCGTCCCCGACCTGGTGCTTCGTTGAGTTGTGCTTCGTGACGCACTTGCCCACGGGCTGCAGCTCGAAGGTGTCGCACCCGGCGCACTGGAACACGTACGAAACTTTCGTGGGAGCGAGCTTGGCTTCCAACGCGCTGCTGTACACCCTGACGAAACACCGGACGTAAAAATCGATGTGCACGGATAGGACGGGGACGATGTGGCGCTTGTACCGACCCGCAGCGGCGTCGATTGAGGACAGCAAAACACGCACCGCCTGTTCGTGGCAGTACTTCGCCCGCAAAGGGTAGCTCCCGTATTTCGTCCAACACACCTCGCCGTTGTTCCCGCAAAGCACCGCCATGTCGGTGGCGGTGACGCACAGCAGGCCGCCGTCCCCGATGGCCTGCACCGCGCCGTCTAACAAGGTACTGGGCGTGCCGTACGGATCAAGATCAACCGCGTCGAACATCTTCTCGTGTTGCATCATGAGCATGCGCACGTCTTGTCCGGCGCAGATGACTTTTTCCATCTGCGCCTTGGCGTCGCCCGAGTGCGCCGCGTTGAATTCTTTGTTGCGCTTAATAGCCTCGATCGCGCTCGGATCCAAATCGTTCGCCACGACGCACCCCACATCCGTGAGCTCCCTGGCGTACCGAATAGCCCGCAAACCACTCGCGGCCATGCCTTCCAGAATGCGAATCGGCCTTAGCGGCGGTTTGTCTTTTTCTGTGGGCTCGTCGTCGTTTTCGCGTTGTTCTTTTTCTGACGCCATCCTCTGCGCGTGGTCCTCGGGCGACGCGAACATCTGGTCAATCTCTTCTTGATTTAAGAGATGCGGTAAAATGTGCGAATCCCGTGGGGTGGCACACATGTTGCCTTTGTTCCTTTTGTTTTTGGGGGGCCGCTTGTCACTGGCGTGCTCCTGCGCACGGACCTTCTGGAACTGCCGCATCACCGCGAGCGAGATGTCGCGGTTCACGACCTGCGCCTTGTTGTAAAACACGTCGTTTTGCATCGTTAAAATCCTCGCCTTGCCTTCTTGAAGCACGGTGTACCCCTCGGGGGGGGGTAACGGTGTTTCGTCCGTGGGAGACATGAACTCTTGCGGGGTGGATAGGGTTGAGTATACGGCTTCTTTGTGGTGGTTTGCTGCTGCTCGGAATCGATTCCAAAGGAGTGCTGCTACTGCGCCGGTTTTCGCGTTTCGATTGCCGAAAGAAACTCCTTCGCCGCCGCCGCCGAGCAAAAAGAAAGACGACGCGTGTGTGCGTGTAGTTCTGTCAGGCGCTGCTCGTGCAAACAAAGTGTCGCACACGCCCAGCGCGCGTCGTGTGACACGAAGCGTGCGTGCCGTGATAGCGGCGGCAACGGGCGCGCGGTCCCGAAGGCGTGTGTGCGTGTGATGCGCGGGGCGGCGCGGCAGGGAACATTTGCCGGAAAACGCAATCGACGAGTTTTTGTGATTGCCGCAAACCACGCAACCTCCTTTCAAGCCATCCGATGTGCCGTTCAACGACCCCGCACGTGGTGTCTGATGTGTTTTCAAGCTGTGCTCCAGTTTCAAACTTTGCCTTTCAAGCTTGTTTGTGCCAGAACGACTTGTTTTGAAGTTCGGTTCAACAAAAAAGCTTCCTCGTCACGCCCGCGTCGGGCACTTCACACCGCGCACCTGAGTCACGGTGGGTGCGGGGCAACCTCGGAACCCGCGTTTCGTGGTACGCGAGACGTGACCTAAAGACCGTCGGTTTCCACCCGCGACTACCGTGTGCGGTCAAAGGCTCGCTTCAACAGCGCACGCGTCCGTCGTTTTAGGCATTGGGCTCAACGGCCTTAGTTGGCACGCCTGTTCGTTCCGAGTGAGATCGCAGCGTCGCAGACTATAAACGCACAGAGCCAGCGCCACCGTGGTCTCGGAAAGAACCCAAATTCGCCTTAACCATGGCCGAGCACGACGACCCCGTGCGTTTCCTCGCCTACGGCCGGCTCAGCGACGGCTTGGTGATGGCGTCGCACAAATCGCGCAGAGCCCCCGGGGCGTGTGAAGAGACGTGCGGTAAAGTTTTGGAGAGCGGCAACTTGAAACAAAACGCGCAGCTCACGGTGACGGTGACGCCTGAAATCGGGACGCTTCACCTAAACGCGGGCAGCAACGACGTCATCGCGGTGGTTACGTCCCACCTTTACCCTCGAAAAAACGCGTTCAAGCTGCTTGACGAAATCAGGGCGCAGGTGAGCCAGGCGTCCATAGCGCCGCTCGACGTGGACGCCGCGCACACCAAAAACTGCTTCGCGAAACAACTCCCGTTCATGAAAGAAGCCGTGATTCGGTACGCCGAGATGGGCTCTTCTGGCAACGAAAACGCCGGCGGCGGCAACTCCAAGATCGCTCAGGTACACGGCCAAGTCCAGGAAGTGCAGACAATGATGGAGGGGAACATCAACCGCATGCTGGACAACGCGGAGACGGTGGGCGCGGTGGAGGACAAGAGCGAAGCGCTCAGGCACAGGTACGTATGTCAGGCTTTCCCAAATCCAGACACTGTCTGCCCATACTCGTACCAGAAGGGAGCATTACCTCTGCCCTGACTGTTTGTCCATACATCGCGATATACTCGTACCAGAAGGGAGCATTACCTCTGCCCTGACTGTTTGTCCATACATCGCGATATACAAGACTGACACTTTCTTTGCTTCATCGCAGCGCCACGCAGTTCAACCGCAGGAGCGAACACATCAAGCGCATGATGTGGTGGCGGCAGATGAAACTCAAGCTTATTTTCGCCACCCTCGTGCTGTGCGTGCTCGGGTACATCGTGGTGCCTATCATCGTGCAGGCCACGAAGGATGACTAGTAAGGGTGTGAGATTTTGAAATACCACTACGCAAAGTCATTCTGTAAAAAAACGTGCTCAAATGTACTCCACATCTTCAGTAAAACAGCAGTCCGTCTCGCGCGTCTCGGCCCGGCTCCGATGTGGCGTGCGTTGGCCCGGCGCGCGCCTTTGGACGCGCGGCGCGTGGTCGTGGTTCACACAAGGGGCGTGTCGGTTTCCCGAAGCGCGGCTTCGCGACCCCCTGTCAACGCCAGCGCATCCATCGCGGGCGAAAACACGCGCGAGTACCTGGTGAAAGTCCCATCCGCTTCGTTAGAGGCTGGTTTGAACGCATCTCAGGCGAGAACGCGGTCGCGCCTGCTCACAATAACCAGCGTCGCCGCGGCTGCGTACCTGGGTTACTTCATATTCCCGTTAGTTGGGGGAGGCACCGCGTCGTCCGCGGTGAAGATGTGCACGTCGAAAGATGTGCTTTTTCGACGCGCGGGGGTTTCGCGGTTGCGGAACGTGCTTCGCGTTTCGCGGGACGGCGCGCACGTGAAGCACGCCGTGGAGAACGGCGCGTGCGAGATTCTGATCAGGCTGATAGTGGAGGACGGGGGGGGTGCAGGAGGTGGAGGTGGAGAGAAGAAAAAAGGAAGCAGAGGTCTTATGAGTAAACAGTCGTCGAGTACGAATGCGTTATCCGACACTGGGATGAACGCGGCGAAGGCGAAAGCGGACGCGCGACGCGCGCTCGCGGTGGACGCGTGTTTCGCGCTCGTCGAGCTCGCCAAGGTTTCAACTGAAACTAGAAATGTGATGGCAGGTAGAGAAACGTTCGTGGTGGAGTTAATGAAACGCGTGGTGGACGAAAGCCTGGATGGCGAAATACGCGCCGCGCTCGCGGAGGTTATCGAGGTGTTGAAAGGATCAGGCGAGTGAGTGATTCATTTATTGAACGCAAGCGAGTAGAAGCAGTCCAAGAGCATAAACTTCATTACGAGTAGCTTATAATAGTATAGAGTAGCTCATACCCACCGAACTCCAACGAAAGCACGCATACACTGATACACGAGGGATTGATTGATTCGTTGGATTATACGCGAGTCGAAGGAGTCCGAGAGATAAACTTTATAGCTATAGAGTAGCTGATAATATTATAGAGTAGCTCATACTAACCGGGCACGCATACACTGATACACATGAAAGACCCCCGGGCTATTCATTCCTTGACCAAGTTCCGCAGTTGCGCCAGCCTCGTTTTCGCCTCCATCCGTCCGTTTGCGTGCGCGACGATTTCGGTAAACTTTTCTTTGCTCTCCGTGGTGACCGCCGTCGCGACGTGTTTCTCCCACGCCTCGTCCTGTTCTTTCATGCCGTCGATCATCATGTCTATTGCGGCTTGCAGGTCTTCCTTGGTTAATGAATCACCCTCGATGGCTTGGGTAATTTTTAACTTCACAAGAGGCGCCTCCACCAGTGGGTCCATGGTCATGAGTTCGTCGATCAGCCGTACGGATGGCGTGGCGTTGAGCTGCTGCAGGGTTTGCGTGATTAACAGAATAACACCCTCCAGGGTTTTCAACACCTGCGCGTTTTCGTCAAGGGATTTGCACTTCTCATAAACCACGTACGCGGCGCCCAGGGTTTTGGGAGTGAGCGTGCCCTCCACCGCGCTCGTGCGCACCGCACCCGCGATGTCGCCACTGGAAAGCATCGCGTTGAAGAGCACGAAATCCTCATCGCCGGGCTCCTCGGTGTTCGTGGCGCTGCGAACCACGGAGGCGCCGCGTTGTTGGGGGGACGGTTTCGGGCCGCCGCGTTTCGACATCCGGGAGCGTGCTAGGGGGGCGACGCGGGGAGAAACACGGGCGGACGCGAGCATGGTCCGCGACGCGACGCGACGTGAAGTGCGCACGGCGTGTCGGCGGTGCTGCGCTTTCGCAGGATTTGGGTTTGGAAGAATTTTCTAGGAACGCACGAAACAAAGAACCTCGAAGCAACGACGACCGCTCTTCGCCTGGGCGAGCAGACGTCGTGGCGCGCGAGCGTGAACAGACGCATTGCGTGTGGAGGGAAGGGGAAGCAGATGACCGGCTGCGAGTGATGGGGGGGGCTCATAAGCGGTGTTTCCACGGCAAGCTGAAAAGCGACTGTGTGAAGTGCAGCCCCTGCCCCCACGGCAAGCGGAAGAGCAGCTGCGCTGCGTGCAACCCCTGCCCTCACGGCAAGCTGAAAACCGACTGCGCTAACTGCAACCCCTGCCCTCACGGCAAGCTGAAACGCAAGTGCGCGGCGTGCACCCCATGCCCCCACGGCAAGCTGAAACGCGACTGCGCGGCGTGCAAGTCAGCACGCGCGGGTCCGCCGGAAATCAAGCTCGAGCCCGAGATCAAGCAAGAGCCGTTCACGATTCGCGGCTACTTCGGGTTTGGCGGCACACGCGAGAGTAATACGCGAGAGTACTACGTACTGGAGAGAAACAAGTTACGTTCTTTCGATAACAAGTCACCCAAATCATCGTGTTTCGCCACCCTCCGCTGCTCTCCCCTCCGCTTCAACCGAAACCACCGGAGCCGGCTTGACGCTTTGCAGGTACGCGGCTCGTTTTGCGCGCCACGTTGTGGCGTCGTCGTCCTTTCGTTTCGCGGTTTCCTTCTGTCGCCAGTCTTGGAACGAGCCCTTTTTCGTCTCCGCCAACGCCGACCGCTTTTCCTTTTCCGCGTCGCGTCTCTGCACGAACGCAAGCAACCGTTGCTTGCTGGCTTCGATGGAGCTCGTGAGTTTGGTTTCCCTCGCCGCGTACACGTCGGGGGGAATCGTGACTTGCTCGATGAAAGGCACGTCCAGTAGACCTGTACCGCGGCTTCCCAAGGTAGATGATTTCCCCAACGTGTTTCCGAAAACATTCGTCTTCGCGGTTGCGGTTTTCCCGGCGGTCGCGTACGCCGCGTACGTCGCCGCCGCAGCCGCCCTCGCCGCGGTCACGGTTTCCCCCCCCGCTCTTGAGGTGCGCCGCGTTTCGTACGGGCCCAAGGTGATGACCCTCGAGTTCTCAGTCACTTCCGCGTCTTTCCCCACCTTTATTGGTTTCGTAACCGGCGGCACGTTCTCGCCCAAGCGTTTTAGTTCCCTCTCCTCTTTGCGCCGCAAAAGCGCCGCCTCCGCCGCCAAGGCGCGTTCGGCAGTAGCCGAGTTCCAGTTAGCGACGGTTCGGTCGTAGTACTGCTCTCTGGCGTCGTCCCTTTGCCATTTGGTGTCCCCGTGCTCGGTCGAGTACGTCGTGAGCTTCCAGCTGATAGGCGAAGGCACGTCCCCGTTCGTGTCGATGGAAAACGAAGTCCGCTCAGGGACTAGTTTGACTTCGAAAACGAAATACCCATCGTTCGTCGCGTCGAAAACAACGGAAGGACACGTCAAAGCCCCGTACGCGTTCCACCGCTTTTTCTCGATCCCGACTAAATGCCCCTGGTGCCCGCCCCTCAAATACTCCGCCTGCTTCGTCTCCCATCCATCCTCAGGGTCCACGAAAACAGCCTTGAACCCGCACGGGATGTCGGTTTCAAAGTGGAAACTTATCAAACATCGCTTTTTCAATTGCACCCGGAAGCGACAAGCGGTGAGGGCGTAGTTGGGCTGGTATTGACCAACGAAAGTTTCTTTGTCCTCCCAACCGTTCCCAGGCCTGTCTTCGGTTTCGAAAGATCCCAAAGGGCTCTCACTCAACGCGCTTAGGCGCCACTTGCCCGGATTTAACGGAACGAGCGTCTTGCAATACGCCATCAGGGTGTACCCGAACTCGTTCTTGGCAAATTTGGTGCCCGGAACGGCGCCCGCCGGGAAGTGCGTCGCGTCGCCGGCCGCGTCGTCGTTGTTCACCACTTACGATAAATAAAAGAAAGTGTCAGTCCCGTGTTGGGCGATGTATGGGCAAACAGTGTACGTACGGCCAATCGGCAAACAGGGAGGCGGGATTTGGGTTGGGGAATACGTACCCGCGAACCTGGCGAACGGCGTGGCGACGGGATCGGCGATTTCGAGACACGACGCCAGCGTGCCGTCGGCATCGCCGCACGTGAACACTCTGCGGAACCACACCACGAAGTCCCCTGGTTGTGCCGCGCCGTACGTGCCCTCGGTTACCACTGGGGCGGCAAGTTCTTTTTCCGCGAGCAATTTTGCGGGCTCGTCCATTGCAAACGGAGTACGCGACCGCACCGCGGCGTTGAAGTAGAACCCGGGATCCACGCTGAGTTGCAGCACGTGCCGTCCTCGCGTGAGTTTTATTAACGAAGTACAGTGCGTGGTGGTGGTCAGGTTACACAGGATTCGCGTGGGCGAGCCACTGGCGTGCCAGTCGTAGTCGCGCACCAGCACGGCGCACAAGTCGTCCGGGTCGCTGGACGGTGCGCGCCGCAACGCGAGCCGCGCCGCGATGGAAGGGACGCCCTTGAGCAGCTCCAGGGTAGGCACGCACGAGTTTGAGGACGGGGGGTACACGATCGCGTCGAAGGGGGATTTTTCGGCACCGGAGCCGGTGGAGTTTTCGCCAGACGGATTCTTCCCTTCTTCGGCGTCTTCAGCAGGCTCCGCGTCGTCAGGGTCATCAGCGTCATCCGCTGCTTTCGGAGGGGGGGGCATGCCCACGCAAATCACGGTCGGCGCGTTTTTCGCGGGCGACGGCGTTTCGGGTTCGGCGCTTGCCGCCGCGTCGGACTCCGCCGGCGCCGCTCCTTCCCCTGCCGCGTCAGCTTCCAAAGCAGCAAGCACGGCCTGTTTGAACGCCCCCGCTTCCGAAGCGTCCAGCCACACAACAGGGCACAGCCCACTTCGCATCAACGTTTTCGAGTGGTTCGCACCGGGGTAGGCTTCGCGAAGGAATGTGTCTCGTTCATCAGCGGGAGAATCTTCGTTTTCGGTCACCTCTTTTTCGGCATCACCGCCATCCGGTGCGTCTGTCTTCTCCTCCCCGTCGTGATCAGCATCCGGCTCCGCCGCGGGCGGCAGCTCCTGAAGCTCCGCTATTTCGTACACGTCCGGGTACAACTCGCAAAGCGCCTTGGCTAAAATTTCCGCGCCGTCGCCGCACAGCGCGAGCGGCGCCGGTGTCGGCGCAGCGGCCGGCGGTTCCCTCGGCGCTAAAGTCACGCTTACGATAAATAAAAGAAAGTGTCAGTCTTGCGTTGGCAAACAGTCGGGCGGATTTGGGAAATAAAATACGTACCTCACGACTAACTCAACCGGTTCCTCCGAGTCGACGTGTATCATTTTTCCTAATTGGCTCGCTTTTCCTCCCGGGCCTAGCGAAGTCAAATCGGTTCGCAAATCGCACACCGTGTGCTCATACAAACCCGGGTCTGTGTTCAGAATAACCTCCCTCGCCGTGGTCATCAGTTCTTGAAGGTCCACCCACACGGGCGCTTCCCTGGTTTCACACACGCACCCCGGAGCTAAAAGGTTCAACACGCTTTTGCCGCGGTACTTGCCGACTCGCGTTATTTCGTACTCCAGCGACGGAAGGGAAAGCACCGGGGTTATGACTCGCGTGTCGTGAAGCGCGTCTTCCAGTTCTATGAACTCCACCATCTCACGAAGCACTTGATCCGGGGCTTTGTTGCCGTCCAGGTAGAAACTGACGTGCGGAAACTGCGACCGCACGGGGGCGTTTGAAAAGTCGTACTTCGCCAGCCGCGCGCGGACGTTGGTTTCCTGATACGATTAACAAGAAAGTGTCAGTCTCTCGGACCATGTGTATGAGGGATTGGAAAGGGTATACTGTACTCCATACAGGGCAGTAAACAGTCGGCGGAATGTGGTGATTGGGAAAGGCCCTTACCTCGTCGTCGTGTCTTGTCACGACTCGCTGTTGAACTTCAGGTTCGTCATCGCTAGGCGGCGCGAAGTCTTTGTGGTACGTGTTTCCGGTAACCGGGTCTATTAACCGTCCTTCCGTTCGCGCGATGACGCTTTTGGTGTCCATCTCCAGCACCAACACCTTGTCCAGAAAGATGCCGTGTTTTTGTAACTCCGTGGCCTGGTAGTGGTTGTGCGGGAACCCGTCAAGCAGAAATCCTTTGCGCCTGCAGTCTTCCTTTTGAATGCGTTGCCAGACGAGTTTCATCATGAAGTCGTCAGGGACGGTTTGTGTGCTGTCTAGGTACCGCTTCGCCTCCACGCCGAGGGGGGTGGGGGTGTCGTACGCCGCGGCGCGAAGAAGCGCGCCGGGGTAAATCAAAGGAAGGTCGTACCGGGACGCCAACGCGCGAGCCGCCGTGCTCTTGCCGCTCGCCGCCGGTCCGATCACCGCGACGCGAAGCGGCAGGTAGCCGTGCTTTCGCTCGCGCACGTCCCACCTCGGTCGGCCGAAGCCCCAGACGGAGGACACGGGGGTTATGTCCGGTTCTTTCAGTGCGATGATCTCCTTCAACTTGGCGTACCGGCGCAGCTCGTCCGTGTCGTGGGGCAACCGCAGGTTGAACAAGTCACCAGCTTCGGTCGCGGATTTCAGCTCAAACGCGGCTTCGGCGACTCGCGCGTCAATCGTCGCGGCGGTTTCACCCGCGAGCTTTAAATTGTCGACGTGCGTTTGATTATGTTTCGTGAACGTTTCTTCAGCAGAAGCGTTACCCCGTGTTTCGGAAGCACTCAACCCATTGCAACCAGTTTCGTCAGAAGCACTCACCGGGTGCCCACCCACCGGGTGCTCGAAGAACACGTACACCGCGTCCAGCCCCGCTTCCTTCATCGCGAGCGCGCCCGCGACGTCGGTTTCCAGGATGGGCATTTTCCCCAAACCCTGATTGTAAAAAAATAAATGTCAGTCATGTATGGGCAATCAGTCATTGGAATGTGGTAAATGGGAAATACTTACCCGCACGCGTTTCACTTCGCGCGTGGTCACGCCGTACGCGTGCTTGATCGGCGGGTTGCTTTGCGTTTCTTCGTCCCAGGTGTCGTACCCCACGATGACCTCGGTGCACTCCATGAACTCGCCGTTTGTCATTCTTTGGTCGAAAACTGTTTGGGTGATGAACTCGTAGTGCACGCCGTTTATTTCGCCTTCCTCGGGTGCCCGCGTGGTGACCCCGATTGGAAACCCAAACTTTTCGGGAAACTCTGTTAACAAAAGCTCGAACGTTTTTTCGCGTCTCGACCCTAAAGGCCCCGCGACAACTAAAGGTCGTGGGGGAGGTGCCAGGAAAGACTTCACGTGCGGCCCGAGCGGTGAGTTCCAAAGGCACAGCTTGAAATCGCCAAACGCACACGCAAGGGCGTTCTTTTCCGACTCGTGCGAAAACCCAAACTCCTCGGTTTCGTCAACCACCAGTGTTTCGGTGAACAAATTCGGTTCGTCAAAACAATCCATCGCGCGAACAATTTTATCAACCCCGAACGCGATGCGCAGCTCCAGCGCCAACACAGCGTCCGCGTCCGCCTCCGCGGCGAGTCGCGCGGCTTCCGCGTCAGCGGCAGCGTCAACTTCGCCGCCTGCCGCACCCTCTGCGTCGTCACCCGCCGCCCCCGTCGCCGCGTCATTTTCGTTTTCGTCTGCAGCTCGATTCGCCAAATCCTCCCGTTCCCTTATCTTGCGCTCCAGCGCCTCGACGTCCGCGGGCGCGACGCACACGAAAACCCCTTCCGGGTACAGCAGTTTCAGCGCGCGCACGCCAAACACGTCCACGTCCAAAATAGGCACCGCGCCGTTTTCGCACGCCGACTCAAACGCGTCCATGGCAACGCCGTAGGAAAACGTTTCGGGAGAAACAGTTTCGGTTGGGGTTTCGCCCGCGGTTTCGCCCGCGGCGCGCGCTTCGTCGGTACTCGCGGGACTCCGTGTGGTGTGTTCCAAGAACTTGCCATTCGCGACATCGGCTTCGAACGTTTCCTTTGACACGAAGTGGTACCGAGGCCCCACGCTGTCGGTTTCGGGTTGCTCTTTTTCAAGGTTCGTTTCCGAGTCACCCAAAACACCCGCTTCGCCGGTTTCCCAATCCCGCGGCAAACGCGTGGTGGTCGTTTTGACCTTCGCGAACCGTTTCGGGAACTCTTTCAGTAATAACTCCACCAGCTGTTTCTTTCCCGCCTCAGAAGGCCCGCACACCACCAGAGGTCGTATCACCTTACCCGCCTCATCCGCACTGTCCGACGGCTTGATCATGTCCGGCCGTTTTCCCGAAATCAACTCGGCGAGCGCATCGACGGTTTCGTGGAGCGCTTCGGTGTCTTTTTCGGTGGAATTTTGCAAATGAAAATCCGCCACGGTCAAAAACGCGTCGAAAACTTGGGAGTCGACGCCCTGCTTCAAATCCTGTTCCGCGACCAAAACCTGCGCCGCGATTGATTCCTTCGACTCGGTCATGTACGCCCGGAGTCGTTTTTCGTGTTCCTCCATGGTTGCGGGGCCGAGAAAAATCGCCATCGCGCCCCCCGCCGGCGCGACGGACGTGTCGCTCGCGCAGAAACTCATAAAAGAATCCAGGGTTTCCTGTGAGTGTATTTGAAAAGTGTCAGTCTTTCGTGATGTGAGTGAGTAATTACTCTGGACAATCGGCAAAACAGTCGGGCGTACTTTCAACCTGTACTCCATACAGAGCAGGAAACAATCACCCGTAATCGCGCCTCCACGGTGTGTGGTGGATTTGGGAAACGCGTAATACGTACCACCGAAGGCGTGTTGACTAGCACCAGCTTTTCGTCCTGCGCCGCTTCGGTTAAGGACGACTTCAAGATTGCGTACTTGTAGGTTACTTCCGCGTGCGCGAACTGAGTTTGCCACACGCACGCGTAGTCGCCGTGGGCAGCCTCGAAATCGACATCGCTCACGTGCGTCATGCGCCGCGCGCTCCAGGGGTGGCCCGGGTTGCTGTCAGGTTTTTTGGAACCTGCCGAAATCTCCGAGTTCGCCTCGTTAGCGTCATTCTCCTTGTTCTCCGCGTCGTTCCCACCCGAGTCGTCCGTTCCCGTCTCCGTTTCCGGGTCATCTTCGGAAGGGAACTTCGGCGACACCGGCTCGGTGGTGACGATTTGGGGAAACGCGAAAACCTCGTCCCCGAACTCCTCGTACACGCGCCGAACGCATTCGTTTTTTTCCAGAAAATTAGGTCCGCTCACCACCACGGGCTTCACCTTTGGCTTTTGCGTTTTGTTCGCCGGGATGACGTCGGCGTAGTCTAGGATGTAGGAGGGGAGGCCTAGTAACCGGTTACGCACCACTGGTGAGAGCTCAGCGCACCGGACTTTGAACTGGTAAAAAAGCTGGTCCGGGTCGTTTGCGAGTAACACGGCGTGGTACTTGTCTTGCGGCTGTTTTTCTTTTTCTTGTTCTTTCTCCTCCTCCGTCGCGTCGTCGCCCAGTGTAACAGCCGGCCCGCCCGGCTGCGCCACTTCCCACTCACGTTTCGCGAACGCAATTCGCGATGCGACTGTGCTTTCATGTACCCGAAGCCGCTTTTTGAGCACCGAAGCGAGGGTTTCGGAATTTTCGCAGTCGCACCGAATCACGAACGTCTCAAAGTTTTGCTGGCTTTTCAGAAACGCACTCGCCGGCAAGTCCGTGGACGCCAGCAAAACCTTCCCCCCCGCCGCGACCCTGGTTATTTCGTGGAAGGAAATGCCGTATTTGTACGGCGCGCCGTCCAGTTTGCGGTCGTCAGGGTGAATGTGGTGGTCGCTGGAAAACCCGAGCCGAGGGTCTTGCACGACGGAGGTTTCGAGGAACTTGTGTTTTTTTTCCGAATCGCGAAATTCGGCACGCGGCAGAAACAGAAATTCCGCGCCCTGCGTTTCGTGCGCGCCTGGCGCGCGCGACGTGCTCGCCACGCACCGCCCGAACCGGCTCGGGTACCTCTGCACCAGGGTATTTATTGCGATTGTCTTGCCAATACCGGCGGGGCCGGTTAAGCAAACAATCCGCGGCGGTTTTGGAAGAAGGAAACGGTTCCGCAAGGTAACGGTCGGTAAACACCGGCGCTTGTTGCGGCGCAGGGCGTCGAACAGTGAGTCGTACATCTGGCCGTTTTCAAACGTGTGTAAACCCAAATTCTCGCGGTCCCACCCGGTGAGCCATTGCGTTATCGGCACCTCGTTCGTTGATGCGAGGTGCTCAACCCCGTACCGCTTCATGAGCTTGAAAACAGCTTTGGTTATGATTCCAGGCCACGACATTAAAGGCCGCGATCCCGCGCCTAAGGTGGCGCCGAACAAATCCACCGGTAAGCGGTCATCCACCACCACGCATCGCCATTGGTTCATCACGAACATCCGCACTACGTACTTACCGGTCGGGCTCGGGATCGGGTTTTGCGTCTCCGGGTGCTTGGGCCAGATGTTTTCCCACAGCAGGTACCCCGGTGGGATGACGTCCCTGCGCTCGTATATCAGCCTCAACGCGGTGGCGAGCCACTCCACGCACGGCGTTCCCCAGTACAAGCAATGCGTGTCGACGAGATTGCGGTTGCCTTTGCTGCTCATCTCATCTTCTGTATTGTCTTTGCTTTCCTTACCTTCCTCGCCCCCCTCGCCTTCCTCGGGTGGTGCGCGCAGCACCACGACGGGCACGTCCGGGGTGTCCTCCAGTAACCTCTCAGGGCGAACCCAGTCCACCAAAAACGTACCCATCGCGGCCGGATGCGCAGTGCCGTCCAGCAAATCGACGAACTTTCCATCTTCACCGCGCGGGTCTGCAGCGGATGGGTGGAAAGGGGGTGGATGGGGGTCAGCGGGGGGTTTAGGGAGGGTTTTGGGGGGGTGGGGTCGTATCACATGGTACTGATGCGTCCAACGAGCACGGGAAACCAACCCGGGGGTCGCCCCCCGCCCACGAACCGGGCCGGGCAGCCCGGTCAACGGGGTGCCAAAAACGTCGGAAACCACGGTCACTTTAGCTCGCATCGCATCTATAACGGGCCTGTCTTCTCAGCAGTTCCAACACGTACCGTCTTCCCCTCCGAGAATATCCTCCACCTTTGCGTCGTCCCATACCGGGAACGTGGTGTCCATGTCCGGCCCACCAGCGACGCCCGCGGCGGCGTCGTCGTCCGCCATGGCGCGCGTGCCCGAGTATGCAGGACACAACGACTCTTGGCAAGAAGATGTGGATGTGGCTTTTGGGCGTGTGGCGCTTGGCGGTCGTACTTGGACCGGACAAAAAAGGGGAACAACGAAAACGTCATTCGTGGCCGAAGGCGCTCACTCTGTCGGCCCGATGTCCACTCCCACGGGTGACCCTTACTGGAACTCGTGGCGGAACACGGACGCGAAGCGGCTGTTGCGTCCCGATGGCGCGAAAGGCGCCAAGGCGCTGGCCGCGCACATGTCCGACGCCGGTGCCATCGTGGTGAACCTGGTGCCGCTTTCCGGGGACGAGATGCGGTCCCTGAGTGAAGGCCTGCGTCGCGTGCGAGGCATGACGTGCATTCGGTTGGTTCGCGAAGCACGCGGCGGGGGTTTGCCCGTGCGCGTGACGAAGGCGTTGGAATCACGGGACCTGGTTTCCGTGGTCTCCGCGAAGGCGCGAGCCAGTAGTCACACTCCTGGCGCCACCGCGAACCGGTCACACGAAGACGTTTTGCCTTTGTTAGGCCAGAGGGTTGCGGAGCACGTCTCGCGTTCAAAGAGCCTTCTGGAGATTGAAATAGGGGTTGACTTCGGACCGGCCGTGATGGGCAAGCTCGGCCACGCCATCGCATCGAGCGAAAGCTTGCGCCGAGTTTCGTTTCGAGATTCCGAAATGGGCGACGCCTCGTTTTCGTCGCTGGTGGATGGGATTCGGAAAAACGACGCGTTGCGCGAAATCGACCTAAGCGGGTGCGCTTTAACGGACACTAGCGACGCCGCGGTGGCGTCCGTGGTACGCGCGCGTGCCGGACGACGAGCCGTGGAGGCTTGGGAAACCAACTTGCGACGGTACTCGCCGTCCCCGGGAAAAGGAGGCGGAAGAAACGCCGAAGCGGGAAAAAAAAGCAGCTTCTCGTCAACCGAGCCCGAGACGCCACACTTGGGCTTAGCCAGGCTTGAGCTTTCGTACAACGACTTCACGTCGACCACGGTAGAGACGCTGTGTCATGCGCTGCGGCAGGACAACGAGTTGGCACACCTCGGTTTGCGAGGGAACCGGTTGAGCGACCAGGACGCGAGTCGGCTCGGCAAAGCGATGCGGACACACGGAACGCTGTCCACGATTTCGCTGTGTCAGTCGCGCCTCGGCGGGGCGGACCTGGGGGTGCTCAAGGCGACGGAAAGACTGGCGGGGGTAGATTTGGTGGCAGGGGTAGGGAACAACAGTGCGAAGGACTCTCCCGTGTCAACTTCGTGTG
>Ga0222648_1000253_pt1 | contig 24210 bp, 24 predicted proteins | sample AntAcemetagen335_FD_181021 | JGI IMG/M metagenome (GOLD analysis project Ga0222648, IMG submission 181021) | Saline water microbial communities from Ace Lake, Antarctica - #335 | ecosystem: Environmental > Aquatic > Non-marine Saline and Alkaline > Saline | place: Antarctica: Ace Lake... | reverse complement strand
GACAGAAACTTTTACCGAAACACCCACTATGACTATGACTATGACAGAAACTTTTACCGAAACACCCACTGTGACAGAAACACCCACTATGACTATGACTATGACAGAAACTTTTACCGAAACACCCACTATGACTATGACAATGACAGAAACTTTTACCGAAACACCCACTATGACTATGACAGAAACTGTAAGTATAACACCAACTTATGACCTATTTAATCTCGAAACAGTCAATACAATCGGTCGACTCATATTTATACATGAAAAAGACAAGGACAACACTCCATCAAGAGTAAACACATTCTTTAATATTATTAACAGTGGATTTAATTCGTCTGTTTTGACTATCGAAAATGCATACGATTATGGTAATGTCGAATATGACGGAAACGTTTAAATAAATTTACAGTACTCGAGTTATATTTGTTGAATTTTAACGACACAATTTGCCTGGTTTGCAAGGATTTTTATCATATTCAATTCTTCTGTTTGTTGGACGAATAAAAACTGCATTAATTGGTGCATCTTTATTAGCAAAAACAACTGTTGTATTACCATCCTCCACCTCACCAAACGACATATAACTTTCACCGCCGTGTAACATCAACGCTCCATCTAAACTCCCACCACCTGACGAATTAACAAATAAACCCCTTTGATTGCTATGTTTAAATGAAATACCACTTAAAACATTAATAATACCACTATTGGCATTATATGCATGGCCTTTAAGCACGTCTGTATCAATACTAAATGCGTACATATAATCCGTTTTCACTTCTGTGCATGATATTTTTTTATCTAATCTAACTTCTGCAGTGTGCGCATAAATAATTCCTGTAGTCTGCAATCTTATTCCTTTAAGATTGCCACCTTGAAACATCCGAATACCGTGTAGTTTGTCTCTAGTAAATAAAGTTAAACCGTCGAGAATGTTTATGGAAGACTCACCCCATGCATGACCTTTAAGCTGATCAGTATCAATGGAAAATGTGTATATTGATGTGGCAGTTAAATTGTTGGTTGTTATTCTCGTGTTACATATTACATCCCCTTTTGCAGAGATTGTTGTAAAATCACATAATCCATCACACCAAAACCTATTAGATGCAATACCTTTATTATAATTGCTTGTACCCCAGTTGAAGCACCGCTTCCATCCATCCCCGTCAAATGCAATCTGTCCTGCTTGTTCGTTTCCAATTCTACCAGTACTTATAACCATCATCGCTTTTCCAAAAGTACCGACCTTAACCTTTCCTAAGGCACGCACGTCCTTTTCACATATTATGTCCCCTTTTACAATAAGGTTACCAGGTATTGTCGTTCTATCAGTTTGTACTAATTCAGCAACAATTGCATTCAGATTTATAAATGCCTCTTTGTCAAAAGCTACAGTCGACCCATCAAAACCTTCCACATTCTGTTCTTGACTGCTGACAACCTTGAATAAAACATACATCCCGATTGACATGAGTACAAACAAAAGAGAGGGTTCTACTTTCAAATAACCAGAATAGTTTGCAATTGATAAACATATTATTGCAATTAAAAGCAATTCAAAAAGTTTATATTTATCCATTACAATAGAGTTTAAAAAGTTTTCATTATATCGTGATGTTGACGATATGCATCAATCGCACCAAACGGTGGTATCATCCAAGAGCTATTAGGCGATGGAAAAATAACCTCACTTTGTTCCGATAGCGGATTTAATCGAACAATCGAGTTAACGGGAGGAGATTCAATGTTATTCAAAGACGTATGCGGTTTTAACTGATACATTTTGAGGTTATGATACTTTCCACCTCGTTTTCCTAACACTACCTTACATCCATTCCATTCATGTAATAAATCATTCAATACATTTTTACATGATTCAAATGAAGGTTTCACTGAATGATTTACTTTCTCAACCTTCATTGACGCTTTTATGAGGTCTTCACAACTAAACGAAGTTGTGTCCAAAGTTGATGTTAATCCGATCGCTTTAAGATAATCTCTAATGTATAACCATCGGCCTACCATATCATACCACGCGTCTAATTCATCGTGTAGACCATTGTATACATAAAATGCTTGGTGTTGACGATACTTCTCCAATCCACCTATGTATCCATATTTCTCATCACCGGGTAATTCTGTCTCGCAAAGCTCAAATAATGTTCTATAACGTGCAGACATAATATATTTATAAAACTGTTCATGTCTATATATTATGCAAATACGATTATTGTGTAAATCGCATATGCAATAGGGAATACAATTAAAGCCCCGCGATCGATGTTCTTTGTAATAAGTGTTTCCAGTCTTTCAAGTGTATAAGGAACATCCAAAAGCTTATGTGATTGCACCGCACGTTGCCATGTCGTTGTAGCGTTTCTTTCATTCACTGCACCTTTCAATCGTTCTATCACATATTCACGTTTGACCATGCGCTTATTTAGAATATTGGAAATTACAGTTTCGACTGCAGCGAACACAGTAAAAAATGTACTCACGATCACAAATTCATGCATAGGTGTAAGATATCCCGTTTTAGGCATTAACTCCGATAAAATCAATTGAAACACATTCAAAGCCAAAAGTAACGTCAACGGAATTCCACAACGGTCACTTAATTCAAGTGGATTCATTATAAACGTTATCCACGATAATGATGTAAGTAATATTATGACCATAATATAGTTTATCATATAGAATATTGTCGTCCGGCTTACTGTCACATAGCACGTCACAGCACTCACCTCCAAATATTCCATGGAATCATTCGATATTGTTTTGTCTAAATATCTCCTCATTGGTCCTTTTGTGCCCGATAATTGTATCCAATCAACTGGCAAATACTTGTGTTCTGTTGCATACGCGTCTTTAATATCCCACCCACTTATTGTATCCTTACCGCCAGTGCGCACTATACGATCATCGAGCTGAGCAACCACTGGCGACCACCTAAATCTCGACCACGATAAATCAGCTGTCGTGTCCACTATCGCTATCATTATTGGAAGTTCGTGCACATCCATCGGAAATTTACGGAAATCCATCGGTGCATCAAATGTTCCCGATACCTCTACCTGATATGTTACTGTCTTATGCTTCATGTCCGTCCATAAATATCGTCTGTCTTCTGCGACTCTTATATCACGACCATTTGGATAGGTCAATATGGGTTTCCACACATATTTACATCCGCCTATTTCTATGTTCACTCCATTCGCTCTACATTCAGCCCATAAATTGATATCACTCCAATGCATGACAACATCTACTGTAGCCTCGAACTTGAAACGTACCTCGTCAACCTCACTCACTGATTTCACATTGAAATTCATCTGCACTGTTGGAATATCAATATTAAGGGATGCTCCCACATTGACAGGTGGTCCAGGACTCAAAAATACATCTTTCACATCATTAAATGTTATTGCATCACCCATATTTAATTTTAACTGTTTTGTCAACTGACTCACTGTAAGCTGTGTCATTATTGCTCCGTTTATATTCTGTGATATAAACTCGGATTTAAACGTGGCAACAGACCAAAAATAGGGCGCTGTACCCACCGCACCTAAAAAAGAACCTAATTCAAGTACACTAAACGTAAACGGATGTTTACATTTCACTGCAGACGCCCTGATTATTGACATAAATATAACCGGATTGTACACCAATGCATCTGGTTGAGACCAGTCCAACCCACAATACAATATACCGGATGCATTCACACCAGCTAACTTGCACTCATCGCGTACTTCTGTAAAACACATCGTTGTATTCAAATACCCATCCTCTCTCTGACACGCGCACAACCTCTGTGTATCTGATTTAAGTATCGGAATATGTATTGTCATCTGTGCATACGCTATCATTGATTGTATACTTATACATACTGCAATGAACACATACATATAGTATATATCTTGTATTCTCTTAAATTATTTTAATCATTACTTTAATGGGTGTATTAAACAACGGAGCAGCCACCATGCGTTTCTATGGTTTTTTCTTTGGTCTTGTCCTCACCTTCGTCATGGCTATTATAGGTATCATTATGATTATTATAGGTGGTATAAATATCAACAATACAAATAATCCCAATTTGACCCCTGTTCAAGCTAACCGTATAAGTACTACTAAAGGTTTGTGTAAAGTCTACAATAAAAGAAACGGTACATGTAACACATATCACCCATCCTCGTCAATTTACAATACTGACATGTGTTCCAATATGTCACGTAATACAACTCTACCCGGTGACGCACTCACAGTTGAATATGATATACATAAAAATACAGGCGAATGTCGCACACCTAAAATATCATCAAACGAATCTATTTTTTTACTCGTCTTTGGAGTCATATTCATACTCTTGTCGACACTTATTGGATATTGTACATATAGAGATGATTGCCGGATGTTTCTCGGATTTTTTAGCTTCTTTTCAAATTTTAATAATTAGTTTATTTGTATTTCTTTTTATTTAATCCATATAATGGACTCCTTAGCTCGTCACCATAGCCAATTACGTAAAAAGTCAAGACAGGTAGGACTTACACATGTTGAGTATTCGAAATTCCTTAACGATTGGTATAATAGACTTATCAGCAGTGACAATAACGAACGTGCCTTCTATAAAACTGAGCTTGCGCTCCTGATTTCTTTCTTAGATGAAGATGATCATTCCTATGATTTAACAATTCATGGAATTAAACCTCATTTTATGGTCGCAAGATTACCAACACGTCCATCCCAAAGTAACAAACTATCAAAGTTTTATGGCGTGCTTTATCAATTCTTATCAAGTTTGTATTTTTCTTCATCCAAAATTGAAATTATTCTCGCTAAAATTTTGAAAACTTATAAAGAAAATGCTCGAATCTTGTATTCCGTCCACCCACCAAATTTGAAAGGGGCACACGTCATTTATGACACCAATGGTATGACGTTTTGTTCATTACGTGAACCACCCAGCAAAATAATGAAAATTGCTGATCTATTGAAACAAAAAGGACATAAAGTTCGCATCATTCAACAATTATTTCCTGAAATGGAATATGGTTCTGTTACACAAGATGACATACATGGAACCACTCTTTTCATTTAATTTTCAACCTTAAGAACAACATAAGCATAACATAAGCAAAACATAAACACAACATAAACATAAGCAAACAATTCGATCATCATGGACATGGACATGGACCCAACTATGACCGTTACACAAAACCTGTGGTTGTCCTTCATGTTTCAACGTCTAAAAGATGTAGTGGATGATGTGTTGGACTTTGAAGTCAGGATAGATGGTGACGACGACGAGAACCCCACGCTTGCAAAATACATGTACGAGGAACTTCTGGATTCTGAATGTCTTGACGTTTATCGAATAGCAGATATATTAGATTCCAGATCAGATGCAGATCTAAACTATTTCAACGATGCCTTTATGTACATGGAAGAAGGTGAATACGCTGAAGGTGTCGAGTTCTCTATCGGTTGCCTTTTCGAGGCAATTCTAAAGCGAGATCCAAAAATGCTCGAACATTGGGAAAACTATGTAAATGAACAAGAAACTATTTTCGGATTAGAACACCGACTGATCTTTTGTAAATTCGAACTTGGGGAAATAAAAACTTACAGAAAGTTTATGGATTTTGACACAGTATGTAAACCACATCACCGAGAGTTGTTGAAAACAAAGGCAGATATTAAACACAAAATCGATGTAGAACAAACACGCGTATGCGAAGAAGAGCGCATAGCTTCCAACATACGTTTCGACAAAATCAAGATATTAGAAATCCAACGCAACGAACGGGTGAATGAGTTACAACAAACAAAATACAATTCCGAAAAGAAAGCAGAAATACATTTGGAAGCATTAATGAATGAAATGATTCAAGAAAAAGACAACCTTACCGTTCAAGTCAATGGATTCGCTGAACTTGAAACAATTGATTTGGAATCTTTAATAAAACCCAACATTTTAAGAGTCGGAAACATAATTATACAGGCGATGATCACGCACAAACAGTGCAGTAAAATACTATACAACGGTTCTGTTATGTTGCTTGACATCGTTAAATATTTAGAACCTAACATGTTGATGTTGATAATATCGTTCTTAAAAGATTCATTTAAAAAATAATCATACAATGCCATTGTCAAATGTGAATTGGGATCATTGCTGAAAAAGTGTGAAAGATTCTATGATGACTATAAATTTAAATAATTTAAGAACATCCAGGCATAGTAATACAATAGATGTCATTTGTATCCTGTTTCTTTCCAAAATATGAAATGATTGTTTTGAAAAATACAATTTCTGAATTAGAATTGAAAAATCAAAGTTTAAACAATCAAATTTCCATGCATGTCGATGAAATGGCTAAATTTAAAAGATCACCTTATTTCTTTCTGGGACATAAAATAAACAATCATGATCAAAGGGTCATGGTTTGATTATCTGACCTAAAGAAACAAAAGAAAAGAAGAACACCTACCCTTGATATAAAATGAAACGTACGACAAAATATTGTAGCGCAACCACAAACGAGGGATGTCCATGTTTAAATCGTACATATGGTAAATACTGTAGAGTACATACAAACAACTACAAAGAATGTCCAATCTGTATGGATGACATGCAAATGTTTGCAACACTGGAATGTGCCCATACGTTTTGCAAAAGTTGTTTAGTTCGATGTGATACAAAATGCCCGTTATGTCGTGCGAAAACAAATACCCGTATTCCGTCAGAAGGACTGGCATGTAAATTGAAATTACAAAACTTGATGGATGAATTCGAGGGCGAACATAATGTACTATTAAAAATTAAACATATGCATGGGTTGTTTGATTTTGTCATGGCATCGCACGTTCATTTCGCATATCACAAACCATTTATGAGTATATTGAATGACAGAATAACTTATTTCGAAGGAATGAATGTCGACGTTGAAAAACACAAACGCAGATTGTCATCAATCAATCAACGTACGAGACTATCATAAAATTAAACGCGTTAACTGTATCGACTTTATATTCGGAAAAATACGAGCGAATATGACCGTATTTTGCCCAAAACTATATTACAATATGATGATGGTTAGAGATGTGAATCAGTATCGACGGAACCTTCTGGTACAGGCTAAAATGCATAAATGAAATTGAACTTTTGAATATATCACGTATAATAATATATCTTTACACCCTACAACCTAAACCCTAAACCCTAACCGTGACATAAATGTTCCTTTAGGTTTTGCTTGTGTTGCGATATTATTTGCTATCATTTTATTTATTTTATTTTTAGATGGCTTCTCGATTTTATTATTATCGAAATTAACATCCAGTATGGAAAGTCGAGGTAGTAAATGACGTGGGAAAATTTCAAATAAATTTTTTGATAAATCCAACACAGTTAAATCGACCATGATATCGAGGTTTGGTAATTTTTTTAATTTATTTTCTTTCAAATCCAATACCACTAAGTGTTTAAGGTTTTGAATGCTATCTGGTACTGACTTGAATTCATTTCCAGACATAACCAACTGCTTAATCTTGGCGTTGTCGTGAAACCTTCCATTGATGTTTACCGGAAAAGCTTTAAATTGGTTATACCCCAAATGAAGAACTTTTAATTTTTTTAGGTCTGATACATTTCCAATCGAAGTTATCTTATTATTATCTAAATATAACTCTGTTAATCCGGTTACATTGTTCATCCACTCAGGAACTTTTGTGAGCCCATTTTGTTCAAGGTGAATGATTTCGAGTGTTTTATTATCGAGCATAAAATACGATAGTTGTTCATCAGTTAACTTAAGATTTTGTAACCATAAATATTTTAATTCTTTACACAAACGAAGCAGTTCGTACGGAATCCTATGCTTTTTAGTATTACAATGACTGTAATCAATAGCCACAACGATATTATCAACTTTACCAAAACGTACATTAGGATGATACATCTGAATACGCTTATATAATCCCTCCCCATATAAGTGCTCTGTCAAAGCATCATGTATACTCCTACCGCGAGTTTAGATGGTCTTTTTAATACCATTTGTAAAACGCACCATCTTTAAATCGTTCAAAGACATTTGCATACGTGTTGACACATCTATAGGCAATTCGGAGGTCCTTCTCTTAGGGTGAAAACGGACATCTTCCCGTTGTTGTGAGTCGATGTAATCAATGAAAGACTCCAAATGATAATACGAATAATATGGCTTTAAAGTTTTTTTGTCTTTATATGTGAAACGCACTGCATCATCTCCAGTTTTAAAATTGTTTAACGTAATAGGATCTTGCAGGTTATTAGGCAAATTTACATGATTGTATTTAATGGTTGTCATTATAATAATAAAATATAAACACATCATATTACATTAACGATTGAAATACAACATTTTACACAATTTGATATTAATTTTTACAACTGTTATCAAATTTAATAAATACCTCATATCAATTCATTTGTACAATACAAAAGGTATTGTTATACTCTCTCTCTCTCTAAAGAAGAAAATATAATGTATAACATAAAAAAAGTTATTATGAATAAATATTCAAGGTTAATAAACACAATTTTTAAATGAGTATTTACATGTTTTTAAATTGGTAAAAGATATAAGATTTATAAATGTTATACAAAACACAATGATTACATGCGATTTATGTGGAAAAGGGTTCAATTATGATTGTTTACTTGTAAAGCACTTGTCTCGTAAATTTCCATGTTATTCAAATATGCCACTTGTAACGAATACTAATACTTTTCCAATAACCGAAGAAATCATATCAAATTGTCCTCAAATTAAAGGCGATGGTGATCATCTTAAACTTATTAAGAAAAAAACATTTGAATGTAAGAAATGTTTGAAAAGATTTATACATAAAAAAGATCATTGGAAACATATTGAAAAATGCACTGGGTGTCACCCTTTGCAATGTCCGATATGTATGAAAACGTTTAGTTCAACTGATGGTAAGTCACAACACAAACGGAAAGTAAACTGTAAACCAATTTACAATCATGCTATAACAACCGAACTGAATTCACATGAAAAGGGTTTTATATATATGTTAATTACAAGAGAATTTTTGAATATAAATCAATCGATATACAAAATAGGAAGGACAGCCGATATAATGAAACGGTTCAAACAATACCCTAAAGGTTCCGAACTAATTTTTAGTTCTACATGTAAGAATATGTTCAAAGCTGAAAAAAGTATTTTGTTACGTTGTACAGAATTATTTAAACAGAGAAAAGACATTGGGCACGAATATTTTGAAGCTGATAAATACGAACTATTGAAAACAATTTTTGATATCATGTGTACACCTGGTATAAGATAATACGTTTTTCAACGTAAAAACACTTGGATTTAACTTTTTCTGTACAATTTATAACATAAACCAAATTACAGATTTCTCGTGGTTAATAAACATATGTATTAACGTGATATTACCATATATGTTAATCATGGTACATCATTGTTAATATATACAATATATACTTTCGTTATTTCAAAACATAGTATGTATGTTCCGTATCGTTTAAATTAACATTTACAAAGGAAAAATCAAAAAATATGACATACTTTATATCATTTATTAAAATTATAAAATGATCGAGTGAACGTTTGATCTGCGTGTTAAACATCTCGATTATGTTTTTTGAAAAAATCGAATACAAAAAAATTATAAAACAAATATTTTTCATAAATATGTTTATCATAAAATTCTCTCATTGAATATAGTTCGTACAATAAAGAAGGTCTTGTTATACTCTCTCTCTCTCCCTAGGAAGTAAATATACTATATAGAATAATGTATCGTATAATTGAGATTCGACAACGGTAAAACAAATAAAAAATTTATAAATACGACCTTTGTGCAAAATATTTTCATCTAAACCATTTGAAAAAATATACCGTTAAAATAACCGAAGGAAGATTAATAATTTGTGTAATAATACCATTTAATTCATTCGTCTAAATTACGTCATGGATATACAAACCGTCATATAGTTTCAACTTGTTCCTCCATAATACAAGAAAAATAAACAAATTTGGATTTGTACATATTCGTATAATTGAATGAAAAATCAAAAACAAAGTGGTCGTACTTTTTACATAACGTGTTTTCATGGACAATTTTTAAGACTAATGCTGTAATAAGAGCAGTTACAATTTAAAAAAATATGTGTTTATATATCAATGGCTACATCAAAAATTGTTTGCGATTTATGTAATAAAGAGTTTGCATATGATTGTTTACTTTTAAAACATTTATCAAGAAAATTTCCATGTTATTCAAATAAACCATCAGAAAAGGCTACTTTGTCAGACAATAGATTAACTATACAAAATCAAGCAGAAATCATAAAAAGTCAAGGGTTGACCATAAAACATCAGGCGAGTATAATAGATGACCGTTCCGTAAAGAAATACAGCTGTGATATATGCTCAAAACGCTTTTGCAATAAAAAAGAGTGTGAGAACCATGCAGATAAATGTTCTGGGTGTCATATTTTACAGTGCAGTACATGCAAGAAGGAATTTAAGAATGCTAACGCGAAATATTATCATAAAAAATATGTTGATTGCGAACCAATTCAACAAGAACCAACATATCCACCCGGATGTAATATAGACAACAGCATCACAAATAATATAACGCATAACACGACGAACAATTTTATGTTAAACTGGTCTGATGAGCAATATGCGCATGTCACATCAAAAGAAATAGCGAATTTGATAACAAAGAAATGTCAAGACCATCCGGTACAATTTTTTACTGAGTTCCCGCGACTTGCACATAGAGAAAGGCACGCGAATGTGAAATGTACAAACCTGAGGGGACAACATATGGATGTATATGAGGATGGAAAGTTCAGCAAGGTATCATCGATGCCGATATTGGATGAAGCGACGAGACGTATGTGTCATAGGGTAGATGATGCATACAACGAGGACGAACAGGCGTTTAAGCGTTGCAGACCAACCACAGAGGCGATCATAAATATGGAAGATGTAATCAATGATTCGGGGGATAAACAAAAGTCAATACATTATACAAAGGTGATGGGTTTAGAGCGTAGAACTGCTCGGACAGAAATAATGGCAGCAACGAAAGCAGGCCTATACACATCATAACAAAAAACTGTAGAGATAATAATGAAAGGATGCGAGGTGTCGTCGTTGGTAATGAAATTGCTACCTATTGCGATGGTCACTATAGCGGTTGCATACGCGACAAAGATTGTAAGTAATAAAAGTTTATTTAACACAGGTACTGTTGTGAAGGATGTTTCAACGTGTGCGACGGCGAGTGAGGCGAGTAGAGAGAGTATAGAGAAGATGTCACGTGAGAAGGACAGAGGGTTGTTAGTATCGCTTGTATCGGCTTTACTGTTGAACATAATTGGTGCATTATTAAATCAGATTGGGGTACAAGAGGGGTATATTGTTTTAAACTATGGTTTTATACTTGGACCGGTTATAGGATACATGTTAGACATAGGTATCGCGACAGACGACGGTGTATTAGCGATGGGTCGTGGTGACGGTGTATCGTATGTATTTAGTTCGCTCGCGAGCCCTAAATTTTTCAGATATATATTAACAGTATTTTTGGATATGTTTATTTCGAATCCGCTACAAGATTCAATTAAGCACTACTTAAGGAGGGTACGCGGTGGTATAACAGGCAATGCTTTGGGATATGGACAACTGGTAAAAAGTAATTTTCCGTCGATGTTACAGAGTATAGTTGGTGTGTTAACATTTCAGGCGTACACAAACGATACACGTTTTCGGTGGGCATATGCAACATCAGACAGTATGAACAGAATACCAAATACATCCATAATGCTTGCCACGTCAGTCGCGGCTGCATTATTCGTGGCCTACACTGTACCAGGAGCTGAATCGATAGACCGTCGTGTACCTTTTGCGCTTATAAGTATTATACTATTATCGATTGGAAATGTGATTGAATTCACGAAATGCAACGGACAAAAGGTGAATATGTTCGATGCAGATGATAATGATATCGGTATTGACGAACCTCAACGCGTCATTCTCGGAGGTATCATGTTTACCGCATTTATTATTGTAGGCCTGGTGATCCCGATTGTGTATATTAAATAAATGGTATACTAATGGATCGTCGTTTAAACGCGCTCATCAATATGTATTGTCTCGGCGATAAAAAGACAAGACAACCAGAGCAGGCTAAGAATAAACTAATGAAACTGTATCAATATATAAACACGAAAACAATTTGTAACACACCGCTTTTGACACGAAAGACACCAGGTAGTACTAAAGTAAAGAGAATAACATCAGAGACTGCTTCAAAAGCAAAGAAGAAACAAATGGTACTATACAAACCCGTAAGGAATAAAACAAAGGCGAATAAAATAAAAAAGAAACTGAAAAAAGATTCTGTGAGTGTGAAGAAATCTCCAAAAACTAAAATGATTTTGCGTAAATAAAAAAATATGTGCGTATATTAAAGAAATGGGAGAAAGAAAAGAAGAAATGCCAGGAACAGAAAATCTCAAAAAAAATTTTTCGAGTATTATAGATGCATATAAAGAGGCATCAAGTGCTCAAACTAAATTATCTAACGAATTAAAAAAAATCAAAAATTTTAATAACAATGATATCAAAAATATATTAGAAAGCGTAGCTAAAAACAGTATGAATAATAACACTATAAATAGCTTGACAAATGTATTTAAAAAATTACATGGAGGCAAAACAAACGGAAATAGCAATAACAGTAGGAAAAACAAAACACTAACAGCAGGAGCAGCAGGTGTAGTTCCAGGTGCTCAATTCACGAATATGGGTCTGGTACAAAAGGCGGTACGTCACAATGTAAAATTGAAGTACAGGACGAAGACTGGACGTTACATAAAGAAAAGTGATAAACAATTGAAGATTGGAATAAAAAAAGCGATTGCAGGAATACGCATGAAGAAGGCGAAGAAGGCAAAGGCGACGAAGTCTGCTTTAACAAGGGGGATGAATTAAGTGAAAATAGAATAAAAAAGGGATAAGAATAGAAAGGATAATAATTACTTGTGATAATAATGGAGTCGAAAACCGAAGCCATTAGTAACGCAACTGCAAAGTGTATAATATGTCTATTAATGGTATATGTTGTAACATCATGTTTATTTGATAAATCGGAGACATATACAGATGGCTTTTTAAAACCAGAAATGTTTATACGGTCGGGTAAGGCGATACATATATTTTCGTTTTTGGAATCGGATAATGGGTTAAGGAAGATTATGTATGGCGCGAGTCCGGTACGTGGGACGAAGTATTCATCGCGTGTGTTAACATATCAGGATTGTGACTATAATGTCGATGAGACTATACTTAAAAACGAATATGAACACCATCAATTTATAGTGAAAAAGGTTAATGAGGAGTATGTGTTATACATTCGAGGGAATGGGAAATTGAACAAGGTATATGTGATGGATACGGATGCATTGACATTAACGAAGGAAATGGAATTAAAAGTTGAGCTCATTCCAGATAAAAAGATTGGGAAAGGAGGTTATCTCATCCGTCATAAAGGGAAGTATCTGACAGTAAGCGATGATCAAATTATGCGAATAAATGGGGACGAAAGTATTGCGATGGTGGTATATTTTGGGTATATTGAAGATTTGAAGGTATTGAACAAGACTAAATTTTGCACGGTATAAGTAATGGGTAATGTGATATCAGCACAATCGGAAGGAACAAGTCGTGCTAATTACGATCAAGCAGACTGGAACCAAGGCACCATATTTGGAAAAGAGATTGAACGAATAATAGTGGCAGGTGATCGAAGATTACAGAAACGTGCGTGTTGTATGGGTTTAACTAAGGGGCAAACAAATGAAAAATCAGGAATGGAGGTAGCAATAGCGAATATCGGAATAGACGTGGGTTTACTGGACAAGAGTATGTATAAGGATGGAATATATATCGGTGACCCAGCAGCAAACATAAATCCATACACAATATCTAATACCGAAACAGATGCCATTAAGGCGAACGAAATATACAAACAAAGAGGAATGGTGGTAAAAAAAATAAAATTCACAGACGTGGTGTCATGTGATATTTTAAAAGAGCCATATGAGGCTGGGACTGAAGGAAAACGTACATACAATGGATATTCTAAATCCATTGGCAACACTTCCCCGAACGATAATGCAGAAAGTAGGCAGGTATGTGACGAATTCATGAACAAGTATGCAAACGATTCGGTAAATGAACGGAAATGCGTGATAACGTGTAATAATATAAAGCATTTATCTCCAGATGAAAAAAATAATGTTGGTTTTGATAAAACATGTGATAAAGATGGTGCAAAAGGTGATACGAAAATAATAGATGTCAGAAAACCGGGCTGTCGACCAAGTGACAAAGTGAACAAAGTAAACGAAGTTATAGACAATCAAGTTCCAAACTATGATCCAGCGCATCACTACCCGTCAGATGTAGGATGTTTATTATCACCATTTGGTAAACTGTATAGTGATGATACAAATGGAGGAAATGGTAATGTATTTGATATGCCTATGGCACTAATCCAAACAACGCATATGCTGGATGCCAACTGTTTATTAAGAGGGAATGAATCTCTCGAAAAAACAGCGGCATATAGAGACTATGCTATGATATCATCTGCAATCACTTGTATAAATTATGCGAATATAAGTAACAATCAGTTTGAAGCCGGAAGAGACATAAACATGCATTTAAATCAAAACAATACATGTCAAGCTACAACGTCGGGTAATAATTTTGAAAGTCCTTCATCACCTCCTATAGGTACAGGTGCAGGTACAGGTGCAGGTACAGGTGCAGGGACAGGTTCAGGTGCAGGTACAGGTGCAGGTGCAGGTACAGGTTCAGGTTCAGGTGCAGGTGCAGGTACAGGTTCAGGTTCAGGTGCAGGTACAGGTTCAGGTGCAGGTACAGGTTCAGGTTCAGGTGCAGGTACAGGTTCAGGTTCAGGTTCAGGTGCAGGTACAGGTTCAGGTTCAGGTGCAGGGACAGGGGCAGGTACAGGTACAGGTGCAGGTGCAGGGACAGGGGCAGGTGCAGGGTCAGATTCAGGATCCCCTAAACCAGACCAAGAGGCAAATGATAAAAAAGCCGAACGGCTTCTCGCAGAACAGGCAGTAACAAGAGCGTTATTGTCAAAACGAAAGCTTGGTTTACCCGTTGACGATGTAGTAGCATATGGTTCTGGTGCGGTACTTGCAGGTTTATTGTTAATATTATAATATACATATTAATGGGACTACTTTATGCACCTTTTAACACTAATGAAGACAATCAATTGAAACATGCAGCAAAGATAAAAGCATTCCGCAGAGGATTATATGCGAATACTACAGAAATGTTTGGGGGACTCATTCGAAAAGGGGGTGACGAATCTAACACAACAACAACGACTATGAATAAATTAAATCAAACTGATAAGGTTAAATTCAAAAATCACATGGAGAAAATAGACACAAAAATACGAGAAAATATTACAAATTCGCTAAATAAGGTGATGACCGAAACAATGACTGAAGTAATGTCGAAGAATGAAAATATTTTGAAGGTTGTTGCCCAAGGTACGAATGTATTTAAATTAAATAATGCATTCATAAAAGCGAAAGAGGATATAAATCTTAATTTTAATCAAGAAAATGATGTAGATGTGAAAGCGGAACAGGATGCGGAGATATCTATTATAAATGAGATAACATCAAGTGTTTCGAAATCAGCGTCAACATCAATTACCGATAAACTAAAAGACGGCGAGAGACTTGGCGAAGCACTTGCTGGTACTATAAACAATGCTGTAGACGCAGTAGCTGGGGTTGCGAACAATGGAATAGATACGCTTGGGGAAACAGTTCAGACTGCAGTTACTGAAGCTGCAGGTGTACTAAATACAGGGATAGCGGCAGCGGCAGGCGTTGGTACATCCCTCGTGCAAGGACTAACGGGTTCGGGTACTACAACAAACACGAATACGAATACAAATTCAGATATAACTACAACATCTGAGAAAGAAACAGACCTAAGCAGTATCCAGAGAACTACTGACGAACACAGAAACACAATAAATTTAGAGGAAATTATGGAAAATGTAATGAAGACCAATATAACAAATGAAACTTTCAATGAATGTGATGCGAACGCAATTGCGCAAAATACATCAGTCATTGATAATGTTACATTTGAATCAACCGGTGGGAAAGTTAATCTAAATTTAAAACAATCAAACAAGGTAAAGGTTGCAATAAAATGCATAACAAGGACTGAAATAGTCAATAAAATATCACAAGAAATTCTGAACAACTTAGAAACGGCGGTGGCGGCGTTAGACTTAGATGAAGGTACGTTGGAAGCAGCAGGTGCTGCGGTAGCCGGCGCGGTAACGGCTGCGGGTGACGCGGTTGGTGGTGTTATAGAAGAAACTGGCGATGCGTCGGCAAAAGTGATAAAGACAACAGGCGATGCGATATCACAAAACACAATGGGAATAGTTTTAATTGCAGTGATAGCGGTAGTAGTAATAATAGTAATGAATCCAGGAGAAAAAAAAGGAAGCAAGTAAATGATTACACGCGTTTGATTTTAATATGAGTTAATATTAATATGTTTGGTTTTGGGAGACGTATGGCACGTAAAGCGCAGAATGCATATACAAGTACTGGTCGGAGGCGAGAAAACATGGCGAATAGCACTGTTCGAGACGTTGGTCAATATACAATGGGTTTAACGCTAAATAGGAAAGCCATGAATGGCCGACGGTCAGACGTACGCACTAGACGTAACTTTATAATAGCTGAAGACCGCGCGCGCACCGATATGAAATTAGTTTTAGTTGAAATGATGCAACGTTCGAGAAAAATCACACCTGATACGATGATGAATATTGCGGATAACATTTTTAATGCCTCTCAAGAGGATCAAAAGGGGAAAAATGCAATACATGTTAACAAGATGCGATCTCTACATAACAAACTCAAAACAATAAGTAGTCTACAAACTGGTCAACAACCACCACAAAATGCACCGCAACCACAACCACCACCACCACAATATGCACCACAATATGCACCACCACAATATACTAGTACTGCTTATGGACAACCTAGTCAACCTAGTTATGTAACTGGATATGCACCACCCGGACAACAAAATACTGGGCAACAATCAACACAACAACCGCAATATTTTCCGTCACGATCACAACAACAAAATACTGGGCAACAATATTTCCCATCGCAATATCCAAAACGAACCAGTTCTACGAGCAGTAGCCGTGGTGGACAACCTAGACAACGTAGTTATACATATGAAAATGGAGATGGATTCACAGGTTCTCGTAGGTCACCGGTATTCGCAATCGGAAAGATGTTGTACATCAGATACAAAAAGAACGAAAAGACGGTCACCTTTGAAAGCATACGAGTGCGTAAAGATGGCCGTGCTTTGAAGACAAAAAATAAAATACGGGTTTTAAATAAAAATGTAAGAGGAATGAGGCGTGTGGGGACAGTTGTTAATAATACATTTATGCGGACATAATCGTATACATACAATGACTTAAGTATCATTTAGGTTGAAACTAAAATTATATTGTTATTTTTATCTACGACAGTTATTAAAGTACATGTTAAGGAAATATTTTTACATATTTTCTACATTTCCGGACATTTCTTCAGAATGGGATGCAGGGTAAATGCCGAGATGATTGTATAAAGCGGCTATTTGTGCTTTCATGTCTGCATTCTCAGCCTTGAGACCGGTAATGACGCTTTGTTGGTTGGCAACTTTGGTTTTTTCGGTTTGTAATTCGCGGTCAATCTGTTGACAAGCTGCTGTAGTCATAGCAAAAATAGCATCTTTTTTAAGATAATGAAAATCCTTAACAACTTGCCCAAAAACACTAACATATAATTTGTCTTTTATAGATTCCTCATACTCTATTATTAGTGTTCGTTGTGTCGATGATATAACTGTAACCCTTGTACTACTCTCAATTTTAATGATGTCATCTTTGATTATATCTGGTATATCTTTTTCAAAGGTTAATTGCATTGTTCCATCATCCAGTTTTACAAGGTCTGCTTTCATCATAATATTTGGAATCTCCCCATCAAATAAATCTACAGCTTGTGGTAATATTTCTTTGACATCCTGTGCTATATATCCAATAATAGTTGCATCACCTTTCGTAACATCTTTGTATTTATATGTTTTTGGTTTTAATGCCCGCAAAATGCTTAAAGCATATTCATCATCTATATCATCTATATCTTTTTTGATTCGTCTGTCAGATGTCACTGCACTACCTGATTGCCGTATAGTACCGATAACGTCCAGATCGTTCTCCATTGTAACTTTTCCAGTCATATTGACATAGGATGATTTATTATGAAAGTTCAAATATACTCCCCTTCCTGTTGCTCCGTCTAAATGTAAAGCCCCTGACGTGACAATAACCTGAGCTTCAGTATTAAAAGCTGCTTCTAAACGACTACGACAAGCACCAACAAATAATTTACCGCCCCATTTTAAATTTGGCCCGTATTCCGTATAACTATCATCACCAACTGAAATTTTCATTGGTTTTATTATTTCTACTTGATTTTGGAATACTCTCACTGTATCCACAGCTGAAGTACCGCTATTGTCACTTGCGCCGATAGCAACATATGCTCCTTGATTTTGAATAAATCCACCCCGTAAAGAAGCATAATATGTTCCATCTCGAAAAAGGTCGAGTCTCTTTTGGACATAGGCGTTTCCATTTACTTCCAGTTTCTCACTAGGAGTTTCAGTACCGATTCCGACATTTCCGCCAGATGTGATCGTCATTAAATTGTTTAAATTTAATCCATTACTTACGGTAGAAACAAAAAATGAACTTGTTACCAGAACATTTACATCATCCACAACATTAGGAACCGTGTTCCTAAACGTACATGTCCCTGATATTATCACCTCATTATTCCTTATATGAAAAGTTTCAAACGTTTTTAATTGTCCTAATCTAGGAACATTGAAACCTATACTACCGTATGAGTTGTCGCCTATCGCTTCAAGAATTAACGAGTTGCCAACCGCTTTTATATTATGTTGGTTTGATGCAGCATTTAACATTCTTATTTCATTAGAAAGTATGACGGGTTTATTTATTTCTACACTATTTTCAAATACTTTCATTGTAGGTGGATTTATTTCTAAACCATCAACAATTGTTTCATCGTCAAATGAGAAACCACCATCATCACTTGCGCCGATAGCAACAAAGGCTCCTGTTCCAGTTACAAATCCACCCTTAATAGAAGCAAAATGATTTGCACTTTTGACAAAATCGATTCTATTTCCAAAAGAGGCGTTTTCTAAAGCGATTAAAGGTGCGAATATCTCAACTTTTTCATCAAAACTTCCGAATCCATCCTTAATGTCGTTTCTTGACAGTTTTACGAGTACTTCATCGCGGATTGATAGATTCATTTGTTCATTAGTGATTTCGGTTTCTGGATCGTAGATACCGTCTACAGCAGTTATACCTCTTTTCCCTGATCTGTCGAATTGAATACTGTTTGTTGTAATAGTATCAACTGTGAGATTTTTGACCAAAAGGTCTGCGGGCTCATTTGTGTTATGATCAAATACCATTAACCCGTTTGTAAGTTTATTACCGGCTATCCCGATACTTGCGTTGTGCGCAAGTTGGTGGAACCCGAACACAGGTTTTTTTGGGTATGCCCCAAGTTCAAAATTTTCGTCCGAGTAAAATCTAATATCGGTAATATACTTGACTTTATTACTGATGGTAAATGTGCACTCAGTACCAGACATCACAAATTGAAACTCAGTGCCATTTAGATCAATTGAAGTTCCGTCATTTTGGACACCACCAAAATATTCGTTTCCATCGTTCAAAACGAATTGTTCCCAAGTGCTATCTATGACATACCAGAATGAACAATTTTTTACAGTTATGGTATCAAGGTTGAAAGTCATTTTATGCTCTGATTCATCTAGTTTCATGCATGTTATATTTTTGACATCGCCTTGATTGTAAGCAACAGATAAATTACGGTATTCAAATATTTCGCCGTTTTCAGATTTGGGATAAATATAATTGTTTAAAGGATCATTATCTGTTGTATACAAAAATGTCGCCATCACGCCCAACAAATTAATGGCATCATATCCAAATGCTACATAGTCAAAGGTTATAGTGGTACTAGATATATTATAGGTTGGAACAAATCCGAATACCCATTTGAATGCGCGACTGTTGTCTTGGGAACGTACGAGAGAAATAACAAAAGCGGAATTATCAATATTATCGACTAACTTTAAAAATGTAGGATTCGCGTACGACCTACTGGGTTCCACGTCGAGAAATGTATACTCTGTACCGTTCGTTCTGTTATATAAGCTAAAATCAGCCCGAGTGTATATACCACTCCATGAGAATCCTAATTTAACCGGCAGTGAGATTTCGACTTCAAGTATATCAGGTTTAGTTGTAGTCGCGTGTATTGTTGAAATAAAAGATACGTTAACGTTGTCCGTAATGGTAGCAACATCGTTTGATGGACTTCCATCTATTGTAACAGATAAATCTCCTTGTAAAGGTATATGCGTGAGAATTTTAGTTTCAGTGCTTGCCATTATAATATAAAACAAAAAAATAGAACTAAACGGCCGAATCATTGAACCAACCATAACTATGTAAACCAACGCCCCATAGGTTCACACCTATATAACATATCCAAATAACAACAAATCCTGCTACACCCACTAATGCTACATCTTTTTTAGATTTTCCAGCGATTAACCGGCTATGCAAATATGTCGCGTACACGAGCCAAGTTATGAGTGCCCACGTTTCTTTAGGATCCCAACTCCAATAGCTTCCCCATGCTTCATTTGCCCATACAGCACCCGAAATCAATCCGGTCGTTAACAGAGCAAATCCAGACGTCAGACAACTGTACGAAAGGTTATCCATTTGATTCATTAATTGTTCTTTACTTATTACATCAGTTAAGGTTTCCTGTATGGTATCGGGATCAGGTTCGGAACCAAAACCGGAACCGTGAACCTTTGGTCGATTACGTATTTTAGCGACTATATGACCGTTCCAGTCGTTAATACTGTCGATGTATAAGAACGAAATACACGCGAGCGAACCGACCATAAGTGTTGCATATGACATCATCATTACCGAAACATGCATCATTAGCCAATTAGATTTCAAGGCAGGTACAAGTGCAGTCGCAGTCTGTAAGTCTGTTGGGAGTGCCATGGTAGCACCAGCAACAATTATCAATGCGGTTGGGGCTGTAAATGCCCCGAGAACGGCTGAAGTATTACGTTGATTTGTTGCAAGATGTACACTGGTGACACCCCAAGCCAAAAAAAGAAGGGACTCATACATGTTCGACAACGGAAAATGTCCACTTTCGGCCCAACGGGTAGCGAGTAAAGAAGCGAGTGCTACATTCCCCCCTGTCATTGCAGTCTGTTCCATTTTACCATTACGTTTGTCATCTGTAAAAAATACTTTATATTCATAAATACTGGTAGCTGCGAGGAGTGACCCAAAAGATACTTTACTCGCGAGTATCTCGACAGCTGACAAGTGAATCGACTGTTTTTTTATTATAGGATTTCTCTTTTTTATGTATGGCTTAAATACAATTCTTGGATTTATAAGTACACTCATTACCATCAGAACAGCTTTTAAAAATAAAAAAATAACCTAACAAACATCCTTATAATGAGTACAGTACCACAAAACAGACGATGATAGCTTCCGGAAAAACACAAGCACAAATCATCAAATTATTTCGATATTTCATTGCATTGCTTCCAGAACTTGTCAATCAGTTTGTTTACTTTCTCAACGAAGAAAATGAAAAATGTATGGAATCCATAATCTTGCAGGATGTCCGTGTTATGCCAACCCCGATGTGTAATCATACGGGTCTCCCATTGAAAACAAAGTATGCTGGAATTGAAAATGCGATGATGAAACGAGTCCCAAATGGATTTGTCGGGGATAAAGCAAAGACGTGCCAATATCTATCCAAACTGTTGATTCATATTATAAAATCATTGTGTGTAGAGTTTCGTAAAGATCCTGAACTCGAAATGGAATGTAGAAATATAATCGAGGAACAATTATCGGGCAAAATGAACACTCCGGAGTTTACGAACCGAACCAGCATGCCTGGAAGATATTTCAAATCAAACGAAAATTATTTCACGACATTTGAAAACATGTATAATGCTTATAAGAGAACCGAATGTCGAAGCCCATCGAACGAGGTGGTTTCCGACTTTCATTATCATTATCATAATACTGAATCAGATGCCAACAACCATTCAAAACGACGCTTCTATGAATATTGGCGGGGTATGTTTAAATCTTACATTCCCCCCAAACTTTTTATTCGACCATGTTTGCGACAAAGCAGAGTTTAATCATGGAAAATAATAACGACAATCCAGATTAATATATTATTTTATTATTCTAATGAGTCGAGTTGCATGTGGAGACGCCGATAAACTACTCGACTGTATGAAATCCGCATCGGTTGATTTATTTATGACTGACCCCCCGTATAAGGACTACATTTCAATGCGTGCCGAGATTAAACAAAAAAAAATCGTAAAAGCCTCGTTCTCTTTCAAAAGGCTGATTTGTCATATAGAACGGATATTGAAACCGGGACGACATTTTTATATCTGGTGTGACTCCTTAACATACGCTGAAGCATTCATGGCAATATCAGAAAGTAAAATCCTTAAATTTAAAAACTTGATTATTTGGGTTAAAAATAATCATGGTTCAGGTGACCTATTTGCTGGTTATGGTCCACAACACGAACTTTGTATCTACGGACATCACGGCAAAGGTAGACAATTTCAACCCAAAACGAAACGTATCAGTGATGTCCTCTTTAAAAAAGACGATAAAGGAACTGTCACATTCTATCCCCGTGTTAACGCACAAACAGGTGGTCATCCAACCATTAAACCCGTCGAAATACTTAAAGAATTTATTCTACGTTCCTCTAAAAAAGGAGAAACTGTTATTGATCCATATGCAGGTTCCTTTAGTGCTATGAAAGCATCACTTGCTCTCGGTAGAAAATCGATCGGATTCGAACTCGATAAAGCCTATTGTAAAATCGGTAAAAATCTTCTGCCAACTCCTTAAAACATTATTGGCTGTAATTTCATTTCTGTCATTGTATATTCATATTGTTTCCTTGTCGTGTACACTATTACACGTATGTCACCATTTATACGTATCATCTCAGGCGCTGTCATCACCTTTATTTCTGATACACCGATGAGTGTATTACCGTCTAATGATGTCATTGCATATCTCCTATTGTTACCATATAATACAACACCACCAGTCTCGTATATTGTTATATTGTCATTCTCAACCACGTACTCCATCGCTATACCAACGAACCTCGTAGGATTTATGAATATTACACACATCTCATACGTTTCGCCATCATCCTTTATAAATACGTTCGGTGATATACGTTCCTTGATTACCATCACATCTTCGATATCCGCATATCCACGCGCATTTCCTATAAATATTTCGCCTGACCAATCATAAAAATTCCCATATTTTATACCATAACCATCTATAACATCACCGACCGTTGCATCATCCCTCACTAACAGTACTATACTCCCAATCCATATACTCTCACCGATTGTATCATCATTCCCATTTATATCCAGTGGCTTTATTATTGTGCACGTGTGTATTCCTTCAATGCTATTGTCATACGTCATCTCAAATATGTTTGACTGTATAAACCTAACTGCAGTAAACTGTGTAGTGTCATAAGTAAACTCCCAATCACCCGAGTACACCTCGTGTGATGTACTATTCATGTACATTTCGATTGTATATTCGTCCCCTGTCATTATATCCGTTTCCTGTAAACTTACATACATATATGATATCGTATCAGTCCGTGTTATGGTTATACTCGGTGTCATAGTTATGCTCGGTGTGTATGTATTACTCGGTGTTATAGTTATGCTCGGTGTGTATGTATTACTCGGTGTCATACTTATGCTCGGTGTGAATGTATTACTC
>Ga0222648_1000249_pt1 | contig 24437 bp, 25 predicted proteins | sample AntAcemetagen335_FD_181021 | JGI IMG/M metagenome (GOLD analysis project Ga0222648, IMG submission 181021) | Saline water microbial communities from Ace Lake, Antarctica - #335 | ecosystem: Environmental > Aquatic > Non-marine Saline and Alkaline > Saline | place: Antarctica: Ace Lake... | reverse complement strand
GAGCGCAAAGGCTATCACCAGAGATATAGTTGCTCAGGTTCTGGGATCTAAGGTGCCCTACGCTAAGGCGTTTGAGGAAGAGAATTCTCAGCCTCAGCTAGCACAAGACCCTCAGCTATAACCTCTACCGTTATCTCAATCTGCCAGTTTCTGGCGCCAAGTGTGTGTAGCTGAGCAGCCAGATCCGTTTCTGGTTCGAAGCAAACACGCCTCAAAAACTCAGGGGTCAACAGATTCTCTACTGGAACCACTAGTTCCACTGCCTTTGCCATCACCAGCTCCCTAACAATCTTCAGTCTGACGTGAGCTTCTGGGAACCTGCGCTCCCAGCTTTTGTGGTTGGGAAGGGCACCGGTGTGCTCGGGTGCTGGAAGAATCTCCAGATTTCGAGAATTCTCAATTGCATCCCACCAAACGCCAAGTTTTGACCGGGATGCACGTCCTTGAAACAGCTTGTTCTGGGATAGTTCGTGCTTAGACCTTGGAACTTTGTCGACGGCCGCCATGATTGAACGGTCTGGAATAAGTCGGCCCGGAGCTAAATCGGTCTCACTTGCTATCTCATCCCGGACTAGCCAGAGTGCAGCGGCGGCTTTCAGTTTTACTTGATCCTTGACCCGGCTCAGGCCCGGAAGATTTCTCCAGGGCTCTTGCGCAACCGGTTTTGGCTTAAAATTTTGCAATGCTGCGAATTCTTCAATCGCCCACTGCGTCTTTGACTGCGCTGCAAGGCTTTTCTCGATTTCGGCCCACAAGTCATGCAGCACATCGACATCTAAAGCCGCATAATTCAACAGCGAAGCTTGCAGAGGCCTTACTGACCAGTCAGAAGCCGAGTGTTCCTTGGCCAACTCGAGATCCAAGACTTCTAAAACCATTGATCCGAGTCCAACTTTTTCATAGCCAGCCAACCTTGCGGCAAGTTCGGTGTCAATTATTGACTCTGATCGAAAGCCCAGTTCGGTCAAGCATGGAATGTCTTGCGTGGCGGCGTGCAACAGCCAGCTCCTGGTGTTAATTTCCGCTGCCACGAGCTTGTTCCAGCCGGGGGAGCATTCATCTAGAGCCACTGGGTCAATGAGATAAATGTCGCCTTCGGCCAGTCCGATTTGGACTAGATACGCGCGTTGTGAATAACGAAATCCGCTGGCTCTTTCGGTGTCCAAGGCCAGGGTCTCAGTGTTTTGCTTTAGGGCTTGGAGCATCTCGTCTAAAGATTCCTGATCAACGACCTGGACTACGGCTCTCCTTGGTGTGTCTAAGTTCAACTAATTCTCATAACTTTGCGATCTTTCGGTGGCAGGCCGGAAATCAGAGCTAAAAGCTCTATCCAACCCCTTAAGTGCGCCGCTAAATCGAACGACGTAGGGGCCCAGCTGGCTCGAATTTCAAGCTCAGCATGCTGTGGCTGCGCTATGAGCGCCCCATGGCCAGTAGACACAATTGTAGTCGTCGTGCCGGCCTGATGGGCAAAGCCGGCCTGCTCGGCCGCCAGGGAGTCCTTCAGCCACTCCCAAGGCAGCGCTGCGGTGTAGTCATCCTTCGCCATTTCTAACTCGATGGGCGACTTGGCATAGCCAATGACTCGAAACTCTGACATCCAGCCCTCGGGTATTTGAGGGTCTCGGCAAAACACGAGTCTGGAGACACCATGATCAGACGCTGTTTGATGCACGATCTCCGCGGAGATTGCTATCGATTCGGGCGCAATTCCATTTGGCGAAGGTATTTGGGTAAGTTCAATTTCTTGCCTCACCTCCACGCTGCCAAGCTCTCGAAGCATGGAGGCAAAAGGCTCTGAAATGTTTCCTAATTCAAGTTCCACATTGAAAAGCTACAGAGGTATTCACAGCCCTAGTCCGCGGCTCGCCCACTAACTTCAGTTACATAGAGATTTTGAAATCGAAAATGTCCCACTTTTGTGAGAGTGTTCATAGACATGAAATTTGCTGCGCCAAATTCAAATTCGCTGCTAATGAAGGCTCGAACATCATTGCGGGTATTCAGAGTTTCGATAAGCGCGCTAGGGCCAAACTCTATGTGAATCGGCAAATTTTCAGCGGTCAAAAGTTCTTCAACTGCTTCAGAGGGGCTAATGTTTTGCTTGTCCCCAATCAGTCGCACCTGCTTCACTCGAAGGGCTTGGGGGAGAGTGTTCACCCCGGATCTAGTCAGCACGACAAGTGAAGCGGATGATGGAACACGATAGTTTTCCAGACGTGCGGTTTTTCCAGTTGTCAGGATCGTTCTCGATCTTTTTCTGAACTGCATTAGAAATCTAAAATCCGATTCGCCGCCGATAGATTTGGAAGTCCCATCTGGGCCAATGTGGCTTCCTTGCTCATCAACAACCAGCGAAGCTGTAATTGGGGCATCGCGAATTGAATTGAGGGCCTCAGCCATGCTCGGCGACAAGTTCTGCCGTCTTACGCTTTATCCTTGCCAACATCCCTCGCATGCCACGCACGCGAAGCGGCGTGATGATGTGATCGAGACCTAATTTAGTTGGAAAGTCATCGGAGAGCTCCATGATTTCAGCTGCCGAGTGAGAACTCAGGGCACTGAATAATATGCTGGCAAAGCCCCGAGTAGTCGGAGACTCTCTCGGAGCCGAGAAGTGGAGTTTTATCGCTTCGGCAGTGCCGTCCACCGCAATAAAGATGGGAGACTGACATTCCTCGACCCGCTCCAAAAGTTCCGGATGTTCTCCGTAACGCTCGTCCAAATCTGGAAGCGCTTCGCTGAATTCGAGAAGCAGTTGAAGCCTGTCTGAACCCTCCAAAAACTGAAAGTCGGCGACTATCTCATCTGCGGCACGGGTCAAGCTGCAACTCCAGGATCAACGCCGGTTGCAATTGGCGCACCGACTAGGTTTCCCCACTCAGTCCAACTACCGTCGTAGTTGCGTACGCTCTTGACTCCGAGCAGATATTTGAGCACAAACCAGCTGTGAGATGAACGCTCTCCGATTCGGCAGTAGGCGATGAAGTCTGAATCCCGATCAAAACCGGTGTCCGAGAAATAAAGCTTTTCCAGTTCCGCAATCGGACGGAAGGTTTCATCCTGCTGAATGGCTTTGGACCACGGAATCGAGGCAGCAGTTGGAATGTGACCGCCACGGGTGGCGCCCTCATTCGGGAAATCTGGCATGTGGAGGCGCTCACCAGAGTATTCCTCGGGTGAACGTACGTCGACCATGGGCTTACCCAAGTGACCAAGAACTTCGTCGCGGAAAGCGCGTATTTCGGAGTCATTCCGCTCAACAACTGGGTAGTCCTTGCTGGAAACTGTTGGCTTGTCTTTCGTTAGTTCGCCGCCATCGGCGGTCCACTTATTTCTGCCGCCATCTAGCAGTAAAACGTTTTCGTGACCAAATAGCTTGAAGACCCAGAATGCGTACGTTGCCCACCAATTAGAACGGTCACCGTAGAGAACAACAGTGTCTTGTCTGCCAATGCCCTTGATGTTCATGAGTTCTGCGAATTGAGCGCTCTCCAAGTAATCGCGACGAAGTGGGTGGTTGAGCTCGGTGTGCCAGTCAAGTTTCACAGATCCGGGTATGTGGCCGGTCTCATACAACAGGATGTCCTCGTCTGACTCAACAACGATCACCTTGTCCAAGTTCTGTTTCAGCCACTGGGTAGTCACCAATATGTCCGGGTTGGCGTACTCTGCTATTTTGACGAGCTGGTCCATGAGTCTCCTATTCATTACCTACAATTAAGTTGACGAAGGGCACTTACATTGACAGAACACGATTTGGGTGAGCCCAATTCCCTGCTGACAAGGCGTCCCGAGGTTTCTAAGGTAGAGCTTATAAGACAGCTGAGGCCACCACCAGAGTTCAACGACGCAAGCTTCGACAACTATCGACCCGATAGGAACTTTGAAAGTCAGTCGATCGCATTGGGCTTGTGCAAAGAATTTGTCTTTGGCCCGAAGAAAAGATTGTTTTCAAAGTCAGAAAAGTTTCCTGGCATCTATTTAGACGGCGGCTTTGGAGTTGGCAAAACTCACATGCTTGCGTCGATTTGGCACAGCTACTCCGGGGTTAAGGCATACGGTAGCTTCCTTGAATACACAAGCCTGGTTGGGTACTTGGGCTTTGCTCAGACGATTCAAGAGCTACGAAAATATGGCCTAATTTGCATCGATGAGTTTGAACTCGATGACCCAGGCGACACGATGATTATGTCCAGACTCCTCAAAGAGCTCGAAGCCAGTGGAACCCGATTTGCGGCCACCAGCAACACGCCTCCAAATGCCCTCGGCGACGGACGGTTTGCAGCAAGCGATTTTCAAAGAGAAATAAAGGGACTTGGTGACAGGTTTCGAATTGTTTCAGTAGACGGTGAAGATTTCCGGCATCGCGACATCGATTCTCAATCTGAAACTCTTGATTCCAAGTCACTTGAATCTTGGCTACGAGATCACAAAGACAGTTTTAGTAATGGTTTCGAAGAGTTACTTGGACATCTGAGTACGCTGCACCCAACCAAATATCGAGCGTTGGTCGCCAATGTTGGGGCGCTTGGAATAACTAATGTTTTTGAATTAGATGATCAAGTCCACGCGCTAAGACTGGTTGCCTTCGTGGATCGCATGTATGAATTTCAAGTCCCGCTTAGAACCTCGGGCAGCACAGCTTTTACTGCGGTCTTCTCTCAATCTATGTTGTCCGGCGGCTACCGTAAAAAATACCTGCGAACCATCTCGAGGATGGGCGCACTTACTAGTCTTTCTTAGCCCTTGCCTTTTCCGCGCGGCGCTTGCGTGTGTGGTAGCGGCCTCGAACCTGCGATAGCCAGCCACCAAAGGCCATTGAGACCAATGAACCCATAATAACCGCCAACGTAGCCTCAGCGAGGATGTACTGAGTATCGGCGAAGGCCAAGTTTGTCATCAGAAGAGAAACGGTGAACCCTATGCCTGCCAAACCGCTTATCGCTAAGAAGTCGAGAGACTCGAGGTCTAGTCGATCGGCTTTTTTAGCTATACGGTTCGCCAAGATTGCGAATGCTGTGATGCCGAGTATCTTGCCCACCGGAAGCGCCACGGCGATACCCACAAACACACTGGAGAACGCTCCATCGAAAGTCGGTAGAGCAATTGCCACCGCAAAGAATGCGTAAATCGGCAGCGAGATGGTGTTGGTCCAAGGCTGAATTTTCGCAACCAGAGAGTGTGTTTTCTTGCTTGGAATAATCAAGCCCAAAATAACACCTGCTATGGTCGCGTGAACCCCGGACTGGTAGACGGTGTACCAAAGCAAGATAAATGTCAAAACTCTGATGTAATTTATCGGCAGCTTTCCATACTTCTCGGCCAAAATGTGCAGGCCGGCGATGACAGCTGCCGCTCCTAGCCACAGAACTTGGACGTCCTTTGTGAAGAAGACTGCGATTATCAAAATTGCAACCAGGTCGTCGAAGATTGCCAGTGCTAGAAGAAAAACTCTTGCTGATTTAGGAAGACCACGGCCAAAGATTGCAAGGATTCCAAGGGCGAAGGCTATGTCGGTGGCAGTTGGGATGGGCCAACCTTCCAGGTAGTCGGTGCCCCAGTTGAATGCCACGTAGATAAGCGCTGGGACAACTACGCCACCCATACCCGCGAGTACCGGCACTAGCGCGCTACCGGGCTTTGATAGCACTCCTTTTACGAGTTCATATTTCAGCTCTAGGCCGGCCACCAGAAAAAACGTTGCTAACAACAGATCGCTGGCCCAGTGTTCGACAGTTAGGCTCAGCCCTATTGATTCGAAGCCGACGTACGTGAATTTGAAATCCAGAAACGCGGGGCCAAAGGGGCTATTAGCAACAACAATCCCAAGAACTGCCGCAGCCATCAAAAGTAACGCGGCGGAACGATCGCTTTTCATAAGTCTCCAAGTCGTTTGACTCTGAAAGGATACCTTGCGCCATCTTCTCGGCTCTCGCAACAGCAAACAAGGAAAATGTAACCGGATGGAAACATTGCGAGTGCCTGCTTGAAACCTCGACGAGGAATGCTGTCTCGAGTGTTCTTATAAATTCGAACGCTTTGAACCTATTAGGAAAGGTAAAACAAATGTTAGATACAGGAGAACTTAGCTGGGCGGTAACCGCGACAGCCCTGGTACTACTTATGACCCCGGGCTTGGCTTTTTTCTACGGTGGATTGGTCAAGGCCAAGTCCGTAGTGAGCATGATGATGATGAGCTTTGGCTCAATAGCGTTGGTGGGTGTGCTCTGGGTCCTTTACGGCTACAGCATGTCCGCTGTTGAAAGCCCAATGGACTTCGCTGGAAACCCATTCACAAGCTTCGGCCTTGAGGGACTTGACAACGATGGCCTAATTGGTGCGGCCTTCGGTGCCACGTTCGCAATTCTCACCGTTGCACTTGTCTCAGGTGCCATTGCAGATCGTGCGAAGTTCGGCTCATGGATGATCTTCGCCGGACTATTTGCGACATTTGGTTATTTCCCAGTGGCAGCTTGGGTTTGGGGTGGCGGCTGGATTATGGAACTGGGCACCATGCTGGACCTACCGGCTGTCATCGACTACGCCGGTGGAACTGCAGTCCACATCAATGCTGGAGCAGCAGCTCTAGCACTTTCTATCGTTCTTGGTAAGCGTTTCGGATTCGCTAAGGGAATCATGCAGCCACACAACGTCCCATTAGTCCTTCTGGGTGCAGGAATTCTATGGTTTGGTTGGTTCGGATTCAACGTCGGTGCTGAGTTCCTAAACGGAATGGCCAACGTCGGGCTAATTACGGTCAACACACTTGGGGCAACGGCTGCGGCCATCGTTGGTTGGCTAATTATCGAAAAGATGAAGGACGGCAAACCAACATCCGTCGGAGCTGCTTCGGGAGCAATCTCAGGACTCGTTGCAATTACCCCGGCATGTGCAAATGTGACCCCAATCTTTGCACTTGTGCTAGGAGTACTAGCTGGTGGGCTCTCTGCACTCGCAGTGGACTTGAAGTACAAGCTCGGTTACGACGATTCTCTAGATGTTGTCGGTATCCACTTGGTCTCCGGTTTGGTTGGAACCCTGTTCTTGGGTCTATTCGCAATTGATACCGGATTGTTCATGGGTGGCGGTACCGGTCAGCTAGTTGTTCAAGCGATTGCTGCCTTCGGAGTGCTTGCGTACAGCTTCATACTTGCTCTAATCATCGGCTTCGCAATCGAGAAGACCGTTGGCTTCAGAGTCAAGAGTGAAGACGAAATTGCTGGCGTTGACTCAGTTGTCCACGGCGAAGCTGCTTACAGCTTTGGCCAGGAAGCAGGTCAAGCTTCAGAGGTTAAGTAACAAGCTAGATTCGAACATGCACAAAGGCGGGAGATCTTTCTCCCGCCTTTGTGCATTCGCCAAGGTCTTTTTTATGGCATAGTTATCTAGTTCTTGAAAAAGAGCATGCGGATGTGGCGCAGTGGTAGCGCACAACCTTGCCAAGGTTGGGGTCGCGAGTTCGAATCTCGTCATCCGCTCTCAGAGGTTTAGGCCCCTGTAACGGTGGAGTGGCCGAGAGGCGAGGCAGCGGCCTGCAAAGCCGCGTACACGGGTTCGAATCCCGTCTTCACCTCCAGCTTCACAGCTGGGCGATTGGCGCAGTGGTAGCGCGCTTCCCTGACACGGAAGAGGTCGCTGGTTCGAACCCAGTATCGCCCACACCTGGGGCCCAGTAAACACTTGGGTTCCGAATTTTATAGCCGTCGTGCAACCTACGTGCTGCCCGCGTTTAGACCTTTTCAGACTCAACGCCCTTGATCGCCAGCTGTGGACTCCTCACACTTTTACCATTAGCGCTTTTATGGCCATTGGGTTACCGTGGCCTTAGACGATGCTAAGGGGGCAGCAATGAGGCTGGATGGTTCTGAATTGTTAACGGGTTTTCTAATTATCATTGCTATCAACTTGGTCATATCGTTCTTCATCGCTAGAGCTGCAGAGCGCAAAGGCCGAAGCTTCGTGGGGTTTCTGGCTCTCTCAATTTTCATCGGATGGGTGATTCCGCTCATTATTGTTCTAGTCATGGGGCCGCAACAGAAGTTGCCGATTATTGAAAGCGGTCCGCAGATGAAGTGCCCTGATTGCACTCAGCTAATCCCCGTGCAAGCAAGAGTTTGCAAGCACTGCGGGAAACATCTGTTGGAGATTGAGTAGGGACAAAACAGTAAAGGCGGTCGGAAAACCGCAATGACATTCGTGCTTGAATTTTATCTTTTGGGCATCAACCCAGCTAATAAGAATTCAACCTGACTCCAGTTCAAACGCTCTTAGTGGTTCGTTCTTTTCACGTAGTTCGCAATTGATCTGATACCTCTTGCATTCTTAGTTGCTTCGAGCGCGCCCCGGTTCTATTTAGACCGAGAGAAGACGGCCTTGAGAGACACCCTGTTGTTGTACTGGATTGATCCGGTCCGGAACAAGCGGGCTGCAATCCGTAAAACTATCGCGCTGAGCAAGAAAAGCCCTGTGATGACAATGGCAGCTTCCCAGCCGGCAAGAGATCCAAACGCATTGCGGAGCATGGCAGTTATCGGCGCTGAGTAGGGAAAGTACGTAAAAATTTGCACTACGGGATTTTGAGGGTCTGAGATCACCAACGAACCCGCGTAAAGCGGGACAATCATCAGTGCGATAAGGGCCCCAAAGATATTTCCGGCATCTCTTGCGGTGGGCATCACCGCTCCGATAGCTACCGTGGTGCCAGTGAATAAAGCGAAACCACCGATAGCAATCAGTGCCCCAACGATCATCTGGGCAGGGTCGACGATGAAACTCGACAGGTCGATGTTTGGCAGATTCAGAGTTGATCTGAAGAAAAAGAACCCAACTAACACCGGCAACAGGAATACCAGAGCCTGGACGAGGCCGACAATGAACAGCGAAATGATTTTCCCGCTAATCAGCGCGTTGGGATTGAGGGTGGTGAGAATCATCTCTGTGACTCGGTTTTCCTTCTCTTCCAGCGTGCTGGTGAGCATTTGGTTCGCTAGCAGAGTGAAGATGAGAAAAAACATCACCAAGAAAATCAGCGGGGGAATGACGCCCATGAGCCCCGACGCTACTTTGCCATCGGCGAAGGTGGTTGCAGACACCGGCACGTTGCCTACTGCAAGGACCGTGAGCATCGGGTTCCCGATCTGATCCTGAGCACTCATGCTCAGAACCTGTCTTGCAATGTCGACATATTTACCGTTCTCGAACAGCCCCCTGTCGACGCCATAAACTTCGATTGGTGTTGTGGTCAAATCAGCCGGGTACACGAAATGCGCATCTTGCCCGCCCGCTCTCACTGCAGCGATTGCTTCAGCATCGCCATCGGTGACCGTGCCGGCCAGTGCAGCGGCAATAACAGGATCAATGAAGCCCGATTCGTCGCTGTAGGTGAAGGAGAACTCAGCGTCAGATTGATTATCAAAGTTGTTGGATGCCACAGTATTCCCGAATATGACCAAAGCCAAGACGATTCCGATAGCAATCGGCAGCAAAAGTGTCAGGAACCAAAAGCGTTTCTTACTGAGAGCACGACGAACTTCGAATCCGATGACAGTGCGCAGGTTGTGTTGCTTCATCTCAGGTATCTCCCGGTTCGTTTTGCTCGCCGTAAACCTTGACGAAGATCTCATCGAGAGAAAGCTTGCTCGGTGTGAAACTGCGCACGAGAACACCGGCGTTCACAAGTTCACGAAGGATCTCCCCTTCATCAGTCGAATCGGTGAGGGTGAGCTCTGCGTAGTTGCGCTCCCTTGTCGTAACTTCGTAATGCGGTGACATTGGTATTTCACCTGAATAGTTAGTCCTGATCATCGTCCCACCGAACTGGTTTTGGACCTCTGCTACAGTGCCGTAGGCCTCAGCCCGACCCTGTTTTAGAAGGATGATGCGGTCACATAAGCGTTCGACCTCTTCCATCTGGTGAGTGACCATCAGCACGGTCGAGCCGTTGCTTTTTCGTTCGTCAATGATGTCCATCAGAAGACGACGATTCACCGGGTCAAACCCTTTAGTGGGTTCGTCCAAGATGAGTAGTTCCGGGTCGTTCATTATGGTGACACCAAGCTGCACTTTTTGCTGCTGGCCGCCGGAAAGCTTGTCGACTCGCGATTTGGCTTTATCACCCAGGCCAACTCGCTCTAGGTAATTCATCGACCAGCTGGCAGCAGCTTTTTTACTCAGACCCTTCAGTTCACCGAAGTAGGTCATAACAGTCAAAACTGATTCCTTTTTGTATAGTCCCCGCTCCTCCGGAAGGTAGCCCAAACGACTGCCGTCCTCTGGCTTGAACGGCCTTCCATCAATGTGTAGAGTCCCACTGTCGGCTTGTATTATGCCGAGCAGCGCCCGGAGAGTTGTTGTCTTGCCCGAACCGTTCGAGCCGAGAAACCCGAAGGTTTCGCCCCGCTGCACGTTGAAGGAGAGATCCTCGATTACAGTCACCCCAGCAAACTGCATCTTGAAATGATCGATGTGAACTAGAGAATCTTCAGATGATGCCATTCTTCAAATCCTATCCGGGACAGATACTCATTGTGAGGGCCTCTCCTTGCCTTCGTGCTAATCCCAATAAAAATCAGCCTGCATCGAATTACATTTGATGACATTTCCAAGGGAATACACCCTGAACAAAGAGAAAGCGGGGCTGAAGCGATCGATTCACTGGGTGGAGAAAGATTTAGCGTTCGATACTTTGCCAGTGACTCGTATCTTCAGCTCGCGGCCGCACCGGTAATCGGTTCAATAACACCGCATCTGTTTGCGCTTCACGCTAACTCTATCCCTGCTCCCTAGGGCTCATTAGGATCTGCGAGAGGTCTTTGATTTTGAATCCATGGAATAAGTCCGCCTGCGAGCAGCATGCCTATTTGTCGAACTGAAAGGCGATGCCGGACGGAATACGTCTCATTCCGTGTCGTGTTGTGCACGGCAATTTCAGTTCCGGAAGTTAAGGCGTCGCGGATACCTTCTAACCTGAGCACATCACCTTGCTGAATGCGTTGGTAGTCACTTGCATCTTCGAACTGAAGGGCGAGTACTCCAAAATTAGCTAGGTTCTGCCAGTGGATGCGCGCAAAGGAAATAGCAAGTACGACTTGCAGCCCTAGGAAACGCGGTGTTATTGCAGCGTGCTCTCGTGAGGAACCTTGCCCGTAATTGGAACCTGCTACCAATATGTGACCCGAGGTGTCTCGGATTTTGAGAGCACGGCTTGGATAAGTTTCGTCTAACTGACCGAAGGTGAACTCGGCCAGTTTTGGGATGTTGCTTCGATACGGCAGGACTCGGGCGCCCGCCGGCAGTATCTCGTCCGTCGAGACATCGTCACCGAGCACCAGAAGAACTGGAGCCTCTATGTAGTCAGCTAGTGGGGAAAACGCTGGTAGCGAGGCGATGTTCTGCCCTTTTACCAAATCTATTAGAGCGGCATCTTCGGGTGGGAGCGGGTTTTCAAAAGTGGCTAGGTTTACGTTCGAAGCGGTTGGAAGCGTCAGCGAGGGATAACTGATTCCGAGCAAATCATGAAGATCTCTCGGGTCAGTTATTACTCCAGTGAGTGCCGCCGCCGCTGCAGTCTCAGGCGAGCATAAGTAAACGGAATCTTCCTTCGTGCCAGAGCGACCGGGGAAATTTCTGGGCATTGTGCGCAGGCTTATGCTGCCACTAGCTGGTGCCTGACCCATACCAATGCAGCCCATGCAGCCGGATTGGTGGAGCCTGGCGCCCGCGGATATCAAATCTAAGGTGGATCCCATGCGAGTCAAGTCCTGGAGAATCTGGCGTGAACTCGGGTTGATGTCGAAGGAGACGCCCGCATGAGCTTGTCGACCCTTGACTATCGCAGCAACAATCGCGAAGTCACGAAGTCCGGGATTTGCCGAAGATCCAACCACCACCTGTGCGACTGGTCGGCCGGCGACCTCGCTTACCGGTACCACGTTGCCAGGAGAGCTTGGCAGTGCAATGAGCGGCACGATTTGGGAGAGGTCGATTTCCTCATAGACGTCGTAGGAAGCGTCCTTATCTGCCAATAGCTCAGTGAAGACATCTTCGCGTGCCTCCGATGCGAGAAAAGCCTGTACTTGATGGTCTGACGGGAATACCGTGCTTGTGGCACCAAGCTCGGCACCCATGTTGGCAATCACATGACGATCCATTGCCGTTAGGTTGTCTAGACCAGGTCCGTAATATTCAACCACTCGACCCACTCCACCTTTAACACCCTGCCGGCGCAGCATTTCTAGGATGACGTCTTTCGCACTAGTCCAGGCTGGTAGCTGGCCGGTGAGACGAACGCCCCAGACTTCCGGCATCCTTATGTAAAGCGGTTCTCCGGCAATCGCGAGGGCTACCTCGAGACCCCCAACTCCAATTGCTAGCATCCCCAATGATCCAGCCGCTGGCGTGTGACTGTCAGAGCCCACCATCGTCTTGCCGGGAACACCAAAGCGTTGCATGTGTGTCGGGTGAGAGACACCGTTTCCAGCCTTTGAATACCAAATCCCAAAACGCTGACAAGCAGACCTCAGGAATTCATGGTCTTCTGCGTTTTTGCTATCGGATTGCAACAGATTGTGATCGACATACTGCACCGACACTTCGGTGCGCGCCCTATCTAGCCCAAGCGACTCCAACTCAAGCATCACAAGGGTGCCAGTCGCGTCCTGAGTCAAGGTTTGATCTATTAGCAGACCGATTTCAACTCCCGGTGTCATTTCACCGCTGAGCAGGTGGGATGAGATTATCTTCTGAGTAACGTTCCGCGCCATCGCGACCTTCCGATTTGCCCTTCAATAACAACTCTGTCTTTAAGCTACGCCTCGATACAGCCGAAAGCAAGATTCAGATCCATCGCGCTTGTCGAGCTAACCGGTTCCTCGTGACTTTAGCCGTTTTGTAAACTTTGAATTCGAGACCTTGAAAAAAGAAGGTTCTAGATTTCAATAAACACAAGGTTGGCGATGGTTTGTTCTCGCAAGTTGTAAAAAAACAAACATCTACGCAAATAGGCATGAGTGGATCTTCAGCCATTAAGCCCACGACTTTTAAGTGCTCGCACTCCCAAGCCCCAAGCCCCGGTCTTAGGTCTTAGCTCCCAGCTCTGAGTGTTTTACCGACTCATTTATTTTCGTTGCTAATCGGCTACTTGAAAAGAGGTCCGCAGCCCGTGCTTCAATCACCACAAATACGATCTCGCTTGCGCTCCAAGGTTCCTCCATTCGTTCGAGAAATAAGACGTGCTCTGTTTTTTGCAAGCCCGTTATGTCTAATCGCGTTATGTCTAATCAAATTGTTTATGCCGCTTCATGGTAGATTTAGGGGTGGATGCAATCCGCTTGCAAAAGGTTTGTGGGATGCACAAGGAAGACATAAGGAACACGCGTCAGAGATTGAATCTGATACGAACCGAGTATCATCCGCGAGAAACAAATTGCACTGAAGCCGTTCTAAGAGCAAAGGGTAGATAAATGGATAACCACGAACTCGTTCTAGAGCTAAATGAAATCACCGCGCTGATGGCCATTTCCTCGGTAGGCATCATTTTTCTTCTTGGAATGTTTGTGCATTTATCTTTTTCTGCAATCTTCGGCAAAGAACCTAATAATTAGTTAGTTAGCAAGCTGAGGCATTCCCTGTGAGTTTGAGCCCATTCTTTATTGTGAAGGGTACATTTCTTGAACCAAAACCGGTTCCGAGAGCCTGCCATCAATAAAGGCTAAAATTTTTGCCACCGTGGGGGCATCGTTGTGGATTTGCCACAACTCTCTGGACTCCCACGCCTCAATAAAGAGCAACTTTCCAGTCACTTCATCGTAGAGGTCGTAAAAGAGACAACCTGGCTCTAATCGAACGTCCTTGGCAATTTCCAACAAAAGCTCGCGAACTTCCGCTAGGTGCTGGGGGTTTGGGTTGAAAGTGGCTACTACCGTGCAATTAGTCATCCCAGCAGAATACAGTCGCAAATTGACTATGCGGTGAGTTTTAGGGACTTGGCCGTCGTCTTCATGGTTTTTTTCGCAAGAGCTGCGTCTTCGTTCAGCTTTTTACCAAAGGTAGGTATCAGTTCCTGTATGGCCTTTTTCCAGCCTGGGAATTCTTCCGGTGACATTCTTTTGAGGACATCCAGCATTACACTCACACTGACCGACGCTCCAGGGCTCGCACCTAACAAACCAGCGATTGTGCCGTCCTGGCTAGAAATGACTTCAGTGCCGAATTGAAGCGTTCCGCCACGGCCGTTTGGCTTAATAACTTGGGCTCGCTGTCCTGCCTCGTAATAGGTCCAGTTCTTGGGAGATGCATTCGGAACAAATACACGTAGTGCTTCGAACTTTCGCTTGTTGGACTTGGTCACCTCTAAAACCAAATATTTAACCAGGCTCAGGTTCCTAATAGCCACCGAAAGGTAGGAGGTTATGTTCTTAATTCTTATCGACAACGGAAGATCAAGTACTGAACCGTTTTTTAGAAACTTCGGATTAATGCCCGCGAAGGGGCCGAAGAGCAAACTAGTTTTCCCATCCACAACCCGGGTGTCAAGGTGTGGCACCGACATTGGGGGAGCGCCAACATCGGCCTGTGAGTAAACCTTTGCTTGATGAATCGCAACGATTTCCGGATCATCAGTTCTTAGAAAGTGACCGCTAATCGGGAACGTGCCGTAGCCATCAATTTCTGGAATCCTAGATTTTTGCAACAACTTCAGCGCGTAGCCTCCAGCACCCACAAATACCTTGTCGGACTGAACGACCCGTCCCGACGATCCACCGAGACGAACCTGCCACTTCTTATCCTTAGTCTGTTGCACAGATCTAACTTCAGTGCCAGTTTCAAGACGCATGCCTTTTTCGACGAGCCAATCAATCATTTGTTTGGTCATAGTTCCGTAATCGACGTCTGTTCCCTGATCTGTGAAGGTTGCGGCTACTATTTCGTCGCCGCGTCCAGCCATCATCAATGGAATCCAGTCGGCCAGCTGCTTGGTGTCATCGGAAAACTTCATGCCGGTAAATAATGGTTGGGCGTTTAGTGACTGATGCCGTCTTCTTAAGTAGTCAACGTCTGACTCTCCTCTAACAAAAGTCATGTGAGGAACGGTTCGAATAAAAGTCTTTGGGTCTTTCAGAGCTCCAAACTCAAGCAAGCTGGACCAAAACTGCCTGGACACTTGAAATTGCTCATTCACCGCAACCGCTTTGCCTGGATCAGGTAGAGAGCCATCGGCAGAATCCGGCATATAGTTCAGCTCGCACAAGGCGGCGTGCCCAGTTCCGGCGTTATTCCAAGGATTTGAGCTTTCTGCCGCCACTTCGCCAAGTCGTTCGTACATGACTATAGAGAGTTTCGGGTCAAGTTTCTTTAGCAATACGCCTAGGGTCGCGGACATAATCCCACCACCAATTAGGGCAAAGTCGTATTTCTCAATCTCACTCACCCGATAAGGGTAATCCTTCTAGAGGACTGCTACGCCCAAAAGCGAGCCAATTGCGTAAGAAATTCCCATTGCTAATGCACTTATTGAGACGTTTCTGGCAATTGACCGAAGAACTGGGGTGCTACCAGCCCAGGCTGCCCACCAGCCCGTGATTGCCAGAGCCACCACCACGCTGAAAATCGTTGCTGGAATGCTTACGTCTCGCCATGGTCCCGAGATAGCAATTAACGGCAATATTGCACCGGCCGTAAAGGCAACGAAGGAAGACCAAGCAGCCGCCCAGGGCCTGGCTTTAATCTCTGCTTGATTGCGCCCGTGGGCAATTTCAGTGTCACGTTGGGCACTAACGCTGACATACTCCCCTCCAGCCATTGAGATGGCACCTGCAACTAGCGACGCAACACCTGCTACCAACACAACTTCGGAGCTGGAACCTGCCGCCGCAACCCCCATGACCAATCCGGCTACCGATACGATCCCGTCGTTTGCGCCCAGGACTGCGGCTCTGAGCCAGTTCAGACGGAGTTCAAGATCATGCTCGTTGTTTTTCTCCATAGCGTTATTGTGCAGCGTTGTTTCTGGCATTACTAGCAAGGCATGCCTAACTGCATCGGTAGACTGGTTAGGTTAGGAGCAAAAGTGAATATTTTGTTAGTAGGGAAGACTCACCAAGTAAGTGAGGGAGCCACCGGTTTTGATCTTTTCGAACTGCGTGAGGTCATTGCGATGCAGGTCAACGGTCAGGCTCGGGATCTTTCGCACGTCGTGGCTGAGAACGACGAAGTCGAGGGCATCCTTTTAGATTCGCCGGCTGGTCTGGAGATTTTGCGGCACTCGACCGCTCATGTCATGGCTCAAGCCGTTCAGGAGCTTTTCCCAGATGCCAGACTCGGAATTGGTCCCTACATAACCGACGGCTTCTATTTTGATTTCGATGTCTTGGAACCTTTTGTTCCCGAGGACATAAAGCGAATTGAGAAGCGCATGAAGGAGCTTGTCGGGAAGTCTCAACGATTCACTCGGCTTGAAGTTTCAGACGAAGAGGCGAGAAAACTCATGGCCAATGAGCCTTATAAGCTGGAGCTAATTGGTCTGAAATCAGAGGACGTTGCCGAAGGGTCAATTGAGGTGTCCGCCGATGGTCTATCGGTTTATGAAAACATAAATCCGGACGGTAGTTTTGCTTGGCGCGACCTGTGCCGGGGTCCTCATCTTCCAAACACGAGGCAAATCGGGAAAAGTTTCTCACTCCTAAGAAGTGCAGCGGCTTACTGGCGCGGCAATGAAAACAATAAGCAGCTTCAGCGAATCTATGGCACCGCATGGGCGACCAAGGAAGCTCTCGTCGAGCACTTAGAACGTATTGATCAAGCTGCAAAAAGAGACCACAGGAAACTTGGAGCGGAGCTTGACCTATTTAGTTTCCCGGAGGAAATCGGTTCCGGCCTGGCCGTGTTCCACCCCAAGGGCGGGATCATTCGCAGGGTAATGGAGGATTACTCTCGAACCAGGCACGAAGAAGCCGGGTATGAGTTTGTTTACAGCCCGCACATCACTAAATCGAATTTATTTGAGCAGAGCGGACACCTGAATTGGTATTCCGATGGAATGTTCCCACCAATGAAGTTGGATTCCGAGATCGGTGAAGATGGCGAAATTCGTAAGCAAGGCGTTGACTACTACCTAAAGCCAATGAACTGTCCGTTCCACATTCTGATATTTAAGTCGCGCTCGAGAAGCTACCGGGAGCTACCGATTCGGATGTTCGAGTTTGGCTCTGTTTACCGCTATGAAAAATCCGGGGTTCTGCACGGACTGACCCGAGTCCGAGGGATGACACAGGATGATGCCCACCTCTTTGTGACTCAGGACCAACTGCGTGAGGAGCTCATTAGTGTTTTGAAGTTTGTGCTTGATTTACTTCGGGATTACGGACTTAACGATTTTTATCTGGAGCTGTCAACCCGCGAAGATGGAAATCCAAAATTTGTCGGCGAAGATGCAATCTGGGAGGCGGCAACCAAGACTCTCGAGCAAGTGGCCAAGGAATCCGGTCTCGAGCTAGTGCCAGATCCAGGAGGAGCCGCATTTTATGGGCCAAAGATTTCAATCCAAGCAAGGGATGCAATCGGTCGCACTTGGCAGATGAGCACGATTCAGCTCGACTTTAATCTTCCGGAACGCTTCGGTTTGGAGTACGTCGGCTCGGATGGGGCAAGGCACCAGCCAATAATGATTCACCGGGCGCTCTTTGGTTCTATCGAGCGATTCTTCGCTGTCCTAACTGAGCATTACGCCGGTCACTTCCCGCCGTGGCTCGCTCCAGTTCAAGCGGTTGGCATACCGGTGGCCGACGAGTTTGCAGGTTATTTGGACGAATTTGCAGCCTCACTAAAGAAACATGGTGTCCGGATAAGCGTTGACCACTCCGATAATCGGATGCAAAAGAAGATACGTGACCACACTCTTGACAAAGTTCCGTTCATTTTTCTCGCCGGCGCCAGAGATGTCGAGGCTGGAACCGTTGCCCTTAGATACCGTGATGGCACGGAGCGCAATGACATTGCACTTGAAGAGGCCCGCCAAATCATTCTCCAGTCCATTGCGAATAAGGAACAAGTCTGATGGCTGAGTTCTTGGACAACATGACTGGAATGCAAGATGGCTTCGAAAGGCTGTGGACTCCTCACAGGTTGGTTTACATCGAAGATCTTCAAAAGCCACCAACCGATGATTGTGTTTTTTGCGAAGCCCCAAATAAGTCGGACGAAGACGGCCTGATTGTCAAGCGTGGTGTTACCGCTTACGTCTTATTGAACCTCTTTCCTTATAACGCGGGTCACTTGCTGGTGTGCCCATACCGGCACGTTGCAACCTATGACCGGGCGACCGTTGAGGAAACCGCTGAGATAGCGCTTTTGACTCAGCAAGCAATGGCCACAATCGAACTAACCACGCGTTCCCACGGGTTCAACATTGGAATGAACCAGGGCCAAGTTGCGGGAGCCGGAATTGCGGAGCACCTGCATCAGCATATTGTTCCTCGATGGAGGAATGATTCTAACTTTTTTCCGATTATTGCTAAGACCAAAGCAATGCCCAAACTTCTTGGTGAAGTTAGGGAAACAATCGCAACAAACTGGGTAACCGACCTTAGGATTAACACATGACAAAAAACATAACTGAGTCAACACCATTAGTTAAATCTGGACTAGCTGAGATGCTAAAAGGCGGCGTCATCATGGACGTTGTCAACGCCGAGCAGGCGATTATCGCCCAAGACTCGGGCGCCGTTGCAGTTATGGCGCTAGAGCGTGTTCCAGCCGACATCCGTGCTCAGGGTGGAGTTGCAAGAATGAGCGACCCAGACCTGCTTGACGGCATCAGAGCCGCTGTTTCAATTCCGGTCATGGCCAAAGTTCGAATTGGGCACTTCGTGGAGGCGCAGATATTGCAGTCCTTGAAGGTGGACTTCATCGATGAATCAGAGGTTCTGAGCCCCGCTGATTACGTGAACCACATTGACAAGTGGAAGTTCGACGTGCCGTTTGTGTGTGGCGCAACAAACCTGGGCGAGGCGCTTCGTCGCATCACCGAGGGCGCGGCGATGATCCGATCTAAAGGCGAAGCCGGCACCGGAGACGTTTCAGAAGCCACCAAGCACGTAAGAACCATTTACGGGGAGATTCGTGCACTGTCTTCAAGAAGCGACGATGAACTCTTCGTCGCTGCCAAGGAATTGCAAGCGCCCTACGCCCTTGTTAAGCAGGTGGCCAGAGAAGGCAAGTTGCCAGTGGTGATGTTCGTCGCAGGTGGGGTCGCAACCCCTGCGGACGCAGCCATGATGATGCAGATGGGTGCTGACGGTGTGTTTGTTGGGTCCGGAGTCTTCAAGTCCGGTAACCCGGTAGCTCGTGCTGCGGCAATCGTTAAGGCAACCACCTACTTCAACGACGCCGACGTTATTGCTAACGCATCTCGTGGTTTAGGAGAAGCAATGGTTGGAATCAATGTGAGCGACTTACCCGCACCGCACAGACTTTCGGAGCGTGGCTGGTAATTGCTGATTGGCGTTCTCGCTCTTCAAGGCGATAGCAGAGAACATCTCCAACTCCTAGCAAAGTTAGGAGTTGGAGCAATTCCTGTGAAGAGCGAGAGTGAATTAGACCAAGTTGATGCGTTGATTATCCCAGGGGGAGAATCAACGACTATTTCTAAGCTTCTTGTGAATTTCGGTCTAATGCAGCAAGTTCGCGGCTTCGCCCAAGCTAAGCCAGTCCTAGGAACTTGCGCTGGATTGATTCTTATCTCAGACACAGTTTTCGGAGCTCTCCCAGATCAGGAACTGATCGGCGGCCTACCGGTTCAGACCGAGCGGAATGCTTACGGTGGACAGCTCAACTCTTTTGAGGGAGCTGTTTTGTTTGCGGACGGCACTTCTGAAAATGTTGCTTTCATTAGGGCACCAAAAATTATTGATGTCGGTGAGTGCGATGTCTTGGCTACTTTGAACAACGAGCCAGTAGCCGTGCAATTCAAAAATCTAATTGGCGCAAGCTTTCATCCAGAACTCACTGGAGCGACACATTTACACAAGTTATTCGTTTCTTTCGTGCAAGGGCAGCAAAGCTAGTAATTTAGGAACTATGTCAGGTCACTCTAAATGGGCAACAACCAAGCACAAAAAAGCCGCTAATGATTCGAAACGTGCCAAATTATTTGCCAAGCTCATCAAAAACATTGAAGTGGCGGCGCGGCTGGGTGGTTCCGACCTTGAGGGTAACCCGACGCTCTACGAAGCTATTTATAAGGCTAAGAAGCTTTCCTTACCAGGTGACAACATTGATAGGGCCGTCAAACGGGGTGCCGGCGAACTAGGCGACGGCGTTGAATACCACAACATTATTTACGAAGGCTATGGACCAGCCGGCGTAGCAGTGCTGATCGAATGCTTGACCGATAACCGAAACCGGGCTGCCGCAGAGGTGAGGCTTGCGGTTAGCAAAAATGCCGGAAACATGGCAGATCCTGGCTCGGTCAGCTATCAGTTCGCCCGCAAGGGAGTGATTTTGGTACCCGGGTCATTCACCGAGGATCAGATACTTGAAGCAACCATCGAGCACGGAGTGGAGGATCTCCAGATAATTGGAGACAGCTTCTTACTCACCTGCGATCCCAGCAAGATTACCGAAACCAGAAGTGCCCTTCAGCAATCAACAATTGACTACGAATCAGCAGATGTTGAATTTGTGTCCACCTTGAAGGTTGAAGTCGATGTCATAAACGCCAGGAAGGTGATTGACCTGATAGAGGCCCTCGAAGAGCTAGACGACGTCCAAGAGGTCTATACGAATATGGAGATTTCTGAGTCGGTAATGGCCGAGCTAGAGGCAATGAGCTAGTGAAAATCATCCTGGGAGTTGACCCTGGATTAACTCGTTGCGGCTTTGGTGTAATTTCTGGAACAAGTGCAATCGATTTTGGACACTTCACCTCCGCACCAGATCAAGATCCCAGAGACCGCGTTGGCTCAATCGCCGAGTTGCTGGAGAAGGTCATCATCAGCCACCAGCCCAAACTCATCGCTATTGAGCGAGTCTTCGCTCAGGCCAACCTAAGAAGCGTGATGGGGGTTGCTCAGATATCGGGCGCTTTGATGGCGCTTGCGTATAAGCATGAAATTCCACTTGAATTTTTTACCCCGAGCGAGGTAAAGCTCGCGGTCACCGGTCACGGAAGAGCCGACAAATCTCAGGTTGCAGACATGGTAAAGCGGACACTCTCGTTGGCAGAAGTTCCCAAGCCTGCAGATGTTGCGGACGCCCTAGCGGTAGCGATCTGTGCTTCAAAGCGAGCCAGTGGCGTTGGTACCGATGCCCAGCAAAAGTGGGTCGCAGCTGCAAAGAGTGCCAACCGCAGATTAGGTTAATCAAGTGATATCTAGCTTGCAGGGAACCATTAGCCACTTGTCGGCGGATCGCATTACTCTCATTGTTGCCGGTGTGGGGTTCTCCATCGCAGTAACTAGTCGGCACTCAAGCAAACTTTCAGTGGGTCAGGAAATCTTGATACAGACAAAGCTTGTCGTGAGGGAGGATGACTTATCTTTATTTGGCTTCCAGTCAAACCAAGAGACCGAGCTGTTCGACCTACTTTGCGGGGTGAACGGTATCGGACCCAAGCTGGCGATGACTACCTTGTCAGGCCTAACCGCTGAGCTATTGATCAATGCCATTAACGCTCAAGATGAAAGTTCTTTTCGAGCTATCCCAGGAATTGGACCAAAAACGGCCAAGCTCGTTTTGATAACGCTGAATGGCAAGGTTGGATTATCGTCGAGCACCAGAGTCAATGAAAACGTTCTTCAAGCAATGCTCCAACTGGGTGGCGACGAGCTCACATCAAGGAAACTGCTTGCCGGCCTGGACCAATCGCTGACTGAGTCTGCCCTTCTGAAGCAGGCTCTCGCAGAACTCGGACGATCTAAGCTGGGTGCATGACCGAGTCGGCTCCCGAGGAACGGGCCTTAGAGGCCGCGCTGAGACCAAAAGTGCTCAAAGATTTTGTTGGCCAAGACAAGGTTGTCGAGCAGATTTCTCTAGTGATCAAGGCTGCAAAACTTGGAGGAAGAACAGCGGACCATATTTTGCTCGCGGGCCCACCGGGCCTTGGCAAAACCACTCTTGCCATGATTGTGGCGCATGAGGCCGAGCGGACGCTCAAACTCACCAGCGGCCCAGCGATACAGTCATCCGGAGATCTGGCTTCAATACTCTCGGCCCTTGAGCCCGGAGACGTATTGTTTATCGACGAAATCCACCGAATGTCTAGAAGCGCCGAGGAAATGCTGTATCTAGCCATGGAGGATTTCAGGGTAGATGTAATGGTTGGTAGGGGACCTGGAGCCGCATCGATTGCTCTGGAGATAGCTCCATTTACACTGATTGGCGCCACAACTAGGAGCGGCATGTTGCCCACGCCACTTCGCGACCGGTTTGGTTTTACCGCATTTTTGGAGTACTACGAGCCCGAAGAGATAGCTCAAGTATTGGAGGCATCCTCTCTAAAACTTGGAATTATTCTCCAAATTGAAGCCCTCGATCTTCTCAGCACGCGTTCTAGGGGCACTCCGCGAATAGCCAATCGATTACTAAGGCGGGTAAGAGATTTCGCCAGCGTGAATCAACACAGTGTTATTGACTACGACATTGCCCTTGATGCAATGAGTCTTTTTGAAGTGGATAAGCTCGGCCTAGATAGGGTCGATAGATCGCTTTTGACAATGCTTGCCACTAAATTTAGCGCCAAGCCAGTTGGGCTTTCCACTCTCGCCGTCGCACTCGGCGAGGAGCCTGAGACTATAGAAGCGGTCATTGAACCCTTCCTAATTCGGGCTGGCCTACTGCAACGAACACCTCGTGGCAGAGAGATAACAAGTCATGGTTTAGTGCATTTAGGGATTCAGTAGAGCAAATTTTTCATCTAAGCCCTATAATTTCGGGGTACCAATCGGTTAGGAAAAACCTTGGATCTTATATTATTAGCAGTTCTTGGCGCCATGATTCTGTTGCTGATCAATCAGAACAGGAAGCGTAAGCGTGACGCTGCGAAGTTGGTGGAAACCCTGCAAGTGGGCTCAAGCGTGATTCTTCATGCCGGCATCAAGGGCAAAGTCGTCGCTATTAGCGACGACGATCTAGACATCGAAACTACTCCTGGTACCAAACTTAAAGTGCTAAAGCAGGCAGTGCGAGCAATCCAGCCATCCGAGGAGAACTAGCTTTGGCCGACAAGAGCACTTTGGCTTCCCCTAGACGGAAGCTGTCATGGCTAACCGGTATTGCAGTTTTCTTTATCGGACTGATGATCTGGGGGGTTGCCACGGTTCAGCCGGGGGCCTCCTTCGCCCCTGAACTTGGTCTTGACCTCCAAGGTGGAACGCAAATCATTCTTACTCCAACTATCGCTGAGGGAGACCAGGCAAGTACCGAGCAGCTGAATCAGGCCGTTAGCATTATTCGTCAGCGTATCGACGGCTCAGGAGTGGGTGAGGCTCAGGTTTCGATTCAAGGCAGTCAGAACATTGTTGTTGCGATCCCCGGCACTCCAGACCCCACTACTTTGCAGCTAATCAAGGCCAGCGCGCTTTTGGAATTCCGACCTGTGATCGGACAAGGTGTTTCCACTCCAGCGGCCGAGGACGCAGTTCCGGTTGATTTTGACGCTCTCAGCAACGAACCTTTGACCGAGCCGCTAAATGCCGGTGATCCGGCGTGGATAACTGAGCGTGTCGTAGCTCAATACGAAAACCTTGACTGCAGCAGTTCATTCCGTGAAGCGGGACAAGTCGACGACCCAACAGTGGCGCTTGTCACTTGCGATGAGCTATACCTTTTCAAGTACATCTTGGGTCCAGTCGAAGTTCAGGGAGCTAACATCTCAGACGCTAGCGCAGGAACTGTAACAACTCAGACTGGCGCCAGTACAAACACCTGGGCTGTTAATCTAGAATTCAACGGTGAAGGCACCGACGCGTTCGGTGCTGTTACCGCGAGACTTTTCGGGCAGCCAAGTCCGACCGACCAGTTTGCAATCACTCTTGACGGGTTGGTTATTACCGCCCCTTCGACCAACGCCGTTATTACGAACGGACAAGCGCAAATAACCGGGTCTTTCAATCAAGAATCCGCAACGGTGCTTGCTGACCAGCTCAAGTACGGTGCTCTACCGATTGGTTTTGAGGTCCAGTCACAGGAGAACATCTCCGCAACACTTGGTTCAGAATCGCTGCGTTCTGGTCTACTAGCTGGCCTAATCGGTCTAATCTTCGTGATTATATACATGGCATTTCAGTACCGAGGTTTGGCAACTGTCGTGCTCGGATCACTAATCGTCGCTGCGCTGCTTGTCTATCTTGCGATTGCCTTTTTGTCCTGGAGACAGGGTTACAGGCTGTCACTTGCCGGAGTTGCAGGCCTGATTGTGGCTATTGGTATTACTGCAGACT
>Ga0222648_1000245_pt1 | contig 24551 bp, 36 predicted proteins | sample AntAcemetagen335_FD_181021 | JGI IMG/M metagenome (GOLD analysis project Ga0222648, IMG submission 181021) | Saline water microbial communities from Ace Lake, Antarctica - #335 | ecosystem: Environmental > Aquatic > Non-marine Saline and Alkaline > Saline | place: Antarctica: Ace Lake... | reverse complement strand
ATAATAGAGAGTGTTACGGAGGAGTCGACTTATCAAGTACAACAGATATATCAGCATTGTCCTTAGCCTTTCCTATGGGAGATGAGGAGTATCGAGTCTTGTCTTGGCATTGGTTACCAGAGGCTAGAATTACCAACAGGTTTGAGGATGGGGTCAATTATCAGGGATGGGTAAATAAGGGATTTATTTATAAATGTAGTGGAGCTGTAATAGACTATCGGCAAATATTAGCTTTTATAGATGAGCTTTCAAAGATATTTAATATCAGACAAATAGCTATTGATAGATGGAACGCTACTCAATTTGCTCAGGACTTAGAGGCAAAGGGCTTTGAGGTATTGCTAATGGGTCAAGGCTTTGCGAGTATGTCTCCTGCAAGTAAGGAGTTTCAAAATAGTTTATTGAGTTGTAAACTCAAGCATAATGATAATCCTGTTATTAATTGGCAGATAGGAAATGTTGCTATTGATAAAGACCCAGCAGACAATATCAAGCCAAGTAAAAAGAGAAGTAAAAAAAGGATTGATGGAGTTGTTGCAATGATTATGGCTCTATATAGAGCGAAGATGGCAGGAGAGCAGAGTGCAGATTTTACAATATACTAGAAATAATGAAGCTATTTAATTTTTTAAAGAACAGAGAAAATAGAGACTCTACCTCTGGTTATATTCAATCTCTATTCAGCAGTAAGCCTAAATATTCTAGTCAGGAAGTCAACAGTAGGACAATAGTAGGGCTTCCTGCAGTTAATGCTTGTATCAGGTTATTAAAAGAGACTTGTGGAGTACTCCCTTTAATCACTTATCAATCAGACTCTGATAATAACAGAGAGAGAGCTAAGTCACATGAGCTTTATTCGCTATTAAAACTTAAGCCTAATAATTATCAGACTCCCTCAGACTTCAAAGAGTTATTAATTAATCATTTAATGATTGTTTCAAATGCCTATATTTGGGTAGTAAAAAACAAAACAGGAAAAATTAAGGAGTTAATACCTCTCAGTCCTAGTAGGGTTAAATATTCTTTTGACTCTAAAACAAGAAAAATAGATTATTTTTATGATAATCCTTCTGCTCAGGTAGGGAAAAAGGAAGTTTATTTAAGTAGTGATGAGATTATTCACATTAAAATTAATTCTAGAGATGGTATTATAGGAACTCCTTTAATGACAGAGCTTAGAGATGCTTTTGCTCAGGCTTTAGAGACAGAAGCTTATGCAGCTAGAACAATGGCGGGAGATGCTACTCCTTCCGGGGTTATTACTTATCCAACAAAAATAGGAGAGGAGAAGGCAAAGGAAATTAAAAAAAGATGGAAGGAGTCTCATGGTTCAGCCTCAGGAGAGAAAGAGGTAGCAGTATTAGAAGGAGGTATGACCTTTACTCCGATACAATTTAGTCCTCAAGATGCTCAGTTTATTGAGAATAGAAAGCTAGATGTAGAGAATATGGCCAGAATATTTAGAGCGCCTCCTCACATGATAGGTCACTTGGTTAATGTTACAGTTGGAAATAGTGATGTTTTAGATAGGCAGTATGTAAATTATGTCTTAAATCCTCTCTTAAATAAGATTGAGGAAGCTATAAACATGTATATTTTCACAGCCTCAGGGAAAGAGGAAGTTTATGTTGAGTTTAAGATTGAATCATTACTAAGAGGAGATCCAAAATCAAAAGCAGAAAGAGACGAGATTTATATCAGGAGCGCTGTTTATAGTCCTAATGAAATCAGAAAGCAGTTAAATGAAAATAAGAGAGAGGGAGGAGATGTTTACGCTGTCCCTACTAGTCCACAACAGAGCGCTAATACTCAGGCAGATGTAGCTCCTACAAAAGATGTTAAGAAGCCAGAGGCTAAGTCAGTAATACTTTACTCTCTTGACGAAAAGTATAAAAAGCTTGTTACTATGGTTAGTAAGGAGCAAAGGCTAGATAAAATAAAAGAGTTTTATCAAAGGAACTTTGAGGATTATTGTCAGATGCTACAAGATTCTGGATATTCAGAAGCAAGGTTAAGGTCTGATAAATTTTATGATAATATCATAAGCAAGATGCCAACAGACGAGAGGCGAGAGAAGTATATTAGCGACTATGCTGATAACTTCCCAAAATTTATTTTATTAGGCGAAATCAATGAAGACCAAAAAGCAAGAGAATAAGACAGAAATAGCTAAGAGGTTTCTTACTGGTACCATAGAGATGAGAGCAGAGGCAGGAGATGAGTTTCAGGCTGAGTCTAATATCTTAATAGGCTATGCTTCTGTTTTTGGCATAGAGGCTGAAATAGGAGGATATTTTAGGGAGAAGATACAAAAAGGTGCTTTCTCCAGAGCTATTAATGAGTCTCAAGATGTTAGAGCATTAGTAGACCATGAGCCAAGCAAGATTTTAGGAAGGACAAAAGCAAAAACTTTAAGTCTCCGAGAGGATGAGAAAGGTTTAGCTGTAGAGATTCAATTACCAGATACTACTTTAGCCAAAGATATTAGAGAGTCAATTAAAAGAGGCGATATTAGTCAGATGTCAATTGGCTTTATCGTTAGACAAGAGGAGTGGGACTATAAACAGGAAGTCCCTTTAAGAACAATTTCAGATGTAGATTTGTTTGATGTATCAGTTGTTACTTATCCTGCATTTGAAGACACAGAAATCTCACTTAGGAATGCTCAAGAAGCATTTAAGGAATCAAAAGAAAGTCAGCCACTAAAAAAAGGCTTTCCGAAAATTCTTAGAGTGAAATTAGATTTACTTGATAAAGCCCGAAGGCATTAAAAATAGTAGTCGATTTAAACTTAAAAAATTTAAGGAAAATAAAATGGAAAATATTAAATCCCTACAGGAGCGTAGAGCTAAGCTTTTAGCTGATATGCGTGGCCTTGTAGATTCTATTGAGAAAGAGGACAGAGACTTTTCGGTTGACGAAGGTACTAAGTACTCTGGTATGGAGAAAGATTTTGACGCTTTAGATGCAAGAATTGAGAGAAGTATTACTCTTGATGAGCGCTCTACTGCTGATGTTGAAATCAACGAAAGAGTTGAAGTAGAGACAGCTGAAAAAAGAAATGTATCAGGAAAGATTGAGACTGTTCAAGCTTATTCTAGTACTGATGAGTATCGTAGTGCTTTCTATAAAAAGATGGCAGGCGGTAAGCTTAATAATTCAGAGGTTCGTGCTCTTTCTTTAGGTACTGATACTGAGGGTGGTCATACTGTCCCTGAGACTTTTGTAGCTAAATTGATTGAGAAAATTCAACACTCAACTCCGTTCTTAAATGCTGCTGAGGTATTTTATGTAACAGGGACTAAGTCTTTAGAGTTTCCTAAGGAAGATGTTGAGATGGACGATGCTGCAAATGGTACTGAGATTGGCTCAGCAACAGTAGAGGCAAGTCTTGCATTTAGTAACTTGGTGTTAACTCCAGCTTATTATGATTTACTAGTAAAGACTTCAAAATCTTTGCTTACTGAGTCTGCTGTTGACCTTGAGAACTGGATTAGCAAAAGATTAGCTGAGAAGTTTAACCAGAAGTTTGAGAAAGACTTAATGACTGGTAACGGAACAGCTAACAAAGCAGTAGGAGTATTTAATACTTCTCATGCTGATTGTATTCCTACTAGTAGGGACGTAGCTTTTGCAGGAGCAACAGCAATTACAGGAGATGATATTATCGACTTGTATATGTCTTTACCTGCAGGGATTAGAGCTAACAGTAGTTTCTTAATGCACCGATTGATAAGAAAGGCGCTTAAGAAATTAAAAAACACTGGTGGAGATTATATCTATCAGCCGGGCTTTAATGGCGAAAGAGCTACCCTTGAGGATAGACCTTTGCTAGAGTCTGAGTTTGCTCCTAGTACTATTGCTGCTAGTCAGTATACAATGCTTTTTGGAGACCCTAAGGAGTATTACATTACAGTCCGAAAGGATTTTAGTGTGCAAAGACTGGATGAGTTGTTTGCTTTAACTAAGCAAGTAGGACTATTAGCTACTATGGAAGCTACTGGTAAACCTGCTAACTCTCAGTATTTTTCTAGAGGTATTCAAGCAGCTTAATAATAGGTGTTTAAGGTGTGTTAACGAGGTCAATTTCGTTAACATGCCTTTTAGTTTTTAAATGAGAAAATTATGATTATTAAATTAATAAAAACTGTTGCCTGTCTTGGTTGTAGTGGTCAGGGAGGAGAGTTAGTAGAAGTTGAGGACAAGTTAGCAAAAGCCTTAATTGGTGGTGGTATGGCTGAGATAGTACAAGTCAAAGCTAATAAGTCAGAGAAAGAGACAGCATTATCATCATCATCTAAGAAAATTGAGACTGCTACTAAAAAATAAATATGAATATTAAGACTACTAGTGAATTAAATTTTTTACCTGTTAGCTTAGAGGAAGTTAAAGGCTTTATCCATGTAGAGGGAGAGAATTTAGATGAGGACGACCTCCTTACTCTACATATTAAAGCAGCTACTCACACATTAGAAGTCTTAGGATGGCAGTCAATAATCCAAAAAACTAGAGTCTTATACTTAAGAGACTATCCAGATAAGATATATCTCCCTTATCCTCCATTCCAAGCTCTTAATTCAGTCCTGTCAGTAACTTCCATTAAGTATTTACCTAGTAGTGATGGGGAGAATTACACAGCCTTAAACAGCTCAAATTATGGCTTAAATGAGACAAGCTTTAGTCCTTACATTTATTGGAAGTCTAACGCTAGCTTCCCGGCTATCTTTGATGATGTTAAGGCTATTGAGGTTATTTATAATACAGGCTATCCAGATGCAGAAAGTGTACCCTCAGAGATTAAATCAGTTATCCTTTGCTTAGTAAGTCATTTATATGACAATAGAGACTTAGTGGCGCCTGTTCAGCTCCATGAGTTGCCTATTGCAATGAACATAATGATTGAGTCAATTAGGAAAAATTCAATAGCATGAGACTAGGAAACTTTGATAAGAAAATCTCTATACTCCAGAGGTCAATAACTACTAATCCAGATAATGGAGAGCAAACTTTTGACTATATTCCCTTTACAGTTGTTAGAGCACAGGAAGTCAGAAAGAAGGCTTTAGATAAATCCTATGCAGTCTCTGATGGTGGTAGAGATGTCAGTCTCCAGACAATAGAGGAGAGAGTAATTTATAATATTAGATACATACCTAACCTTAATACAAAATATCGAGTACAATATGGAAGTAACGCTTATAATATTGTTTCAGTCCGAGAAGTAGGGAGGAAGCAATTTATGGAGTTAGAGTGTTTAGCCATAAATGGGGATATAAACTCAAATGACGTTCAGCATTAAGTTTGAAAATATAGAGGAAATCAATAGAAAGTTTAACGAGATAGGAGCAAGAGTACAGACTCTTATAGCTACTAGAGCAGTTAAGAAAGGTGCTGAGCCGATTAGAGATGCTGCTGTAAGTAAAGTCCCTGTAGGTATGACAGGAAACTTATCAGATAGTATTAAGATAAGAACAGGCTTGTACGATGTTAATACTTTTGAGAGTGTAATAGCTGTTGATAAATATTATGGTCACATGGTGGAGTATGGTCATAAAGTTGTTAGAGGTAAAAAGGTAGTTGGTATGGTTCCTGCTAAGCCTTTTTTAAGACCTGCTTTTGATACTCAGAGTGATAGAGCATTAGATATGATGGGGTCAGAAATTAAAAAACTATTATGAGCGCTGAAAAAGTAATTTATTCAATCTTAAAAAATGATTCAGAAGTATCAGCAGTTACTACTAGAATCTTTCCAGTTATCTTACCTCAAGGTGCTAGTTTACCTGCTATAGTTTACCAACAGGTTAGCGACCCTTCCTTTAAGGACATTGCAGGAGTTACCAATTACGGTAATACTAGGATGCAGATAAATATTTTTAGTGGCAAATATAGCGAGGCTAAATCTTTAACTAAAAAGGTAAAGTCAGCGCTAAATAATTATAGCGGTATTGTTGATACGACCGATGTCCATCAAATTACTGTTGAAGATGAAATAGACGACTTTGAGCCTACAACTCAATTCTACAGAGTAATAGTAGATGTTATTGTAAGGTTTACGAAGTCGTAATTTAAAGGAAAAACAAAATGTCTATTACTCCTAAAAGTGCCTTAGGCACAAAATTAAAAATTGGAGATGGTGCTGTAGGTCCGGAGGTCTTTAATGAGATTGAAGGCTGTCGTAACTTCTCTGGTCCAGAATCTTCTTTTGAGACTATTGATGTCACTAACCATAGCTCAGCAGGAAATTATCGAGAGGTAATCCCTAGCTTTATTAGTGGTGGAGAAATCTCTTTTGATGTTATTTGGGATAGTACTAATACTTTCCATGCTCAACTGTGGACAGACCATCAAGCCAGAACTCTAAGAAACTTTCAAATGGTTCTTAAAGATGCTGGAGATGAAGAGTTAGCTTTTGCTGCTTATATTACAAGTATTGGTAACGGAGCTAATATTGATGATGCTGTTATTAGACCAGTAACTATAATGGTTGACGGAGCAATAACTTCAAGCTAATATCACTTTGATATGAGCAACGAAGATAAGGCATTACCAATAAATAAAATTAAGGTCGAAGGGAAGGAATATAATTTAACTTTCTCCTTTGGGTTTCTCAGGAGACTTCATAGGTTAAGCAAGTTAAATCCCTTCTCTCCGACCTTTCTCGCAGATATGGGTCCATCTCAAATACATGCAATCCTTTGGACTCTCCTAATTGAAAAGCGACCTACTATAACTGATATTCAAGTTGATGAGATTATCGATAATATGGACTCAGACGAACTTAACGAGTTTGGAGAAGCTGTAACAAGAGCAGCTCTTAGAAGTCAGGCTCAAGAAAGAAAATCAAAAAAAAAGATAGCTTCCAAGTCTCAAAAGTAGAATCAGACTACGACTTAGACTTTCTCCTCTACTGGTCAATCGCCATTTATGACTACAGGCTTACTTCTGATTTTTTTTGGTCATTAACTCCTGCACAATTTCAAGCTATAACAGAAAGACACGAAGTTAAAACAGATAATGAAAATTATAGGTTTGGGCTAGTGCCTTCTCTGTTGTATAATGCCTTTAAGGGTAAAAAGAATAAAAGGGATATGAATCCTCTGGACTTCTTTAAATCTGAAAAACAAGAAGCAGTAAGTGAAGGTAGTAGAATCTTAGCAAATGTAAAAGCCTACAATAATAATTTAAAGATAACTCAAGAGGGCGTAGTTATTAAAACAAAAGAAAAAATCAATGGCGATTAGAAAGGTTGGATCATTATTTGTCTCATTACAATTAAAAGTAGACCAGTTTAAGGAAGGTCTAAACGATGCTCAAAGGTCTCTAACTAAGGAAGGGCGCCAGATGGAGCGAATCGGTAGAGATATATCAACTAAGTTTACTTTACCCTTAGGATTAGCAGCAGCCGGAGCAGTTAAATTAGCATCAGATTTTGAGAGTGCTTTTGCAGGAGTTAAAAAGACAGTAGACGGAAGCGTAAAAGATTATAAAAGATTAGAGACAGGTATTTTAGATATGTCTAAGAGGATGCCCGCCTCAGCTAATGAGATTGCAAGAGTTGCAGAAGTAGCAGGACAGTTAGGGCAAAATAAAGAAGGAGTCTTAGCTTTTTCTGAGACTATGATTAAACTTGGAGAGACTACTAATTTATCAGCAGAGGAAGCAGCAACATCTATAGCAAGAATCCAAGCAGTTACTAAGTTTCCAGATAGTGAAGTAGAAAGATTTGGCTCAGTGATTGTAGACTTAGGTAATAACTTTGCAACTACAGAAGCAGAGATTGTAACTTTTACTCAGAGGATGGCTTCCTCTGGTACTATGTTTGGACTTACAGCAAGTCAAATAGCAGCAGTAGGGACAACTTTATCAAGTACGGGTATTAATGCAGAGGCAGGTGGTACAGCAATGCAGAAAATGTTTATTGCCTTAAAAACTGCTGTTGATGAGGGAGGAGAATCTTTAGCAACTTACTCAAGGATAGCAGGAGAACAAACTCCAGAAGCTTTTCAAAAATTAGCACAGAATAGTCCAGAGGAAGCTTTTGTTAGGCTCTTCGAGGGTATGAAAAATATTGAAGGTGGAGGAGGAAGCTTAATTAAAATATTAGGAGAGATGGGAATCCATGAACAGAGATTAATCCTCTCTACTCTTAACTTAGCTAAGAACTCAGACCAATTAAGAGAAGCTATGAACAGGCAAGCAATAGCTTTTGAGGCTAACACTGCTTTATCCGATGAGTATGCAAAAAGACTTGATACTTTTAAATCTAAATTTGATACTTTCTTAAATAGACTAACTAGTATAGCGATTGCTTTTGGAAATCTTTTAATCCCTATTTTAAGCACAGCTATTGATACTTTTACTGCTGTCCTTAATAGTGTTGAGAAAGTCAGCGAGGCAATGGATAATTGGATTTTAGGAGCTGCATTCAAAGCTATCTTAGTAGGAGTTGGGACTTTAACTTTACAATTAGCCGGGATAGTTGCTATTGCTGGACCAGTAGTTTTAGCAATCGGGAAAGTTAAATTAGCCTTTAGCGCTTTAATAGCCTTAGGGAAACTTGCTTTAGCTTCAAATCCTATGGGACTAGCCTTAATAGGAGTGACGTTAGTAGCAATGAACTTAGGCAAAATTCTTGATGGCTTAACAGCTATTTGGGATTATGTAGTAGATAAGTTTAAGGCAGGAGCAGCAGCTCTTCATGTTCCATTATTAAAACTTAAGTTAGCTTTTTACGAACTACAAGAAGCCTCCACAGCTATCTTTAGTAAAACTCAAGCTGATTCTATTGGTTTGATGGTTAATAAAATTAATAACGAAATACATCAAGCAGAAGTTAATGCTAATAAATGGAGAGTAGCAACAGACAGAGTAAATGCCTCCATAGCACAGGGAGCAGATAATCAAGCAGTAGTAACAGAGGAAACTAAAAAAACACAAACAGAATTAGAGAAGTTGTTAGTAAATTTTGAGAAAGGTGCTTTAGGTGGGGCAGGTGGTGGAGGTATTAAAGATGGCATTGCTAAAGCTACAAAAGAAGGACTAGAGGAGGGCGCTGATAAGGGTAAAGATAGTTTAATAGATGCTCATAAAGAAGCTGTCCAGAATTGGCAAAGCTTTTTTGAAAATGGAATTACAGGATTAAAGTTTGATCTTACTGATATGTTCAAGCAGGTTGCTGTAGGTTTTGCCTCAGAGATAGCAGCAAGTTTAACAGAAGGCTTAGGAGGCTTTGATTTATCAAGTCCACAAGATTTAGGAAGTAGCATAGCTCAATCCATCTTTAAATCAGGGACAGACTCAAATGGTGGTTTTAGTTTTTCAAAAATATTCTCTATGGACTCTTTGTTTGGGTCAGCAAGACCAGAGGGTATGCAAGGGCCATTATTACCAAGTGGAGACTTCACTCCCGGAACATTAAGCACAGACCCGGGAGGACTCTTTGCAGGAGCTAACTCAAATGCAGGTTATATATCAGCAGGGATAGCAAGCTTTGAGGCTCTCTCTAAAGTTGGTAAGTCTACCGAGGACTCAGTTAATGGAATTACTACAGGAGCAGGAGCAGCTATTGGTGCCTTTTTTGGTGGACCAGTAGGAGCACAGATAGGAGCTAAGTTAGGCGAAGCAGCAGGGAAGGGACTTAATAAAGCCTTTGGTCTTGGAGGTGCTACAAATCCAGAGACTATTGCTAGAGAAGCAGCCGCCGACCAGTTAAATCCAATATTAAAAAAACTATCAGAATTTAGTACAGGAATTAAAGATAGTTTAGACCCTAACTTATTTAATAACTTTACTGATTTTATAGCAGAGAGAGACTTCTTTCCAAGTGCCGGAGATAATGCAAATACTTTCTTAGGAGCTGGAGAGGTAATATCTGCTAAATTAAATATTGACGATTTAGAGTCAGGACAATTAGGGGTCATGTTACAAGATGCCTTAGGGGGCGATATTGACAGCCTAAGAGGTTTATTTACAGAGCTTAACATTACTCAGGAGGAGTTTGTTAATGCACAGAAGGAGGCAGGAAAGCAGGGAGAAATCACATGGCTAGAAGTAGCTAGTAGGATTAGGGATGCTAATCAGGCTTTTGGAGATGGATTAGCAGGGATAGGTAATTATACTGGAGCAATGTCTAAGTTAATTGCTACAGGAGGAAAGGGTTATCAAGCTTTAATCCAGATGCAAAATATCGGAATTGAAGCAGCAGAGGCAGGGATAACATCACTTGATGGATTAAGAGAATCACTTACAGCTAGTGGAGAGTTTACAGCCTCAGAAATTGAAGGACTAATGTCTACTCTTGCTACTAATGGAATTACCTCAATAGACCAATTAGTAAATGCTAGCGAAGATACTTTAATTAATTTAGTTGCTGGTATGGATGCAGCTATCCAAGATGCCGGGGGAAGTTGGGACACTCTTAACGAGAAGGTTCAAGCTACTGCTAAATCAATTAAAGAGATGGACGGTACAACAATCAATGTAAAATATAATGGAATATTTACAGGAGACCATCCAGAAGCAGGTAGTTATACAACTTCCTCAAATAATGGAACTGTAGAGAAGTTTGCTAGAGGTGGAATTGTAACAGGCTTAACTAGGTTTGCAGGTGGCATGATGGGAGAAGCAGGACCAGAGGGGATTTTACCTTTAACACAAGTAGGAGGAAAGTTAGGAGTCTCTGCTGATTTAGGAAGCTCTCGAGGTGGAAATAATGTTAATATTAATATTGATGCAAGAGGAGCGAGCGAAGGGGTTGAGGCTTCAATCTTGCATGCTTTATCTGAGATGCAAAATAATGCAATCCAAGCTAGTGTAGATGCTGTTATTGATTTAGTAGAAAGAGGGGCAATATAAATAATGAGTATCAGTTATCCTTTATCACTTCCTAACGTTAAAGCTCCTGCTGCTATTGTAGTTTATGCTGATACTGTTACCTCTGTTAGTGTCTCTCCTTTTACTCTTAAGCAACAAATACATGTTTTTGATGGCCAACAATGGAAGGCTGAAATATCTCTCCCTCGTATGAAGCAGGAAGATGCTCAAGTATGGCAAGCATTTTTGACAGCTTTAAGAGGTGTTGAGGGTACTTTCTTAATGGGAGACTCTAGTAAGACTTCTCCTTTAGGTGTAGCTAGTGGCTCTCCACAAATAAGGACAAATCAATCAGCAGGAATAGAGACAATCTTAACAAAGGGATGGACTCCAAGTATTACAAACATATTAAAGGCTGGAGACATGATACAGATAGCCTCAAGGCTCCATCAAGTTTTATTAAATACTAACTCAGATGGTAGTGGCTATGCTACTTTAGAAATCTTTCCAAGACTAAGAGAGGCTGTCTCTAATTCTGATACAATTATAACTAATAATCCTAAAGGTCTTTTTAGGTTATCAGGCTCAAGTCAAAGAGTATCTGTTGCTGATAATGCTAAATTGCAGTTATTATCATACAAGGCAATAGAAGCAATCTAATGGGAAATAGACAAGCAACAGCAGGATTTTTAGCAGAACTTACAGCAGGGGTTAATAGACCTTTCTTATTGTTTGAGGGGGTCTTTGGAGCCACGACATTAAGATATAATACTTTAGCAAATGATATTAGTTGGAATAGTTTAACATGGGTAGGAGATGGAACTTTTAAAGCTCCTCCAGTAGTAGCAGAGAGTAAGTCTGTAGTAGCTAGTGGGATTAGTATAGCTTTGGCAGGAGAGCCATCAGTGTTAATTAGTACTCTCTTAAATAATGCTTCTCATAGTGGAACAGGGAAATTATGGTTTGGCTTTTTAAATAGTAGTAGGCAGGTAATAGCAGATCCTCGATTAATATTTAAAGGGACACTAAGTACAGCTCCTTTCTCAGATGGAGTAGAATCAGCAACAATCACTCTAAACTACGAAAGCGAGTTAATTAATGTTTTAAATAATAATGAGTTTAGATATAACTTAAAAACTCAACAGTTATTTTATCCAAACGATACAGGTTTTAAATACATGGAAGCCTTAGCTAATTGGTCAGGCTATTGGGGCAAAAAGAAAGCAAGAAAAAAGAAAGCTAAAAAGAATAAAGGAAAGGACTAATGACAGATTTATTTATTCCAGAGATTCAAGATGTTGAGAAGGCAGAGAGAGGTGGCTTACTTCACATTAAGAGGAAGGACATTAGGAAATTCCTAAAGGATAAAGAGTTACCTATAACTAAGCTTAATATCAGGAAAGCGAGAAGGAGACTTAAGAGACAAAAAAGGAGAGCATTACCAAAAGGGAAGGATGTTAGTTATGCTCAAGCTGACGCACCTTGGCAGATAATTTATGGGAGATTTAAAACAGGTGGGATTATTAGTTTTATTTATATTAATCCTGATACTAAACATCTTCATTTAGTTGTTACTTACGCTTGCCATGAGGTTAATGCTGTTAAGGGATTATTTTTAGATGATAAACAGGTTAGCTTTCCTAATGGAGTTGATAGGTGGTGTGATGGAGACTTTGCTCCGGGTGCTGTCTCTAGGGTCTTTATGGCCACTCAAGGACTTGGCTCTCCTTCACAAGTAGCTAATACAGATTTAATAGGACAACTTCCTGCTTTTTGGACAAGTACAGACAAGCAAAGCAATAGAGCACATGTTTACTTAATATTACTATTCCATAATATTTTATTTGCTGAGGGCATGCCTGAGATTATCTTAGAGATAGAAGGTAAGAAGTTATATGACCCTCGGGATGCTACTACTCTTTATAAAACTAACGCTGCTTTAGTTGCAGCCGACTACTTAACTGATACTAACTTTGGGATGGGTGTTGCTTGGGCTGATATTGATACCTCTACTAATGTAGGTGGTTTACAATGGGCTGCTAATATTTGCGATGAGGCAGTACCTTTAAAGGCAGGAGGGACAGAGCCAAGGTATCAAATAAACGGAGCTATTGATGCAGGAGTTAGTCCTCAGGAAGTATTAGAGGAGATGGCTCTTTCAATGGCAGGAAATATAGTTTTTATAGATAGTAAATGGCGATTCTTTCCCGGTAAATATGTAACTCCTACTATAACTCTAACCGAAGATGATTTATTATCTCCTCCAACAATTAATAGATTAGTAAGTAAATCAGAAATCTTTAATACAGTTAGAGGACAATTTGTATCAATTGAAAATAACTATGAAGTAACAGACTATCCTCCCTCTAGTAATTCAACTTATGTAAATGAGGATGGAGGAGAAAGGTTTTATGATATGCCTTTTAACTTAGTAACTAGTGGGACTCAATGCCAGAGGTGTGCAAAGATAGAATTAGAGGAAACTAGGAGAGAGCAGTCCTTTGAGGCAGACTTTGGATTAAAGGCTTATTCATTGCTCCCGGGCGATACGGTGATGCTTAGTATGCCTAGGTATGGTTATTCAAGCAAAGTCTTTTTAGTAGAGGATTATAAGTTTTTTTTAGATAGCTCTTTAATTCCGACAATCACTCTTGTTTTACATGAAATAGATTCTAATGCTTATAATTGGAACGAGACTATTGATGAGAATTCAATTACTCAAGCTCCTGCTACAAGCTTACCTAATCCAGAATCATCAGGAGCGCCTACAGCATTAGTTTTAACAAGTGGTACAGACGAACTATACAAGAGAAGTGATGGGACAATATTCTCTCGTATGAAGGTAGCTTGGACTCCTCCTACTGATATTTTTGTAACAGAGTCAGGCAAGATACAAATACAATATAAACTTACAAGCTCTGGAAGTTGGTCAAATGCTATTGAAGTTGATGGGGACCAGTCCTTTACTCATATTTTAGATGTTAAAGATAGCTCTGGTTATGATGTAAGAATCAGGTCAAAAAATGGTATAGGCTCTTTCTCTGATTGGGTAACAGGTAGTCATACAGTTGTTGGAAAGACAGCTAAGCCGGCTAACGTGACAGGTTTTGTTGCTAGCTTACAAGAGCTTGCAATTAGGTTAAGTTGGAACGCTAGTAGCGAGATAGACTTTGATTATTTTGAAATCCGTAGAGGTGGAGCCTCTTGGGAAGCAGCAACATTTTTAGATGAGATTAAAGGAACTAAGTTTGTAGATAATTATAAAGTTGCAGGAAGTACTACATATTGGATTAAGGCAGTTGATACCACTAAGAATAAAAGTGATATGGCGACAGCTACAGAAATAATTATTGTTGCTCCTAATGTAATTACAGAACTAAGAGCTACTACAGTTGATAATAATGTGCTTTTAGATTGGGAGGTTCCAGCTCCTTCAAGTTTACCAGTAGCAACATATAGAGTTTATAAAGGAGATACCTTTTTAAGTGCTGTTATTATAGGTACAGTTGATGCTAGCTTTCATACTTACTTAGAGACAGTAGGAGGAGAATATACCTACTGGATAACAGCTATTGATACAGCAGGAAATGAGGGAGCTGAGCTTAGTGTAATAACTACAGTTTTCGACCCTCCTGATTATGTATTACAAGATTATTTAGTTATTCCTGTAGCAGATGGAACTTTAGTAAACTGTAAGGACTCATTACTTAATACTTTAGTAGCTCCTATAAATACTACAGAAACATGGGCTGAACACTTTACCAATAACTCTAAAACTACTTTCCAAGATTTTATAGATGCTAGTTATCCTATTTATGCTCAGCCGACTCCCGGGGGTACAAGTACTTTTGAATATGAAAAAGACTATGGAGTTATCCTTCCGGCTTCTGCGCTTAAGTTTACTTGGTCAAATGAGGTAGTTTCTGGAGTAGTAACAGCAACTCCTAAGATAGAAGTAAAAGAGGATATTGGAGATGCTTGGACAGTTTACAACGCTTCCTCTGCTTTTACTATTGCTTTTAGATATGCAAGATATACTTTGACGTTCACAGGCTCGGCTGATACTGCTATAGCTAGGTTTAGTAATATTACTGTTAAGATTGATGTTAAGAAATCCAGAGACGGAGGTAATGGAGTATCTAGTGCCTCAGGTTGGACTGTGGTAACGTTTAATAAAGATTTTATAGATGTCATTAATCTTAATGCTATGCCTGCTAATAGCTCAGGAGATAAGCTTTATGCTTTTGTAAAATATGATTGGGCTTCTCCAGATGTTGACCAATTTGAAGTACAGATTTTTAATAGTAGTGGAACTCAGGTAGCTGAAAGATTCTCATGGTTTGCTGAGGGAGTTATTAGACCGCCTGTTTAAATAAAAAATTATGAGTGATTTTAATAAGCCAGTAACCACAGATAACTACTCAGATGTATTAGATACTATTAGAGGGTTATTTGCTCATAATGCTAAGCAAGATTATACAGGCGCTACAAATATCCCAACAAATACAAAAAGAGTTAATTCAACAACTCAATCAGTAGAAAATTTTAATGGCTCAACTTGGGATATTTTATTATCCTTTCTCTTTACCGGTGCTATAATTATTGACACTGGAGCAACTCCTCCAAGTGGATTTTTAACTTGTAATGGAGCTGCTGTTAGTAGAACTACTTACGCTAATTTATTTGCTAGAATTTCTACTACTTATGGGTCTGGTGATGGTTCAACAACGTTTAATATTCCAGACTTAAGACAGAGGTTTCCATTAGGGAAAGCAGTCTCAGGGACAGGGGCGGTATTAGGTTCTGTTGGTGGAGCAATTGACCATGTACATGTAGTCAAGGCTCATTATCATAGCAAAGGAAACTTATACATAAACGCATCTGGCGGTGGAACCACAGGCAACAATTCTGTTGGACATACTCACACAGGGACAACTAGCACTGATGGAAGCCACATTCACGGATTTTATGTTTCTTCAACTAGCTCAGTCGGTGGAGATGCTTTCAAGTACAGGGGTGGTACTGGTGCAGTATCAGACCATTATAGTCCAGTTGGAACGCAAGCAGGCGGAAGTCATAATCACACAATGACAACAGGTGGAGTATCATCAAACCATACACATACTACTCCTGCACATACTCACACAAACGGAGATTTTGCAGGAAATGTAGGTTACATCTCAGGCTTAAATGGAGATGTTGACCAAAATACTCTAAGTAATAATCCTCCTTTTTTAACTTTAAATTATGTTATAAAGTACTAATCATGACTTACCAAGAAATTATAGCAAAAATAAACGAACTAGCATTTAATCCTCCTGCTAATAACTCAGTAGTAATCTCAATACCCTTTATTATTCCTCAGGTATTATTTTCAAATGATATGGAAATGATTAAGAGATATGCAGTTAGTCGAGGATATTCTGATATATTAATTAAACAAAAAGCAATAATAGAGGAAGCATTAGACCCTGACGGGAAACCTTACGACCATACCAGATATGTTAATGAGGAGTATCCTAATCCAAAATCAGAGCTTCAATGGGCTTGTGATGATATTAGAGACAGGCTTAGAGAGGATTTTGCTAACTTTGTTAAAGAAGATGCTAAGAAGCAAGCAGAGATATTAGCAAGTCAACAGATAGAAGCTATTTTTAGTTAATAGTTAAATAAAAAATGGCAAATCTCCAGAGACTCAGACTAGTTTCAAACATTATCGATATTCAACAAGGAATTAAGCCGGCTCACATGTCCTCGTTTCATACTAAAGAAAGCGTACTCCCAATAATAAAAAAACTAACAGAAGAGATAGAACAGCAAGAAAAACAATTAGCAAGACTTAACTCTACTTATGCAAATTTATTTAAACACTCAAAAGTTGGACTAGCAGAGGTCGCCTTAGATGGTTTTTTTTTAGATGTAAATCAAGCTTGGTGTAATTTAGTCCGTCGCTCTAAAGAGGAATTGTTAAGCTTAAGATGGCAAGACATAACAATGCCTGAGTTTATCTCTAAAGATGAGGAGAACGTAAAAAGTTTAATTGAAAATAAAAGTACCGAGACTTACACTATGGAGAAGGAGTACTATTATTTAGACAAGCAGGGTGCCAAGATTCCAATACCTTTACAGTTAACAGTCTCCTGTGTTTACGACCAAGAGCAAGAGTTATTATACTTCATAAGCCAAGCCATTGATGTTAAAACAATCACTGAGGATTATATAAAGGCGAGGGGGTGTTTTTGTGGAAAACAATGAAAGTAGTGGTGGCGATGAGATGTTTACTCAGTACCGAAGGTTATTTATTAGCGAGCTTGCTAGGTTAGAGGATTGTAGGAAGGATATAGACTCTAGGGTAACTAATAACGAGAAGGAGCTAGCAGTGCTTAAAACTAAAATGTTACTTATTGGGACTATTGCCGGGGCTTTAATGTCAGCAGTCGTAAGCCTTGCTATTAAATTTTTAAGATGAAAATGTATAAGTCAGAAACAGAAAGACTAATAGATATATTAATCCCAATGTTAACTCAAGATGAGGGAGAAGTTAAGAAAAATAATAGACATGTTATTTATCAAGATTCAAAAGGTATTTGGACTATTGGGATTGGTAGGAATATTCAAGAGAGAGGGCTGTCAGACGAGGAGGCTTATTACTTACTAACCAACGATATTAAAGATGCTATAGAGGACTCCATTAAGATTATTGGAAATAAAGACTGGCAAGAGTTAGGCTTTAACCAGAAGCTAGCAGTTATTAATATGATGTTTAATATGGGTTTTAATAAGTTTAGCGAGTTTAAAAATACCTTAAGGCTGATTAAAGCAGACAGGTACGAGGAGGCTAAGGACAACGCTCTAAAGTCTCTATGGGCCAAGCAAGTTAAATCCAGAGCTAAGAGGGTAACAGACTTACTAATCAATAAAATATCAGGCTATAATTTCTCCCTATTCAAAAAAGACTAAACCAGATACCATTATAATTACTATGGAGGACGAAGGTAATAAGGACTTTCCTTATAGAGGTCTAAAAATAACCAGAGATGAGATATTTATCCCTATTCCGAACAGTGTTTTTAAATGGATTTGGGGTAAACTAAAAACTTTATTTAGGAGATAGATTATGAGTTTTGTAACTAATATTTTTAAAAAGCCGATTGATTGGCTACAAAATACCTTAGCTAAGAGAGTTGTAGGAAGTGTTCTTAGAAAGTTAATAGCAGGGGTAGGGGTAGGGCTTATTACTCTAGGGACGTTGGCAGGGGTACCAGAAGAGGGTAGAAAGTTAGCAGAAGGAATAGCACAGAATCAAGATGTTATTTTTGAGTATGCCTCTGGAGTTGTCTTATTCTTAGGAGCCACAATATGGGGTGTGTTAGAGAAGTTTAAAAATAAATAAAGAAAATGAAAAAAATATTATTACTCTTAGTTTTACTTTTAGTCCCGGTATTATCTTTTGCACAGGTTGAGAGGTTTCAGTTGTCTCCAGCTATTTGTGTTAGTGATGAGGGTACGGGAATTACAACAGCTACAACTCTCTTAGCCGTTGATGGGGTTGCTGATAAGCAGATAGTTGTTTATAAAATTTATGTCCAGAATATAGGAGCAACCACTAGTCTTGTTACATTAGGGGAAGAAGATGGTGATGCTTTTTATTCAAATAACTTATTAGAAAATCAGCCCGCTGTATTTACCTTGAATAATAAGATTATCAAACTAGCAGAGGCGAAAGGTATTGAAATTACTTCTAGTGCTACTGGAGATATTAGATGGACAGTTTGTTACGGACTAGAACAATGAAAAACATTTTTAAATTTCTAATTACTTTTTTCTTATTTGTTAATGTTGCTTTTGGTGCGACGAGATATGTTAGATGTACAACTGGAAGTGACTCAAATGATGGCAACTCATTGCCAACTGCTTATTTAACTATTCAAAAATGTGTGGACGTTTCAAGTTCCGGAGACACGTGCCTGATTAGCGACAACGAAGTTTGCACGGCAGGATGGAGTACCGAGACAGGATTTACAAAAAACGATTACGACAAAACCTTCACAGTGTCAGGGGCAAACGATGGAGGAAATGCCAAGATAACTTTTCCAGACAATAGACCCGAAATAGAGCACGTTGCAGTATTGGATTTTTCTTCCATTACAACGCAGTTTGGAGGGCTAAACGCAAGAGATATTTCATTTATTTACAAAAATTTAAAAATAACAATTCCAAACCACCAATATGGTATGCACAGCGGAGGTTACCCGATTTGGAAAGATGTAGAAATAAACGACAACGGACTAAGTGGCGAGAGGAATTTTTTATATATGCAGTATTATCAAAATACTTTTGAAAATGTTTTTTTTAAAAAAGATAACACAACAGGATTTATTCTTTATAATGATGGAAATGGAGGAGTTCAGCAAAATTTTAGAAATAGTTATTTTAGATGGGGACAATTTAATTACCCAATAGACATAGGCAAATACGCAAATTCTTCGCCTTGCGGATTCGAAGGAAATGTATTTGAAGTTACAAACACAGTTTCCACAACGTACCCAATGATTGTTGTCCACGGAGGCGTATACAACCAGATTAAAAATAACACCTTTTTGGGAAACGGTCTTCCAAATTTAAAAGCAATGAAGATTTACGAGCAAGGATACGGACAACCAATTTCAGCAATTAAGGATAATATATTTTACGAGTTCGACGGAGCAGGAGCAACAAGCATAACTTGGAACAGTGGAGTTGATTTTAATATTGTTGATTATGGTAATAATGCTTTTTTTAATTCAACTACACCAGAAGTAACTCCTGCTAGTGCTACAATTATAAACAACTTGACATCCAGTGATGTTATATTAGACGAAACTCCTTTTACCGATATTGTAAATGGAGACCTTACTTTATTACCAGAATATAGAGGGACATCCTCCCTTGATAAAGACATTGGAGCAGTCCAATCACAAACATCAGGTGGCGGTGGTGGTGGCTCAACTTTATTTATACCGATTGGAGAATAGCCTATGTATAACTTCCCGGATAAGACTTTCAAATCTGTCTATGAGGGAAGCTCCTACAAGTCTAATGAAGTTAAGAAAATAGTAGAGTACTTCCAGAGCCAAGAGTATTTAATCTTTAAGGAGCTTAAATCTGGTACCAATAGAGCTAAGGAGATACAGCTAACCATAGAGAAGCATATAATAGAAGGTCTTTTAATCTGGATTCAATCAAATATCTAGCAGTATCAAGGGCTTAAATATATTTAAAATAATTGCATAAAAAGACTGTACGTTAACATCTAGTTAGTATATCCTTTTGATATAAACTTTAATTATTCTTTGAGGGGGAATAAAAATGTATAACGAATTAAACGAAATCAACTTAGAAAGTTACCCAATACTTTTTAATGAAAACTCACATCAAGAAACTAGCGAGAAGTATCAGCACATAGATACTATAGAGCCTATTAAAGTCATTAGAGATTTTGGATGGATTCCAAGAGAAGTAATATCATTAAAGACAGTTAAGGAAAGTAAGAGCTGTAAAGTCTATGGACGAAAGCTCTAAGCTTAATAAAGCTATCTGGACACTAGCCGAGGAGATGGCAGCAATCAAAGCAGGAGCCAACTAATTTAATCTTTATTATTGAGGGTAATAAAATGTCAAATGTAATCAAACTAAACGAACAAGATTTAGTAACTACTCAGGAGCTAAATAACAATAAAAGACTAATGGCAGAGGCAATCAAAATGCCCGAGCCTTATCTTAGTCAGTATGCAAAAAGAAAGAGAGAGCTAGAAGTAGAGAGGGTTATAGAGCAGGTCTTTATGTACTCCATGCTCCTAGCTGTAGGCTATGTATTTGTATGTCATATTATCCCTTGGGCTTTGAGTGGCTTTCCTGTTAGTGGGCTGTAGTGGGAGGATTAAGGGGCCATAAGCTAAAGATAAAACTAGGTAAGAATTTATCAGTTAATAAACTTAGCTGGTGGTGGTCTCCTTATTCTTTTAGGAAGGGATTTAGTAATAGTTATTGGCAGTCTATGGGCTTAAGATTTAAGGCTTTACATATTGCCTTATGGAGTAAGCAGTTAAGTATATATTTTATAATTATGGAGAATAAAAATGAGTAGAGCAGAAATGTTATCAATGAACGTCCCGGAGAGCGAGTATCGCTTACAGGTTTCAGTCAATGCAGTAGTGCCAAAGAATAATGATTATTAATGAGGATTGATACAATGAAAGATAATATACTTTTAGGCTTAGTCCTAGAATTAATAATAGTGATGTTTATAGCAATCTACTTAAAGATTGATGATATTCCTAGTAAAGTAGCAGATTGTACACTAGAAATTAAGAACGATATTTTAGAGTAGTAAAAATAAATTTAACATTTAAAGCAATAAATAACATGCCTAATGACATAGAAATTAAAAGCTCAATGGATGAGCTAATAACTTATGACGTAACCTTAGCCAAGCTAGCAGAGCTTAAAGAGGAAATCTTACTTATTAAAGTAGACAACTCTGATGATAAGGTAAATTACGATATAGCTAGTACTAAAAAGAGTGAACTAAGAAACCTTAGGAACTCTATTGAGGCCAGAAGGAAGGAGCTTAAGAAAGATTCCTTAGACTTTGGTAGGAAGGTTGACAGTAGAGCTAAAGAGCTAACCTCTCCAGTGGTTGAGTGTGAAGACCATTTAAAAACTGAGATGGATATTGTTGATTTAGAAATCCTAAGACAGAAGCAAGAAGAGGAGCGAATTGCCCGGGAGAAAGAGGAAAGATTAGAAGCTTTATACTTATCTAGAATACAAGAGTTATCAAAGTATCAAGCAGAGTTTGACCCGGCTAGTCTTAAGTATATTAAAGATGATGATTATCAAATCCTAAGAGATACAGCAGAGAAAGCTTATAGGACTGAGGAGATTGCACAGGCTCTACTATTAGAAAGACTTGAGGACTTGACTAAGTATAATTTAACTTATGATAGAGACAAACTAAAGGCTATGTCACAGGATGAGTTTAGTAAGTTAATTACAGAGGCTAAAAATATCTTTGATAAGAATCAAGAGGAAATCTTAGCTAAGGAAAGAATTAAAGACAGACTCCTAGATAGGTTATCAATTTTATCAAAATTTAATTTTGTTATTGACGACAGAGAGACTCTTGAGAAGATGTCAGACATTGATTTTAAGATTATCGCTAAGGAAGCAGAGGGACTTTATAAAGTAACTTTAGTTAAAATAGAACAAGAAGCCAAAGAGAGACAGGAGGCTAAAGAAAGAGAAGCTGAGAAAGATGCTGAACTAGCTAAGCTTAGAGCTGATGCAGAACAAAGAGACCAAGCAGAAAGAGAGAGAGTCTTACAACAAGAAGCAGAAACAAGAGCGACAGCTAAGATAGAAGCAGAGAAACTTGAGGCAGAGGCTAAGGCTAAAGCAGAACAAGAGAAGCTAGAGAAGGATAAGAAGTATCGTAAGGAGTTAAATAAGTATCTGGTTACTACTTTCCCTACTTATGAAAATGCTATTGCAGAGCTTCATAGCTTATATCTGAACTATCAAATCAACTTTAAAGGAGAGAAATAATGTTTATTAATTTTGGAAATCATTTAATCCCGATTGCTAATATAGCTTACATGCAGAAGGGACAACAATTTAAAGACTTTGAGATTATTAGTGGAAAGAAGCCGGCTCCTGAGAGTCCTTTACCAGAGGACTTTATTTATTCTGTAGTTGTCTATTTTATTAAGGATTTACTAATAGACCCGGAGTATCAGAAAGGTATGGTTGTTAAGGCTTTTGATACTCTTATGGAGCGAGATGATTATTGGGATGATTTAGCAGGACAATTATAATGAAAGACTTAAAACTAATAGAACAGGAAGGAATTAAAAAGTTAGAAACAGCTTATAAAAAACAGGGTGGAGATAACGAAGGACTACATATTGCCTTTGATATTATTTTATTAGAAGTCTTATCTGATATTGGCATGGATAAACTTGTAGAATATTACAATAAGAATAGTGAAGGTTTTTGGTACGCTTAATTTGAAAGGATTATAAAATGTTAAATAAAGAACAAGCAGAATGGCAAGAGGAAAGAAAGAGTTTAATCGGAAGCTCGGAGATAGGTATTATCTGTGGGCTTTCCGAGTACTCCTCTCCTTTACAATTATGGATGGAGAAAACAGGTAGGAAGGAAAGGCAAAATCAGGACTCTCCATTTTTGATTTATGGTAATGCTGTAGAGGGAGCTATAGGAACTCTCTTTAGGTGGCATAATAAACAATATAATATTGTAGAGAGTAATCAAACTTTTAAGCACTCAGAGCATGACTATCTTTGTGCTACTCCTGATTTTTTTATTACTCCTATAGGAGAGGAGCATCCACAAGCTGAAATCTTTGGTGGTCTTGAGGATGAGGAAGGTATCTTAGAAGTTAAGCATACAAAGCAATTTTGGGATGAGATTCCTTTAATGTATCAACTTCAATTACAATGGCAGTTAGGATTGTTAGGTAAAGGCTATGGAGCTATCTTTGCTGTTTGTGGTGGAGATGTAGCTAATCCTAGATGTGTCTTTTATAAGTTTGACCAAAGCATTTATGATTTTGCTATGGAGAAGGTTTTAGCTTTTAAAAAAAGTATTGATGATGATACTCCTCCAGAGGCTAACAGATTAGACAAATCAACTCTTGCTGATATTTTTACTAAGCCAATAGAAGCTCCTATTGATATTCCAGAGGATGAGACAGCAGAGGTATTAGAGAAGTATTTAGAAGCTAAGAAAATGAAATCAGACTTAGCTAAGGAGGTTAAATATTGGGAGAACGAGTTTAAGGATGTTGAGGCTAAATTAATTCAAAAACTTAAAGGTCATAGTTTAGGAAAGACAACTCTTAAAGATAGAAAATATACTCTAAAAAATAATAGGGTTTTAATGCCTCCTAAGATGGTTAATGGTTATCAGTTTTTTAGATTTTCAGTTAAGGAGGGAGGTAATGAATAAGGATGATAAAAAGATACAAGATAATCCCTTTCTTAATTATAAGGTTGAGGAGAGGCCAATAGCAATAGAAGCTGTTTATAACCTTGAGAAGATTTATGACTATCAAGATTATCGCCAGTACTCTAAGGAGGTATACGATCTCCTTAATCCAATACTTACAGAGGAACAGAGGCAAGCCTTTATAGATTTGACAGCTAAGTGCGAGCTAGTGGTAGCTGTTGAGACTATCAGGCTATATAGAGCTAAGGAATAACTTTAATTATAGATAGGAATTATTAGAGAACTCAAGCAAAAGAAAAGATTGTAGTTGTTTGTGTGGCAAAAGATAAATTTTAGAATCAGAGGAAATATGAAAACAGAAACAGAAAAAATAGTGATTAACGGAAAAAATAAAGTTAAAAAGATTAAAAAGAATAAAAAAGTGAATGATACACTAGCTTATGCTAAAGCGATGGCTTTGGCGATAGCGAAATTTTAGAATCAGAGGAAATATGAAAACAGAAACATTAAGTTATCATAATAAAGAAGAAATAAAAGCCGAGTATGTCGAGCTAGCAATAGCTCATAGAAAAGCGGATAATTTTATTCAAAGCATTTACTTTAAAGAAGGAAAAGGTTGTGCGGTCGGATGTTTAGCTCAGACAGCTAATAATCCGCATCAACTCTTACAAAAAAAAACAGGCATACCTCTTTGGTTATATATATTACAAGATACAATTTTCGAGGGGTTA
>Ga0222648_1000242_pt1 | contig 24629 bp, 26 predicted proteins | sample AntAcemetagen335_FD_181021 | JGI IMG/M metagenome (GOLD analysis project Ga0222648, IMG submission 181021) | Saline water microbial communities from Ace Lake, Antarctica - #335 | ecosystem: Environmental > Aquatic > Non-marine Saline and Alkaline > Saline | place: Antarctica: Ace Lake... | reverse complement strand
CGGTCTTTGTCCGCCGAGCCGACCCTGGGTTCGCGTGTGCGCAACATCCACACTGGGCGTGTGTTACGGCGCACTTTCAGTGACCCTTCCGGACGAGCATGTCCGTCACGAACGTGCCGCGCGCGTCGTGTTTGCCTGCCACGAAAGAAAAAAATGGCCATCGCCACTTGAGTTCAGTACGACGAGTTGTTGTTTGTAGTAGTACCACCGCCAAGCGCGGCGTGCGCTGCGTACCTCACGCGTCGTTCGGTTTCGGAAAAGCTAATTCAAAATCCAACAAGGGTCCTCCTGTTCTTACTTCAAAAGAAGTTGTTCCCGGCCAAGGCAAAGGCTCGCCAAAGTGGAGGGAGATCCATCAATGCTTAATCGACGAAAACGTAAAGGCCGTGGACGCGCGCGATCTGTCATCCTTCGTCACGGCGAACAAAAACGCAATCCTAATAGACGTCCGGCAAACAATAGAGTTCAACGAGTGGAACGTACCGCCTTCGGTGAACGTGCCATACGCGATTCCAGACCCCAACGTGGTTCGCCGAGCCGTGGGGTACGCGATTTCCATAAAAGGCGGGCTGAAGGTGCGGAATCCGGGTTTCGTTGACCTGGTGCGTGAAGCGAGACGACGAGAAAAGAAAAACGCTAGCACGATCGTCCTAATCGACACCAAGGGCGGGGACTTGGCCACAAGCCCGACCGCGGACGGTACGTCGGGGGTTTATGACCAAACAGACTCGCAAGCGCTGCGAGCCGCGTTTGAGCTAACGCAAGCGGGGGACTTTAAAGACGTGCGGTACGTGAAAGGCGGCTTGCCCGGCGCGATCGAATTTGGAAACATGCCGTACCAATCAAAAAAATGGAAACCGTTCCTGGAGTGGCTCACTTTGACGAACCGGGACGACACGCGGAAGCTTTTGATGTACTCGCGACTGCTTCCCGATCCCACGAACCTGCCAGGCGTGCTCCTGCAAGGCGGGATATTTTTATTCATAGGATTAGGTACGTACCAGATTTCCCAAATCCAGGCACACTGTTTGCCCATTCAATACTGACACTTTGTTTTACCTATCGTTAGCGTACTACGACGTTTTCGGAATCGGGTCCTGGGCGGCGGAAAACGTCCCTGCGGCGTGTGCCTTTCTGCCCGTGTGTTTGTAGATGGACGTGTAGCGGGAGAGGGACGGATGTGTGTCTCGAGTGAGCACTTAGTCGTGTGATGAAAAACAGACGTATCAATTTGTGACGACTCGATGGAAAATGAGCATGAGTTCGTGTCATTGTCCGGAACCGACCGGCGCGCTCGAACCACCTCCGGCTCAAAACGCAAAACCTACTTACTCCGTCTCCTCTTCCTTTGGTTCCCTCGGCACGGGCACGGGCGTGTACTGTTTTTCCTCCTCCCACATCACTTGCGCTAGCATCGTGAGGGAAGACAAAGCCTGATTGTAAAAAGAAAAGTGGTTAACGTCGTGTATGGGCAAACAGGGAGGCGGGATTTGGGAAAGGCGCAACACGTACCTCCTGCGCCGTGTTCGCGGCGGCGGGAAACGGCAGCCGGACGTCCAGGACTTTTTGTTTCCCGTTCCCCCCCGTCACCACGCGTATGTCGAAACCCAGTTTATCAACCCAAAGCATACGCGCCTCCGCGGGCTCCACGTCCTTACCAAGACTCGCGCGGGAGAAGTTCATCACGTCCTGAGATAAGTAAAACAAAGTGTCAGCCACGAGTCTCGAGTGTGGGTTTGTAACCGTTTCCAGTACTGGTAAAGGTTACGGGTAGCGTTACGGGTAGTGTTACGGCCATAGTGGACGTCAAGGAGGGGCAGTAAGCATTGTGCCTGGATTTGGGAAAGGCAACACGTACTTCGTACCGCTCGACGTTCATGGCGTCGACGATTTTGTTTGCGTTTTTCGCGAGCGGATCCGCTTTGGCGGCGCCGAATTGTTCCGCGGTCACCACCTCGGCTCTTTTGTCACTCCCCAAACCACCCACGTAGAACACCCTGTCCACAGTTAAGTTGTAGTACTCGTCCCCAAACCCGGCGCCGTCCACGCCAACGCCGGCGCCGTGCGTCTCCGCGTACTGCGCCTCCACCAGGGGAAGGTCGTCACCGTTGAGTTTCACCAGCGATCCAATAAGCGTCGCCCTTGATAAAACCCCGGGGGGTTGCGTGGACGGCTGGACGTAAAGCGAGCACCTAGTGTCACGTCCAATGTTCAGCGTGTGCAGCGCATCCGCGCGCATGCGAAGCACGACGTCGCCGCCCTGTTTCGTCACCACGTACGACGCGAACGTTCCTAGCGCCACGCCATCCTCGCCGGTCGTCGCGAGCGTCCCGGTGTCCGCGATCGCCACCAATGTCTTGGCGCACTCCGCGCTTGTCGGTCGTAATGAATCCGCCAGGTTCACCTCAAGCGCAGCGGCGGCGGTATCGCGGCCAGCCGGCGAAGACACCGCCGCGGTCACCGCGGAAGCTCGGCGGATCGATGCACCCGGCGCGGCGCGAACCACCGAAGTTTGGTGCACGCGTTTGCGCGGCTTGGAAACCACCCAGGCGAGTGTGGTGCGTGACGCGAAAGAGGCGCACGCAGTCGAGCCCATCTTTGCGAAGACAAGGAGACGTGTGAACGGGTGACTCGCGTTTGCAGCGCGTCACTGTCAGTGGTGGTTGCGAGGTGTCGGAGGCGGGTCCACTTGCAATCGGCTATCCGGCGCAGATATCGGCGAAAAGATTTCGTCGAAACCATATCTAAATTCGACTGCGATTGAAACGGACGTTCATCGGGTGCGCCACACATCGAAACCATAGCTAAGCTCGATCGGGTAATTCGAAACCTTGCGCCTTTCGCTGCGTCGATGAGCCCGGCTGAAATAGTGTCCCTTACCCAAACAGCCGCAGGCCATGGGAACCAAGCGCCGACCTACGCTCTCGGACGGGGGGGGCTGGAAGGGTTGTAGTGCTATGTAAAGTAGGACGAATTTGAAATGATGTACTCGTGCGCGTAAATCGACGTGCTCGCAAAAAGAAAAAGAAAAGATGAACTTTGCACATCAACAGCATCAATACCCTCGCATAACAATCGGTATCGAGGATCGATCCTGACGTGTCTCACACTCACAAAGGCGCTTAACCATGCGTTGTATGACTACTTAGTCACACAACGAGCCCATCCCGAAATAGCCAGACTGCTCACTTCTTGCCGCCCTTCTTCCCGTCCTTCGCTTTGCGCTGGCGCTCCTTGATCTCGCGCAGCGCGGCGTCGCGCGCAGCCGCGCGGACGTCTGACTTCTCATGCCTCTTCTTCTGGATCACCTCCAGGGACACGCCCACAATGCTGCGGTTGTTGGTCTTCACCGTACGCTTCTTCTTGCGAGCGGTTTCGGTCGTTTGGTCCTGTGTGGGGAGGGGGAGGAGGGGAGGGTGAGCGTCTTGAAATCGAATGGAGGATTTTTAAGGATGACGGAGCGTCTCCACTTGGGAAGTCCAAAGGCAAAATCTCGGCGAGACGTGGTCGTGGACGCCACGACGGGGTCGCATGTACCGCGAACGTCGTGTTTCCGGAGCGCGTTTTCCTTTCGCGCACACCGATTACATCACCGACGCGTCGGGCGCGTAAAATCCGTTTCGCGCGCTCGCCGCCTCGCCCGGTACCGGAACGTCTCGTTGCCGAAAAACCCTAAAACGAAAAGCCGAGCGATGTTTTCTTTCCATCCCACGCCGGTCGTCTCGGTTGAGAGGGAGCATCCTGCGAGCGCGCTTTCAAAGAAGTAGCTCTGCGCTCCATCGCGTGCCGCATCTCAGTCACTAAATCCACGTACCTTCTTGTGCGCCTTGCGGTACTGCGTCGTCCACGCGAGCTTGGCGGGCCGGAGTCGAAGGTTAAAAAGCCGCTTGCACTTGGCGTTGAGGAACAGGTACGTCTGCGAGTCCATCTTGGTCAGGCGCGTGCCATGGCCGGGGTAGATCTTCAGGCCGGAGAACCTGCACACTTCGGTCTTGAGAACCATGCTGCGCTTGTCACTTCTCGACGACGAGTCGCGCGGCTACGAGAGGGACGCGGGAGTGACCGGGCGCGGTTTAAGCGGAGATGCGGCAAATCCGCAAACGCGACAGCAGAAGGGAAGGACAAAAAAGCGCGCAAAGCACGTCCGAGGTTTTGAGGCTGCTGATAAAAAACTATAGGATGTACACCTACGCCAACGGCTTGTCCCCCTCGCCGACATCTTCCGCGGCGCTCGTGTCATCACTTCCGCTGTCCTGACTAGGTTCTGACCCTTCATCCTCAACAGCAGCGCCATCTTCACCACCCACGTCCTCCTGGCTAGTCACGAACTGATGTACGTACTGCTTCATGAATTTCGCCACCCCCGCGACTTTCGCGTTCCAAAGCGACCGTTCCTGGTCAAGCAACTCCTCCTCCCCCCCCCCGTAATCCACACCCACCAGCTCTCGTTCCACCTCCTCCAGCTCAGACTCCTCCTCGGACTCCTCCAGCGCGAGCTCGGGGTTGTCCACTACGGGGTCTACGAACACGTTGTTCGAGGTCACGCGCTCGCCCCTGATTGAGAAAGAAAAGTGTCAGTCTTGAGTCTTGGGCGATTTATACACAGTGGGTAAACAGTCTTGTTTTCAGGTGCACTTATTGTAGTGGTAAGACTTGCGTAACTGCACTCCATACAGGGCATCAAACAGTCCCTGGATTTGGGAAAGCCCAGGAGGCCGTACCTTGGTAATCTTCGCAGGTTGGAACTCAAAACAGTTCGCGACGCGTCCAGCTCGTTGAGCAGCGACACCCGTAACGTTTCCATGAGCAACACGTTCCCTTGCAACATCACGGAGTACCCGATGTGCCGGTTAATAAGGTCCCTCAAGTACCCGGGGTGGAACTTTCCCAGCTCGGAAACGGAACACGCGGCGATTGGGAAAAACACGTCGCCTTGCCAACTGCGGTTGCGAAGGAAAAGGGTCAGTCGCGAGTCTTCCTTTTAATGACAGTGTACTCAAACAGGCACGCAGGGGCAGTAAACAGTGTGCCGCCTGATTTGGTAAAGACAATACGTACCTCGCGTTTCGTAAAAGTCGCAACGATTCCACGCCGATTTCCGGTCCGTAGTTTCTTATGTTGAGTAACGCGAACGCTTCCGACTCGTACGAGTAGGTATTTAGTTTAAAAGCCGCGCGGTCGTTCGCGGAGACGTCAACCTCCTCCATGAACTTGTTTTGCCTCGCCAACTGCTGCGCCGCCTCCGCCTCCGCCATGACCTCAAACTCCATCTGGGAAAGCTTGCGGCGCTTGGAGTTGTTCCTGTTCGATACATCATCAGTCGGAACATCAGGCGGCGTGGTGCTCGTCTCCACCTTGTCCTTCGTCTCTGCGCCGTTCCCAACCCTTGACACGCCGTCTAGAATTTCCGCACGCGCCGCCTTGACAAAGCCGTTGACGCGTTTCCGGTGCGCCACCCCGAGCGCGTTAATTTCGCCGGTCAAGCCGTCGGCGCGTTTTTTAAACCGCTTCGCCTTCGCGGCGGCGAAAAACTCGGGCAAAGGAACGGAGTCGAAATCAGGCGACCCTTTCGCTGATTCAGAATTCGAAACAGATTTAGCGTCGTGCCCATCCCCCGAACCCGCTCCCGTCGACTTGTCCTCAAAGTTGAACACTTTCACTTGAAGATCCCGGAGCGCGTCGTTCTTCACAAACTTCCGCACCGCCCTGAAGTTGTCGAAGCGGAACCCGCCGTGCACCGCGGCGTCCGCCAGAAGTTGCGCCGCAGATTCGCCGCCGTTTTTACCAACTTCCTCCGCGTAACTCCAAGCCGCGTCCGCGTCCGAGTTGGTTTGGACTTGAGATAAACAAGAAAGTGTCAGTCTGGTGTATGGGCAATCAGGGAGGCGGAATGTGTTAAATGGGAAAGACTTACCTTCAACCCCGGCGCACGGCAAACCGCCGGTGGCGACACCGGGTGCTAAAACCGCCCCGGGCAAGCGCGACGCCGCGGTGCGCACGAACAGCACCGGGTCGAAAGGAACCAGGGCGTCGTTTGCTGTCGCGAATTGAAACTCGCTAAGCGAAAGGCTTTGCTTCGGCAAAGGCGGCTTCGGCGCCTTTGCTCGGCTGTTATCATCCCCGGACGTGTCACCAGTCGACTCATCACCGTCGTAGTCGTCCCACAGAAACCCGTCGTGGTACGCGCTCGCGTTTTTAAACACGCACGCCATCTGCGGCAGGAACCCGCGCGGGCCGGGGAGCACCTCGGCGTGTAGTACTATTGGGGATTGAACTGACCGACTAGTCACGGCTTGTTGTAAAGCCTTCACAACTGCCACCACCACCCTCGGGTCTTTCAGAGCCACCACGAGGCCTTTGTTGGACCCGGATGCGATGAATGCTTTGATGAATGACTCAAAGGTTAAACCGTCGTTCGGCGCCGTTCCGTGGTAACTGGAGTGTGACACCACCGCGACGTCTTCGTACGTCACGCCGTTCCCGCCTTTCAGCCGCTTCGTCACGATTTGCGTGGAGTGGCTCACGGGCACGGTCAGGAAGTGCGTCTCAGGGTCCCTCACCGCGATGAACAGGTCGTCGCCGGTGTGAATTTCGTCGGTGAACCGTAGCTGGGAAAGCCTTCTCAAACCGAAGTGACGCAACACCCGTTCGCTTCGCCAAAAAGCTTTCTCCTCGTTTTCCAAGGATTTGCGAAGCTGGTACCGGTGTCGCATCGCCCGCGTCGCTTTCTCCGCCGCGGTGGCGCCCCCGGTAAGGAACGCGAAGAACACCGCGACCGCGAACACCACCACGACGATTTTCCAAAACGGGAACCGTGCTCCGCGTTTTCCGGTGCCGCGTGCGTAGTCCCCATCCCGATCCTCCACAGAAACAACACCAATGTCTTTCACGTCCTCCTTCATCTGCTCCACCAGCCGGTGCTTCGCCCGGATCGCGGAACGCAAGTCCTGCGCCATGCCGTCGTCGTCCGGCGAAGGCAAGCGGACCTTGCCTTTGGCACCCTTGGAAGGACCCATCGTGTACGAAGGGTCTGCGGGAAGAGACGCGCGAGCACGAGTGAAGCCGTGAAGGTCGAGATCGTTCGACTTTTATTGTTCCGACCCGCGGCTTCGAAATAAGGCCATGACTACTTCCACGCGAATCCCTTCCGCACTTTGGTCGACACACAGCGTGATGTCGCACACCGCGCTCGTGCCTGGCACGCGCTGTGGTAAACACCCACCGTTGTCCGGTATTCGCGCCACCGCGGTCGGTACCTCGGTCCGTACGGAGCCAGGCACTTCATCGTTCCGGGTGATGGCATCTCGAGATGTGTTGTCGTCGTCGTCGTCATCGCCACCTTCCGTGCAGTGGACGCGCACGCGACGCCGCGTCCCTGTTACACGCACAAAGCACGCCACGAGATGCTCAGCAGATACCTACGCAGATTCCGCTCAGTCGAACCGCAGCCAGCAAAACAACAAGCCGTGTTTGGTGCTCTACACCAAGCCCGGCTGTTGCCTTTGCGATGGCCTGGGTGAGACCCTGGGTGAGATTTTTGACGGCGCTGTTACTTCAACCTTCGGCGACGAAATTCGAAACCTGCGGTTCGTGACCAGAGACGTTTCGCAGAAAACGGAATGGGCGGAGAGGTACGCGGCGGAGGTACCGGTGCTGACGCTTGTGACGTTTGGCGGGGAGAAGGGTGATGGTGATGATGACGGCGCTGCGAATGAAACGAGTGACGTTACGGAAGAAACGTCGAAACAGAAAACAGAAACGCAAAACATTAAAACCGAAACGCTCCTTCCGCGGCCGGCGCCGCGGCTCAACGCGGCGCGGCTGGCGATGCGCTTGGGGCAAGACGTGCGAGACGTTTTGCGAGGCGAGCGGGGGACACGAAAGGGGTGGTCCGTCAGTGGAGGTGGGGAAAGGGACGAGTTGATAAATACGTCGGCCAAGCGTGGGTGGTCGGTTGTTTCTGAGAAACCTTTTTAGACCTTTCTTTGAAAAAAAACTTACATAGCACCTGCTTTTCTTTCGCGCCATGTATTGAGCAGAGCCTTACATAGACTAGGGTAAATAAAGATCAATTTACCTACCCTGCCTTACAGGTTCCGCATCATCGCTTCAACCTGCCGTGGGGGCAGGGGTTGCACTCCGCGCACTGGCGTTTCACCTTGCCATGAGGGCAGGGCTTGCACTCCGCGCAGTCGCTTTTATGCTTGCCGTGCGGGCAAGAGTTGCACTCCGCGCAGTTGCCTTTCACCTTGCCGTGGGGGCACGGGTTGCACTCAGCGCACTGGCCTTTCTGCTTGCCGTGAGGGCAGGGCTTGCAGTCCGCGCAGTTGCTGTTCCGCTTGCCATGAGGGCAGGGGGTGCACTTTGCGCAACTGACTTTCCGCTTGCCGTGAGGGCAAGGGTTGCAGTCCGCACAGAAGCGTTTCACCTTGCCGTGGGGGCAGGGGATGCACGCCGCGCAGCTTCCTTTCCGAATGCCGTGCGGGCACGGCTTGCACTCCGCGCAGCCGTATTTCACTTTGCCGTGCGGGCACCCGCTGCACTCCACGCAGCGCTGTTTCAGCTTGCCATGCGGACACGGGTTGCACTCCGCGCAGCCGTGTTTCACTTTGCCGTGCGGGCACCCGCTGCACTCCACGGAGCGCTGTTTCAGCTTGTCATGCGGACACGGGTTGCACTCCGCGCAGCCGTGTTTCACTTTGACGTGAGGGCAGCCCTTGCACACCGTGCAACTGCTCTTCAGCTTACCATGAGGGCAGGGGTTGCACTCCACGCAGTTGCGTTTCACCTTGCCATGCGGACACGGGTTGCACTCCGCGCATCTACGTTTCTCCTTGCCGTGAGGGCAGCGTTTCATTTCCGGACTAGCGTCTGCGAATACTCCGAGGGAACTCCGCGCGTGTCTACTGTTTCATCGCGCCGCCTCGCCTTGTGGTGCGGAGGGGAAGTGTTTTGATGACTGAAAACGTCAGCTCATCCAAGAGTCGATATTCAATCTGAACATCTCTTCTTCACATCTCATCACACGCCATGCTTTCGAAAGTCGTGCCTCTGGCGATAGGCGCCGCCGCGTTCGGGCGGCTACTGCGCAGGCGCTCCACCGCCGCGAAAGCCGCGGCCGCGGCGGTGCCTCCCAAGGCACCCGTGGTACGTCCGTGGGTCTGTGCGAAAACGAAGATGTTGTTGTTGTTGTTGTTTTTTCTCATCTCCTCGGCTCGATCTACAGGCGTCGCTGTCCTCTCGTCACCCTTACCACCCTCACCACCGCTCGCAGAGCGGCTGACACCCACTAACCCTAACAAACCGCCCCCTTTCTCTAACTTAACAACTGCTGGTAGGCCAACCGTTACCCACACAAAGTCCAATTCGGTTTCGTGCCAGGTGAGAACCGAGGGCCAAATCCGATGACTCCCCCAATTGAAAGAGACGACGATTTGTTTTGGTTGAGGGACGACGACCGGCGCGACCCGGCGGTGCTTTCGTATTTGAGGGAGGAAAACGCACACACGGAGTCGCACTTGCTGCACCTGAAGCCGTTAGTCGGGCAGCTATACGACGAAATCGTGGGGTCCATCTTGCAGGACGACGACGACCTGGAGTTCAGTTGGGGCGAATGGACGTACTTCGTGCGAACCACGAAAGGCAAAGCGTATCCGGTCGTGCTGCGGAATCGCGTTGAAGGCGGTAACTCGGAATCAAATATAAAAGGCACTCCCGTCAACGGAGGTTCACGCAAAGGTTCCTCAACGGTAGTTCTTGACGTGAACGAAATCGCCAAAAACCTGAAGTACTGTTCAATAGGAACGTTCAAGCCGTCGCCTTGCCATTCGATTTTGGCGTACTCCGTGGATTCAAACGGGTACGAGACGTACGACGTTAAATTCAAAGACTTGGAAACTGGGAAGGCGATGAGCGACGTGCTTATGGGCACATCAGGCGCGGTGAGTTGGGGAAGGTGTTCTGTCTCCATGGGTAAACAGTCACACCGAACCGTGTTTTACAGCACCCAGGACGACGCGCACCGCGTGGACAAGGTGTGGATGCACGTGTTGGGAACGGACCAAGCCAGCGACGTGTTGATGCACCACGAACAGGACGAGCTTTTCGACGCCGGGTTCGGACGAAGCGCGGATGGCAAGTTCATGGTAATAGAGTCGCAATCGGGGGAGACGAACGAAGTGCGCGTGTTACGGATTAGCGTTGACGCCGGTGAAGGCGACGACGCGACCGAGGTCCTTGCCAATCTTGAGTTACTGAACCAACGCAGACTCGGCCATCGGTGTTACCCCGAACACAGGGGCGACCAATGGTTTATTTTGAGTAATAAAGACGCCAAAATAAACTTCGACCTGTACCGCGTTCGCGACGACGCGATTGGCGACGACGAGACGTGGGAACCGGTACAGGGAATTGCTAACACACGCAGCGACGACGGAAGCGCGGAGGACGCGTCTTCCCCCGTCGGATTCCCTTATTCAGAACGGAGAACGTTGGAGAGCATCTGCGCGTTCGAAAACTTTCTGGTACTGGAAGGCAGAGAGAACGGGTTTTCGCAAATCTGGGTGTTGGAGTTGAGTAAACAAGGGGCGGTTACGAAACACCACCGAACCAAGTGGGCCGCCGAGAACGGAGTGGTGTACACCGCCACCGCTTCCGCGTCCTTGTCCTGCGTTGGGGCGAACCAGGTACGGCCGGAGTGGGCTTTCTCAAATCCAGGCACTGTCCGTTTTATGCCCTGTGTGGAGTGCAGTTACGCAAGTCTTACCACTACAATGGAGTAGGGTAATGGAGTGCAGTTACGCAAGTCTTACCACTGCAATACGTGCGGTCACACTACAATAAATGCAACAGAGTCCGCCGACTGCCTGTTCATTGTGTATAAATCGCCCAGCACAAGACTCGCGACTGACCATTTTCTTTTCCAAAAACAGATTTTCGACACGAACAAAGTGTTCGTCGCGTTTTCGTCCCTCACGTCGCCCAAGACGGTTTACGAGTACGACATGGCGCGGGGCACGAAAACGGTGGCAAAACGAACGCCCGTGCTCGGGTTCGACGACCTGAAATACGCCACCGCGAGGTTGGAGGTCACCGCGAGGGACGGCACGAAGATTCCGGTGAGTTTGGCTTGGAAAAAAGTGGTCGGTGATGACGTGAAAGGGGGTCAAACAGAAGACACGCCTCCATTAAACTCTCCTGTTTTGCTTTCGGGGTACGGCTCGTACGGGGTTTCGTGCGACCCGAGTTTCTCTCGCGAAGACGTCCCGCTTCTTGACCGCGGCGTGGTCATCGCGGTCGCGCACGTCCGGGGCGGCGGCGAACTAGGAAAGGCGTGGTACGAAACGCACGGGAAGTACTTGACCAAGAAGGTAAGTAATTGGGCATTTCCCAAATCCGCCCTCCGACTATTTTACCGAAGCTGGTGACTGTTGTCCATACATCGCGATATACACCGCTGACACTTTTCTGGCAAAACTCCAAAGAACACGTTTTTCGACTTCGTGGACGTGGCGTCTTGCTTAGTGGAGAAGGGATACACTAGTGCTGACCAGTTAGCAATCACGGGCCGGTCAGCGGGAGGGCTGTTAATCGGCGCCTCTCTGAATTTAGCGCCGGAACTGTTCAAGTGCGCCGTCGCCGCCGTGCCGTTCGTGGACGTCATGGTCAGCATGTGCGACGCCAGCATTCCGCTGACCACCGGGGAGTGGGAGGAGTGGGGCAACCCGAACGAAATGCGGTTCTTCCCGTACATGCTTTCGTACAGCCCGATGGAGAACATCGAAAAAAACGCAAAGTACCCCGATACGCTAATCACCTCAGGGCTGTTCGACCCCAGAGTGGCGTACTGGGAAGGCACGAAATACGCGGTGCGGTTGCGTGAAGCGTGTGCTAATCACGATTCGCGAATTTTACTAAAAACGGATTTGGACAGCGGGCACTTCAGCGCTAGCGACCGGTACAAGTTCTTCAAGGAGAAAGCGTACGAGCACGCGTTCGTGTTGGACAGTTTAGGTCTAAGCGGAGTTAAGGCGAGCTGGGTAAAGTAGGACTAAGTGCGTATTTCGAATATTACCGTCTATATTATGAGCAAGGACGCAACCTGGAGAGAATCATCATCGATTCACCAGCCCCATCTTTTTTTCGTCTCCTCCTTATGAACAACGACTCGCACCGGCGCGGGCAAGTCCAGGTACCGAAACGGCACCTGCGGTTCCTCGCCCTCTTTCGAACTCAAACACTGGCGCAACAGCCCGAACACGGGCGGGACGGTTAACAACGGGTTCCCCTCGAAAAGCGACTGAATAACATCCTCCACGCGGTCGTTACACCGGTGCGGCGATGCTCTGTTTTTCGTGACGTACAACGTCGAGCCTTGGGACTGGCGGTACACGCCTTTTTTTATACCCGCCGTGAACTCCAGTTGCTGTTGTTGTTCCGCGACGCGTGCCGAAACCGACGCGGTTTCTGCTGAAGCCCCCATGTCAGAAACGCTCGTACCAGGAGGAGGCACGTTGACGAACGAATGCGCGTTGCCCATTTCGTTTCCGGCGGTATTGAATTTGCGGTCGACCCTCGCTGCGTTGTTCCGGAAGCGCCACGCGCCAGTCCCCTGACCGCGATCGGACACGCGTCCTGGCTGTAACACGGCTAGCACACCGTACCCGGATTGTTCCGATGTTTGCCGGCCGGTCCGCGGTTGGTGACCAACCAGGTCGGCGTGCTGCCCCGAATGGCGCCGACATTTTGCGCGATGCCTTCATTTTTGTGAAAAAAATTGACAAGCAGTAGCAACAATTCGTGGTCCGAATCGTGTCCCCAGGATGAGGCGCGCGCCCCCCCCGCGGCTCACGCCGGGTATGGCGTGCACGTTTTGTGTGGCGCTTGTTGCGCTGCTCCCGGTCGCGGCGTGCGCTGCTGCTGGCAAGAAAACGGACGCGAAGCCTCACGCGGAGGGGTTAATCGCGCAGCTCAAAGCGTCGCTTCCAATGACGCCTTCGTCGATTTTGCCATCCCTGAATTGGCCAGAGGTGCTGCGAACCACGCTTCTGCACGTGGATTACTGGATCCTCATCGCGGTGGCGTTCGTGGTGGCGAGCCGTGTCACGCAAAGAGCCGCGGACCGAAAACTGAGACGTGTCAAAGCCGCGATGGACTTCTCACGACACCGAGACGCGACGTACACGTCCGTGGAAACCGGCATGCTGGAGTGGATCAACCATCTTGTCCGGCACGAGTGGCGCAGTTTAATCGGTTCCGCGGTGGACCAGCGAGCCAGGGAAACCCTAGAGACGCAACTACAAGACTCTGGTGCGCGGTCAGGAGGAGTCCTGAAAAACGCACAAATAAAGGAACTCACCTTGGGCGTCGTACCGCCCGATTTGAAACTATACGTCAGCCGGTACAACCCCCGGGACGACTACGTGCAGTTCGAGTTCGACTTCAAGTGGGACACGGTGCAGTCGCACATTTTCCTTTTGTGTGACGTGAACGTTGCGGGTGCGTGCGCGAGTGCGTCTTCGTTTCTTCCAGGTGTTATCCGGTCATTTACCAACGCCCTGCCGTCTGTGCGCGTTCCGATTCACGTCACCGACTTGTCGATCTCGGGTAAGTTGTTGTTGGGAATACGGCTCAGCGACCGGCAGCCCGGAATGTCGGGCCTCGACGTTTCCTTCAACGACCCCCCCACTGTGAACCTTTCCATTCAAACCGCGGGCGTGCCGGTGAACGACGTTCCCGGGGTGAAGGAGTTCATCGAGGGAAAGATTGGAAATATTTTCGCCGCCTCCTATGTCGAGCCGAAGGTACGTATTGTATTTCCCAAATCCCAACGCTGTTTGCCGATTGTCCGCCCGTAATTACTCTTACACATTACGAAAGACTGACACTTTGTTTTATCTATCTTAGCGGATGTTCGTGGACGTGGAGGGTTATTTTCTGACCCGGTTTCCGATTTCTGGAATCGACGGAACGGGAATCGGCACCGGCGGGTCCTTGGTGGTGGACGTGGACGGATGTGAACGGCTTCCGAGCACACACAGCACGCAGAAAATGGCGAACCCGTATCTGGAGTTGACGTTTGGTGGGGTCACGAAACGAACGGCGACGCAAATCAACACCATAAACCCGAGCTGGAAGACTAGATTAGCGTTTCCCGTGAGCAAACAGTCGGGCGATACCTCAAACTCAAAAAAGAGTGACTCCCGTTCCCTGCGCGTTCGCGTGATGGACTGGTCTCCGTTACACGAACCGCGGTGTATCGGGTACGCCTCTTGTGTTGTTGACATTCCCGCGTTACGCGCCGCGGCGCGAAACGCGAAGTCGAGCTGGGCGAGGGATATCTCGAGCGACGCGAACGGCGGAGCGTTGGGGCTCACAAAAATCACCGTTCCGTTACGAGGCACCCGGGGAGGCGTGTTGAGGCTTTCCCTAGCCACGGTGGTAGGCACGAGGGGTGCTGATGATACTTCAATTGTCGTGTCTACTACTCCCCGCGGACAAGACAGTAGTCCCGTCGGCGGTTTCGATCCAAACGCCGAGGAGTACGGCGAGTACGTGGAACCCTCGGGGAACGACGCGTCGGGCTTGGACGAATCCACGTTTCCAATTGGAGAAGCGTACGCAACAACACCTGAACCGGTTCCGCTGGTGCGTGCAGCTGACGATGCCGAGTATGACTCGTTCCAAGCCGACCCGGTTTCCAGCGTAACCTCGAGCGACGGAAACGGCGGGTCGTCGTCGGCGGTGCATCTTCTGCAACTCGCGCGGCTGGCGAAACAAAAACGGGACGAACAACGGATGTTTAGTGATACGAACAGTACACTGAAAACCGACCTGAACAACGTCCAGGAGCAACTCTCTATGGAGAAGGAGTTACGCAAAGCCGAACTAAGACGAGCCCTGGTGGAAGGCGCGTTGTTCACGTGCCACACCAAGCGCAAGCCCGGGTTCGAGCCCGGGCTTTACCGGTTCCGGTACCTCTCTTCAAAAAAACAGTTCGTATGGGCGGAAGGCTCCAAGCTCACCACAAAACCGAAACTGCACCAGTTCGTGCCTGTGAGTTTAATCAGAGAGTGCGTCGTGGGGGTGGACCAATTTACGCTCGGGGCGGATGGTGACCCGCGGATGATGCAATCAAGAGACGAGGCGCGACGAGCGGCTTTGAAGAAAAAAGCGAAGAAAAAGAAACGAAGGTTCCTTCCCAAGCACGGCCCGGTCGGCTTGGCGAAGAAAGCCGGTAACAACATCAGCAACATGCTCATGGCGTCGAAAAAAAACGGAGAACACGACCCATCCCGGTGTTTCTCGATTCAGCTGTGGAAACCCGATTCCGTGGAGAACAACATCAGCGACACGGTGATGGGCAGCGGCGCCGCGGGGCTCGGGTTGATTTCGGTGAGTATTGCGCGTTTCCCAAATTCGGGACACACAATATTTGCCCGTACTCGTCTTGCGAAGGGACGTCTTACCTCTGCCCTGACTGTTTGTCCATACATCGCGATATACGAGACTGACACTTTTCGTGCACAATCACAGATCGACCTGGAACTGCCCGCCGGCGGCAACGGGCGGAGCGTCCGGGAGTGGTGCGACGCGATTGAGTCGGTGGCGGGGGAAAACGGGGGGGGAACTTTGTTGGATGACGACGACGACGACGACGAGACGGTCATGTCTCCCAAGGGGAACGAGGTTGGGGTTTTGCTGCCGTCCAAAAGCGTTTCCAGACGGTCGCGGGAAACCTCAAGGGTGAAAATTGTGGAAACCGAAAACGGCCAAAAGAGCGACGACGAAAAAAACGCCGTCGCGTCGGAAAGCACCGCACCTCTTAAAAGGAGGGTTTCCTTGCCAAAGCACGCGTTGGGAATCGGGGATAAAGGCCCGTCGGAGGGAACCATGTTAACAATTCCCATTCCTCCGGAGCACGGGGGGGAGGAAGAGCTCGGGGTTGGGGGGGAGAAGTAGGGTGGACTTCGTGAACTGTTTTATAATCATGAAAATTAGTCCGCCAATCACAGCTTGTGTTCCCAATCGAGCGTATCCGACAGTGTCGTCATAATTGCTTTCCCCAATCGTCGCGCAGCACTTCCCGCGTCGCCCGTTCGCGTACACCCACTTTTTATTCCTCGTGTGATGGTTTGCACTACGCGTATCAACGCACTCGCGCTCGTCGCGTCCGTTCTCGGCCTTTTCCTACCCCTCACCAACGCCGCGTGCGACGCTTCCACCGAACCTTGGCAGGGCGTTTTTCACGACATCGGGCAGAAAATCACCGCCGCGGAAGGCCCTTCGGGCGGTTCCACGTACGTTGTCGGCGCGGACGGCGCTGGTGTTCATCTTTTCGCGGACGCCAACCTGTTGACCGAATCAAGTGACAACTCTTTCAGCGCGCACACCGCGGTGCACGAGTACCTTCACATTTTGCAACAAGCCATGTTGGCGGGCGATGTGACGAACACCTCGATTGGGCCGGTTCCGATTAAAGCCACGAGCACCTCAACGGCGCGGTTCGCTTGTATCAACAAGTGCGCCTCCGCGGCTGTTTTTTGCGAGAAAAGCCTAGCCGTGCTGAACGCGCTGCCTGACTCTTTAAAGCTATTGGACAGGACAGTGTTTGTTATTTTCTATCCCCACACAGAAGTTGGGAACGTCGAGTGTACGAACACGGATGCGAAAAAGCAAGAAATCTTAGATGAGGTGTACGCCGGCGCCAACGGCACGTGCGCCAACGGCGTTCAGCTGTCCTACAACTACATGCTCAACGAGAACCACCTCGTCGCGGAGGGTGACGCGGAGTACTGGGGCCTGACGTTAACCGACGACACGAACGTCTTTTCCGTTTTTGACGGCGCCGCGTATTGGTCTGGGAAGATAACGGATGGGAAAACGAGTTGCGGCGTTCCTGGTGATACCAAGTTCCGCGTGGAGTCCGGATCCTCATCCGCAACGGATTCCTTGGTAAACGCGTACTCAGATGCTGAACAACCTCAGTGCGCGGATAACCCGATTGGCGAGATTTCATACGCCTTTTTTCTGGAGTGGTGCGCCACACACTCAATCACTTGCACGCAAGACAAGCAGTTCTCTGTATGGATGCGCGCGCGTGCCGTCGGATGGTGCCCCGCTTTCAAAGAAACCTACGGAAAATCATGGGGCGAGTACGTCTGCGCCATGGAAGCCTCCGACGAGTACAACTCCAACCCGTCATGTGTCGCGACAGACGTGGCCTGCATCGCGTGCACAGGCGAGGGGTGCGAAAGCGCGGCCGACTCGGATTCATCCAGCGCGGGTAACGCGCGCAACGGCGGTTGGCTGTCGTTGGCGTTGGGCGCGGCGGTGCTTCTCGCGTGAGGACGTTGATTTATACCTGGCGATGCTATATATAGGGTGTCCGCGAGCGCGCACCTAAACCCTCAACAGAAATACTGTAATAGGGGTTAGGGAGTGCACGCCGAAACCCGCCAGCAGAAATACTGCAATATACGGCAACCGTACAGTCTTCAGCGTGCTTGTCACCGCTACGCTTTATAAGTTCGCCGAGTTCATAAGTTATATCAGCCGGGGTGTCCGGGAGTGCTTACCTAAACCCTCAACAGAAATACTGTGTATACTTATTGTTACGAAGTCCGTGCAATGTCTATCTAAACCTACGCTAAACCGCCGAATTCGACGCGTGTCTCGTCCAGTTTCGCTTGCAAGCGTTTCGCGTCTCGCAGAAACTCGCGAGCCGCGGCGACGTCGCCCGCTCTTTTACAAACGAGCGATTTCTTTTTGGTTTCCAGAATTTGTTGCGTCAACAAATCAAGCTCTTCCTGCAGCATCACGCCAGGGTGCGCGTCGTGACACAAGTTTCCGTCATCGTCCCGTCCGTCGGGAGGGTTCCCCGCGAAGTGATCGTCGGAATGATCGGCGCCGAGTTCCTCGGCTAACAGCTTTTCGTTTTCGGTCTCGTCGTCGTCTTCACCGTTGTCCCCATCGCCAAAGTTCTCCATCAAAGCCTCTTGACGCGCGGCGTCCATCAACGCCTGGAGGTCAGCGCTTTGGCGTACTCCAAGTGTAGGGTCCGTGTTGTGAGGGTTTTCGTCAGAGTTTTCATACGACTCGTTTTCACGCGAGTCATTTTTCAAATCCAGTTCGGCTTGCGTTTCCTTCGCCCGACGCAACGCGTACCTCGCGCCTTCCATATCACCAAAACGTTTCAAACGAACCGCTTCGAGTTTCACGGACTTCACGGAAACTTCCGTGATGACCGTTTTGTCGTGACTGTTTGCGCGTGAGTCATTTTCGCTCGGCGTGTCGTGTGGCCGCGACGCCGCGCCCGTCTCATTCGCCTCCGTCTCAATCTTTTCAATTTCCAATTTAACCTCCTTCGACCGCCTCAGCGCGTCGCGCGCGCCGTCGAGGTTTCCTTCCTTTTTCAACCGAACAGCGGTTTGGCGAAGCGCTGCCCACTCCACAGTGAGCACCTCTACCGTTTCCCGTCGCTGCGAGGCGTGTATTGACGCCGCCACCGCCAATCGCTCGGTTTTACGTTTCTCCCTGTCGCTGTTCTCGTAATGCATAAGCAAAAGATACATAGCCGTCCCTTCGTCCGGGTCTAAGTTTTGCGTCTCGATGTCCCGCCGTATCGCAGCCTCCTCGTCGCACATCCAGTCCCTCGTGTTCGCCAGTTCCCGTCGTATTTCGCGCTCTAGTTGCTCCAGAGACTCGCTGGACTGTCCGTGAAGGTCACCGCGGGTGTCGGCGTCGGTACCGAAACCGCCATCTAACTCGTCCTCCTCCGCGAGTTCCGACAACAGCGCCTCGTCGGAAAAGTCCGCAACGCGATCTCGAGGCGCGCGCGTTTTAGCAACGCGCGGTTCGCGTGTAGAACGGTCCTTCCCGTAAGAACCAACCTCCCGCGAAACCCGGCGCCCGGACAAAGACATCCGAACCGGCCGCGCACCGCGTGCCACGACCGGGTCCGGAGTGTGCGGAAACGGTCCAATAAAACACGCTTCTTGGAGCGAGCGTCGTTTTCGTCGGAGCCGCGTCTCGTTCTGATCCGTGAAACCCTTTCTGTAATCATCAGATCTCTCATCACACTCGGCGTGGCACCGGACACGTGCGTCCAGTGGTCCGATGTTTTCCGGCGCAAAGCCCGGTGCGGATGCTGACGGGCCCGACGCGCAGATTTCCGATCTGTTCGGCCGTCTGGCGAGCGCGTGCGAGGATCAGTCGCACAAACGCGCGCTGAAGGTCTGCGAAGATTTGCTAAAGCTGACGCCCGGCGATTTCGACGCATCGCACGCCAAGGTTGTCGCGCTGATTGAGCTCGGTCGGTGCGCTGATGCCGTTGCGTTTTTAGAGGAAGGTGATGCGCAGCTGCGGGTGAAACTGTCCTTCGAACTGGCGTACGCGCTGTACCGATCGAACCGGTTGACCGATGCGCTTGCGAAGTTAGACGAGATCGGCAATGGAGATGGCGACGACGAACAGTCGAAAAAGTACGCCGCTTTGCAACTAAAAGCGCAGCTTCTCTACCGAGTAGGCCGTTCTGGCGAATCCGTGAGTTTGTACAACGACTTGTTCACCAGGTTTCCCACGAAAACAAAAGAGTGCAGCTCGTCCGCGGTTAACTTAACCGCGGCGCTGGTGGCCGCCGGGTGTAGTGACAAAATTCTGCAAGCGCTAAAGAAAATAGGGACCACCCCAAAGGCGTCTTTTGAATTAGCCTTCAACGTCGCGTGTGGGCTTTTAGTCTCCGGGGAATTTCACGACGCGACGCAGTACTTGCAACTCGCGAAAACCTTGGGCGAGAGCACGCTTCACGACGAAGGCCTTTCCGGGGACGAAATCAAACACGAGCTCGCTCCGATTGACGCGCAGCTCGCGTTTTGCGAAGCCGAGCTCGGGCGGACCGAGTTGGCGACTGATTTGTACAAAAAAGTGTTGAGCCTCAACGGAAGTGATGCCGCGACGAACGCGGTTTGCGTGACGAACTTAGCGGTCCTGGTGGGCCCGCGAGGCGAGGGCGGTACGGAGCTCATGAAGAAGGTTGAGAAGTTGACAGACGGCGAGGGGAACGTTTCGCAAAACGTTTCCACGCTGTCGTCGATAGCGGCCACGAAGAAAGCCCTCGTGCACAACCGAGCCGTGGCACTGGTGCACGGCAACCGGCTTGAGATGGTGAAGGCTTCGTTAGAAAGTGTTACGCAAATTTGTGGCGGTTACGTCGCGGCGGCGCTGGAGGTCGCCGTGGCGAGTCGGGAACGCCGACCCAAAGACGCGTTCGTTTCGCTTGAAAACGCTTTGAAAGACGCGGTCGCCGCGGGTGACAAACTATCACAGAGAGACGCGCTGCTCACGATTGCGCAGCTGCACGCGACTTCCGGGGAGTTCGGACAAGCTGTGGAGTCCTTGAAAAAGGCGGGAGACACGGACGCGGACGGTCTCAAAACAAGCCCCGCGTTTGTCGCGACAATCGCTGCGCTGTTCGACCTGGCGGGGGACAGCGCTTCGGCTGATTCCGCGTTGGACGAGATGCTGGCGCGCATCGGCACACACACAACGGGTGTACCTTGTTCCGCGACCCTCCGAGCGGCTGACCGGAGTTTGCGTAGGGGACGCCCTAACGAGGCTCTCGTGGCGTATGAGAAGTTAGTCACCACATCTGGTATCACCGAGGAAGAAGCGCAAACGGCGATTGCTGGTGTCGTGAAAGCGGCCGCCGCGGGTGGCGATTTGCAAAAAGCGGAAACGTTTTCGAAAAACCTGGTCGCGATGAAAGCGCGGCACGACAAGCTAGACCCTGATCTGCTGGAAGAGTCCTTGCCAGCATCCGTGGTGCAGCGATCGAAGGAGCTTTTGATTAAAGAGGGATCGCGGTTTTCTAAACGAAAAAACGACGCGACTGGTGTCGATGGAAACTCGAAAGCCGAATCTCGGAAACGCAAAAAGAAAAAAGTTCTCCTTCCGAAAGGGTTCGACCCGGAAAAAACAAACAACCCCCTTCCCGACCCCGAGCGGTGGCTCCCGAAAAGAGAAAGGTCTTACTTCAAAGGCAAAAAGAAGAAACTCGCCGTACGGGGCGCGCAAGGTGCTGCGCACATGACCGGTGATTTGAAACTGAAGGAGTTCTCGGGCGGCGCCGGCGGCGGGGATGTCGACGGAATCTCAAAAACGAAACCAGGCGGCCTCGACCCGTCCATCGCGGAGAAACTTTTGGGGAAAGGAAAGGGGAAGAAGAAAAAGGGAGGGAAACGGTAGACAGGGATAAAGGGTCTGTGGTAGAGGGACTATGATAGAGGGACTACGTGATAGTAGAGACGTTTTTAGAGTTCTTTCTTGACATCAAAAAGGCACTCCTCTCACCCACTCTCAACTGCGTCTCAACCCGCGTCAGTAAACGCAATTCAATCGCAAAATTAATCCGCGGTTTCGAAGGACTCCACGTTCGGCACGTCTTCGTCCTGGTAGCCCCCCGCGAGCTTCTTCAGGTTGTTCAGGTGTTCCGGGCCGAGCTGGTTGATAATCCCGGGCAACAAATCCGTAAGCTTCTTCGTCACCGAGTTCCCGGAAACCACGTACGTGTTCGCCGCGATGCTCGCCTTGACGGCCGGGTTGCCGTAGTGAATCACGTTACCGTCGTCGATGAAGATGTTAACCTCCTCCACGCCCGGGATGGGCTGGACGCCGAGGCGTTTCACCGTGCTCTCAAGACGCTTGTCGTCGTTTGAGGTGGTCTTGTGCGCGGCTTTGTGCTTGCTGTTTCGGGTAAGCGGGGGTTACAAGGAAGAGGGCGGTCAGGGAACCGCGCGGATCTAAAAATTGGAAAAAAACGACACCAACAGGAGTGTTCCCAAAGTCGCGTCTCGATCCGCAGAGGAAAGCCTCTCCGGGAAACGCGTCTTGTCTCCTGCCCGATCCGCAGATCACGGATCGAGTGTTGTGGCGAACTCCGTTAACGAGGTGCACACCGTGGCATTGGGTCACGCGTCGCGTTTGCCATCAAAACCAGTCGCCCTGGTGCGTCGCCGGGACGGAGGTGTGGCGTGAAAAATCATGGCAAACTCGCTCGCACACGCGATGCCCTAAAACACGTGAGAACGTACCGCCTCATCGTGCCCTTGCCCCCCATGCGGACGGAGCCCGCGAGCTTCTTCAGCTTTTCGACGTCCATGGTTGTTGTCTGTGTGATTGGGTGGGGGGACAGGGTAAAGGTCAGCCAGGGTAGCAGGGGTAAAACGATGGTCACACCGTTTACCCGTGGGAGGGGCAAGGGAAACATCCGGCTCGCGAATCCGGCTCGCGTCGATGCGAAACAGCCACATCAGTTTTCGCGCAAGGGTTTTGGTCCGTCCGTTCGCGACGTACCGTACGACCTCGAGTTTGTTTACGAAACGAGTTTCCGTTCGGGAGACTCGTGTGGTCGCGCGTGCGAAAGAGACGGCAGCTGGACGGGGCGGCGGAAAGACACGACGAAGGAAGACACGATGAGTTGCGCTTGCCGAGTTCGTTGCGGGGACGAGACCGACCAAAATCCCGAGATCGAGAGTTGCAGAAAATTTTCGTCTTGCGAGAAAAATGCAACACGAAACGACTTCAGCAGTGTGCAGCATACGAGTTTAACAAGCAAATATGGGCAGAGTTTTCTTACAAGTGAGCGCATCGGCTTCGGGACAATCGAGAGGGTTTCCTGGGAAACAATTGGTGTCACAATTGGTGTCACGATCGAAGGTCAACGAGGTCGTCGGCGACACTGGTCCGATTACCCGCGCCCGCGCCCTCGGCCGCCGCCGGCGAATCGACCGCCGCCGCCGCGGCCGCCCGCGAAGCCCCCCCGCCCGCCGCTTCTGCCACCAGGAGCACCTCCTCTGCCACCACCTCTGCCGCCTCCCCGGCCACCGGCGCCTCGGCCGCCTCGGCCGCCCCTGCCGCCGCCACGGCCGCCGCCGCCGCCGCCTCCCTTTTCGGGAAGGAACCGCTCCATTGGCAGGAGCTGATACGATGAAGAAAAAGAAAGTGTCAGTCTTGAGTCTTATGAGCAAACAGTCTACTTGTGATGTATGTAGTTGTAACAGTCAAACAGTCAAAGCGGGTCTGTAAACAGTCTATGGATTTGGGAAAGCCCCAATCCGTACCTTGTCCGGCGCGATGTGGAATTTGTCCCCCGCCGCGTAGCTCGTCGCCACCACGCCCTCCGCCATTTTAATGGTGAACATACTGGCGTTGATCGGGCCGAAGATCTCCTCAACCTTACCCACTTGCGTTTTGTTCTCCAAGAAAATTGGGCCGTTGAAGTACGGGACCTGTTGTTGTTTTCAGGGAGAGGGAAGATGAGGGTTAGATTCAATCAGTGGAAAGAAAACGCTCCACAGGTCCAACAGTACACGTACCTTGACGTTCGTGAGCTTGCACACCGCCTCGCCCTCGCAGGCGTGCATGAACTGGCCAACCTCTGTTGTTTTGGGAGGGTGGGAGGGGGGAGGGGATGGGGTGAGTTCGATGCGGTGACGGGCGGAAGGAATGGATTTCGCAAATTTGTTTTTTGCATCAAACCGCCGCCCTGGCGTTGCGTTAGGGTAAGCGCCAATTCACGCCCGCGGCGGGGCGTCTCGCGACCTATGCGGGGCGGCCACGCGGAGGAACCAAAAAAAGAAAAGCACGCACCGACAACCGATTCAGGAGGTCCATCGTCGAAACCGCCTCTTCCGCCCCGCCCTCCGCCCCGGCCACCGCCGAAGCCTCGGCCCGGGGACCGGCCCGCGGGCGCGCCGAACCCTCGGCCGCCACCGCCTCTGCCAGCGGGAGGTCTCATTTTTGCGGGTCGCGTGCGGTGTTAGTCTCCGTTCCGAAGAAACGGTCACGTGTCGCGGCTCTTGTCGCTCACGGTGTCCTGTGGAAAGGACGGTGAGACGCGAGGCGTGCTGCGCGCGCGCGTCGAGTGCGGAGGGACGCGCAACGCGGACGGCCACTACTTGCACGAATTTGGCTTTTGCGAGGGTTTTTCCAAGACTCGACTTTTTGACTGTGGCGGCTGGGGACGGCGTTTTCAGGCGCTCAGCGCTTGGTGCGCGCGCGCCTTTCCCACAGATCGCCGCGCTTCCGCGCAGCGTGAGGCTCCGTTCCCACCGCGGACCGCGTTTCGGGTAGTTTCGCCGACGCGTAGCGTGATTCGCACGAGCGACGCGTATCGAGTTAAAGGCGTGACTCCCGCCCCTGCCGATCGGCGCAGTCAGGTGGACTTTCAACTCTCACCATGGTACGTTGTGGCCGCCACCCTTGGCGACGAACGCGCGCCCAGCTTCCCTGTGACGGCCCCGATGTGTCGCCTCCGATCGGGGCTATGCGACGTACACGTAACTGGATTCGAACCACCACGTTTGGCCAGCACATCCCGTTACCACGAGCAGTCACGAGAGGTGTCTGACCGATGGAGAGATCGGGTTCCATCGAAGGAAGCTCGGATGTTCAAAAAAAGTGTTTCAAATTACGTCATTGTCTTCTGACCGAGCTCGTTCCCACCCACCTTTCCACCCCAAAAGGCGCCCGGCGACTGCCGCATGTACAAACCCACCTTTCCTGAGGTGGACGAGGTTGTGATGGTGCAAGTCAAGAGCATCGCGGAGATGGGGGCTTACGTGCAGCTTCTC
>Ga0222648_1000241_pt1 | contig 24648 bp, 17 predicted proteins | sample AntAcemetagen335_FD_181021 | JGI IMG/M metagenome (GOLD analysis project Ga0222648, IMG submission 181021) | Saline water microbial communities from Ace Lake, Antarctica - #335 | ecosystem: Environmental > Aquatic > Non-marine Saline and Alkaline > Saline | place: Antarctica: Ace Lake... | reverse complement strand
CCCGCCCCCGCCCCCCCCCCCCCCCGACCCCGGTTTCTTCGGCGCCGATCTCGACCCCGAAACCGCCGCGCTGATCAAGCAGTTACAGGAGGAGGACATCAACGCCGCGCCCGTGGCTACGAGGCGCGAGAGGAAAGCGCCGGAGACGTACAAGCCCCCGCCTCCTGGCGTGGGCGGATTGGCCAAGAGCGAGCGCCCGGTGAAGAAGGATGAGCGACGGGAGACGCGCGGGGGCAAGGACGGGGTGGAAACCACCAAGTCTGGCGTCGATGGCAAGCCGCGTGACAAGAAAGAAGCCGCGGAGCAAGCCAACGGCGGGTCACACCGAGGCAAGGGGATCGGCGGGGCTGGGTCTGGGCGGCAGGCGGGACCCACCGCGACCACGCCTTCTGAAAAAGAAAAAGGGTCTGGCCGAATCGTCCACCCTGTGGATGGCAACTCTACAAACGCCGGGTCACCCGGTGTGTGGTCGGAGACCCCCCTGGGCGGGTACAAGAAACCCAGCGGCAAGGAGTACGATCGCTTCAAACACCACGTCAACGAGGTGTGGGTGCAGTCCACGCAGCGCGCGGGTGGCGGCGAGCACAGCGACCACGTGTTTAAGCGCTTCGACAAAAGCGGCGTGGAGTGCGCTTTTATCGACACGGGAAGCAAAGGCGAGTTCGTGAAAGGCAACCTGCAGCCCTCGCTGCGGTCAAAGAAAGCCGTGGAGACGTATTTGGAGAGGGCGGCGAAGAGTTCGGGGAAACAGGGGCCGGCCGGGTCGGGGAAGAAAGAGCGTTTGCCGAGGGGGGGCGACGACGGCAAAGAAAAGGCGGATAAAGACGCCGCCGCGGAGATTCCGATTTCGAAAGTTTCCCCGGACGCAAAGCCACCGAAGTCGTCCCGAGACGACCGGGCCGCGATCAAGCCGGTGCGGTCGGAAGCAGCTACGGGCGAGCCGCTTTTGGGTTCGGGTGCGGGCAAGGAAGCGCGGGGAGGGCGGGAAACCCGCGAGCGCGGCGCCGGCGCTGGGCCTGCGAAACCGGAGAAAACAAACTCCGCGAAGAAATCGGGCAAAGCCGGACGCAAGAGCGGCGAATCGCTGGCCGCCGTCCTTCCTGAGCCTGCCCTTGCGACGGGTGGCGGCCATCTGTCGCCCGGCGTGCGTGGCCCGGAAGACGCATGCGCCGCGCCAATAAGGGAAGAGGAAGTCGCGTCGTACGACCCGGCGGCGATCCGCGCCTTCGCGGCGGCGCCCGCGGCGCTTTTAGAAAAGCACGCCGCGTACGTGTTGGGGTTCGTGAGCGCTCACGTCGGTTCGATCCGGGCGCAGATCACAGCTGAAAGGCACGCGCCTTGCGTTCGCGGCGCGGACCCTGGCGGCGGCGCGGCGCGAGTCCGCACAAACGAAACCCCCAAGATGCTTCCAGGCGGAACCTACAGGCTGGTGTGCGACCGGTGCAGCGCCAGCATCGCGGACGGCCACCGGAACTGCGCGGAGTGCGGGAGCGATTACTGCGTGGAATGTTGCGCTGAGATGCGGGTGGTGGTGCCTCGCAGCAGGTTGCCGCGACGCAAGGCTAACTCGCCGAGGGACACAAGCGCGGGTGACCGGGACCTTTCCCTCGGGCTGAAGTGCCCTGGTAAGTGCGTTAGTAACGGGGACGCGGGGAGGGGCGGCGCGGTGAGCAACGCCTCGCTGGCGTTCAAGGTGCGCTGCGTCAGCGTCACCACGCAACGGTCGCTCGCGGTGGCCAAGGCGATGCCTGACCCGCTTTCCGATGTGGACGGGCTGGCGGACCGGTACGGGGGGGGGGCGTTCGAAACGCGACACGCAGAGGCGAATGCGCTCAGCGAATGGGTCGTCGCCTCCGACGCCGCGTGCGCCGAGCGATGGACGCGGCTTGTTTTCGAAGGCGCCACCGCGCGGGATTTGGCGGACGAGTCCGCCGCACGGCGCGCGCCCGATTCCGAGGAGTGGAGGCACATGCTTGAGCGGATCGCGGACGCAAAAATCAAGGAGGGAGGAGACGTCGGCGCTGCTGAAGAGGCGCACGCTGGTGCGATTCGCCGGCGTCTCGCCGAGAGCGCCCCGAAGGATCCTTGCGCGTCGTGTCGAGAAGGCGATTCAACTGCGACCGCGTCGTGTCACCGGGTTCCCCACGAACACCTCCAACTATGGTCGCCCAGTTCGACGGACGTGGACCCTTCTTTGCTGGGCCAAGATGCGTACCACGAAACCTTGAAGCACTTCCAGCATCACTGGAAACAAGGCCACCCCGTGGTCGTCAGGGGCGTGGGGGCTGGGCAAATCGGGACCGGGTTCTGGACGCCGCACAAACTTTTAGAGGAGATGCGCGCGACACACGCGAAACGAACGAGGCGCGGGCGAGACGCGGGTGTTTCGCGCGCTTCGAAGGACTCGGATGTTTGGCCCGACAAAAATGACCAGTTTTCGCCTCACATCGCACACACCACCGAGTCCGTGGTGTTGACGGATAGCGCCGATGCGGGCGCGGAGGTAAGCATGAGCGTTGGTGAGTTCTTCCAGCGAACCTTCGGCGACGGCGCGAACGACGCGAGCGGCGGTGAAAAAATTGTAATTGGCGGTGAACAATTCGACACCGAAAAAAACCAAAAAGGTTTGCTGCGACTCCGCGATTGGCCGGGTGAGGACGATTTCAAGTCCAGAGCGCCCCGGCACACCGAGGCTTTTTCGGCACTGCTGCCGTTCCAGGAGTACACCAACCCCGTTGACGGCCCTTTAAACCTGTCAACCGCGCTCCCCAAGGAGTGGGTGCCTCCCGATTTGGGGCCGAAGACGTACATCGGCGGCGGGCGTTTACACGCGCGCGGCGACGAAACCGACGGCGCCACGAAGACGCACCAGGACGCGTCAGATTTAGTGAACGTGTTGCTGCACGTCGGGCGGGCGATGGGGGAGAGTGAGGGGCGTTCTGTGCTTGAAAAAGAGACGGACGGTACTGCGGGTACTGCTACTGCGGGTACTGCTGTAGCGGGTACCGCTACCGCGGGTACCGCTACTACTTCTGACGACGAAAAGGACGTGGGCGCGGTTTGGGACGTGTTCCGCCGCGAAGACGTCCCCACGCTCACCGAGTGGCTCCGCGTGGCGTGGCTCAAGGGCGAGCTGGAGTGGCAGGGGAAACGGAAAGAAAAGGCTTTTCACAAAGAAACCGAAAAAGAAACCGGAAAGGAAAAGGAAAAGGACGCCACACAAAACGACCCGCACGCGCGCCAGAACCACCCGATTCACGACCAAGCAAGTTACCTGACGGCCCGGGATTTAGCAAAGCTCGCGAAAGACACGGGCGTCTCGCCTTGGTCGTTCACACAGAAAACCGGCGACGCCGTGTTTGTCCCGGCGGGGTGTCCGCACCAGGTCCGGAATTTAAGGCCGTGTTTGAAACTCGCGTACGAGTTCGTCTCCCCCGAAAGCGTTGACGAAAGCCTGTCCCTCGCCAGGCAGCTCCGGCAAAGCGGGCACGAGGACAAGCTGCAGGGCAGGGCGATGGTGATGCACGCCGCGCGCTTGGCGGACCAACGACTGAACGGCGACCACCCGCGCAACTTCGGCCCGGCGTCGGCGGCGGCGATCGCGGCGCACGCCGGTAAGTATTTCCCATTTCCACATTCCGCCTCCCTGATTGCCCATACAAGACTGACATTTCTTTTTTTACAATCAGCCGAGCTCGCCGCCGCGGGCGCAGCGCCCGAAGCGGAGGAGTGGGCGGTGGAGTGGGACGAGCACGCGACCGCGGACCGGACACGGGAGGAGGCGGATGATGACGAGAAACGGGTTCTCCATGGCGGGAAGCGCGCGCGTTTGGGGAAGCGTTTGAAAAGCGAGGGTGACGAAAAAGCGAAACTGGAGAAAACGGGCAAAACCAAAACGCTTGCCGCGAGCGCCGCCGACGCCAAGCGCGCCGCCACGAAGGCCAGGTCCGCGGCGGACGCTGCTGATGCGTGTGCAACGACCTCACCGGTCTCCAGCGAAACAGGCGACGATGTACAGGACGAGGAGCACGACGAGATGGCCATGCTGTTGATGGGGCTCGGGGACGCGACTGTGACCAAGGGGAAGCGGAAAAAAACGGCGAAGCCGGATCCGGCGGGTGTCTCGAAAAAGCCGAAAGGCGGGGGCCGGGTCGCGACGCCGACGCTGCCGGTACCGGTAAACGAACAGCAACAACAACAGCAACACCCGCAAGGCACACAAGGCCAAGGGCCGTTCGCACACAACATCGACTTCGCCGCCCTGCAGCAGCAGCAGCAAGCGATGCTGCGCGCGATGCAGGCGCGGGGGTCGCTGGGTGGGATGTTCGGCGGGTTCAACCCGGCGATGGCGGCGGCGGCGATTGCGGCGTACGCGGGTGGGTTCCAACAACAGGCGTCTGCGCCTGTGCCTGCGCCCGGTCCGGGTCCGGGCGGATTTGACTTCGCAGGGAACGCGGTCGGTACCCCTTTGAACGAACGAAACCCGCGTTTGGCAAACGGTCCGAGTTTCCAGCCCAATCTGCCGCCGCAGCTGGCGCCTTCCTTTTTCGGCGGCGGCGGCGCGCAATCGGCGCACGCGGGCGCCGCGCCTGGTGGCCCGGGCCCGCCCGGCTTCTCGATGCCCGGGCACACGCCGCCCGTAACGAACCCCGTGGCTTTCCCCCCGCCCACGCCGCCCACACCGAGCCCGACGGAACAGGCGAGGGCGATGTTGATTTTGCTCACGCAGAACCCCGGCGTGGCGCTGAGCGTGATTCAAACGCAGCCGCACCTGCTGCAAGTGCCGGAGGTGAAAACCGTGTACGACGCGTACGTGGCGAACATCAGTAAGCCGCCGGGGAACCCGGACGGGCCGGGGCTTAGTTAGAATGAAGAGTTGAAGACAGCCGCGTGTCTGCGCGGCGCACTTTTTGAATACAAGGGATACATCAGTTTTCAATTCCGGTACGCTCAACGTCTACACAAACAATATCAAAAACTTTTCTTTTCTTTTTGACCATCAAACACTTTTTACTTTTCGTCTCGCGTCGAGGCCGGTCCTCTTTTCCAAACCCGGTCCTACCAGGGACTATTACCTCTGGTCCTACCTTCCCACTCATCGAATCACCGCCGCTCGTAGCATCTCGGCGAGCGCGTCCGCCTCCGCGGCCGCTTCCTCCGCCTTGCGCTCCGGGGTCCAGGACCGGTACTTCGCCCTCGTGGTTGGCGGTACGGGGGAGATGATCGGGAGCGGTTTCTTGGTTGTTTTCTTCAAAGGACGCGCGTCTTCCGGGGAGCTCATCGGCGACACCGGCGACACAGGCGAAGCCGCTTTGTCCGTGTCAAGGGCGTGGCGCTCGGCGGTGTGTAGGGCCGAGACGTTTTTGTTTTTCGCGGTTCGCGCGTCCTCTTTTGATTCTGACTTTTTTGTCGCGGACCCTACGTCGCGAGACTCCGCAGATGAAGCCGCAGATGACGCGTCAGACGCCGCAGCGGCGTCTCGCGCCGCCGCGGTCGGGTCGAAGGCTTCGTCCACGAGCCGCGCGGCGGCGCGCGCTTTGCGCAGCGCGTTTTCGAGTCCTTCCCTGACTCGGGTTTTCGTCGCCGCGGTTTGCGCGGCCGCGTCCTTTTTCAGGGAACTCAGCTCCGCGCCTTTGAGAACGGACGTGACTCTTCTTGTGACGGGCGAGCCGTCGCTTATGCCGGAAGCGGTGGCAGTGGCGGCAGCGGCGTCGAAGAAGGCGGAGGAAAACTCGGACGACGTGTCGAGCTCGTCCTGTTTCCGAAACGACCGAAGAATTAGTTTAAACGAAGCGTGAGTGCGAGTGGGGGGACACCAATAGCCTCAAAAAAACAGACAGTTGAGGCACCGCCGCACGTTGGGGAAAAAACTAAAAGTTTGACCACAAAATAATAAACGAAAAGGGAAAGAAGAAAAAAAAAGTAAACAGCAAGGGACGTGGGGAGACGAGCGAGGCACGGGGAAGCAACCCTTCCACTCGTCGTGACGCACCTGCACCACGGCGTCCAGCGCACTCTGCGCCTCTGCCACGTCGTTCAGCGCGAGGAGGTGGCGCTCCGCCATGCGCGCGAAGCTATCCACGGCGACTGAAACCGCGGCCGCGCCGGGGGGGGGAAAAGGTGGTTTTTTGGCGGAGGCGGAAGCGGGCCCCCCCGTGCTTCGCGAGCGCCGCGTTCTTTTCCCCGACTGGTGAGGAGGCGTGCGGGGAGACTGGTGGTCGGTCATGTTACGACAAAGGAAGCCGGCGCGGTGTGAGGGGATAAAACGTGCGTGTGGAGACGACGCGCGCGGTGGTGTGGCGCGCGTTGGAAACGCGCGGGAAACTTTCTTCCCCGAAAAAGGACTTCTTTTGGCACCGAAAAAGAAAAGGTTCCTCGGGACGAAACAACCGTTCTCAGAACTGTTCTCGTCGCGCGCGCCTTTGCTTTGTCGTCGCGGGTCCGCGGCACTCCCGCGTGCGTGTTCCGTCTCTAACGGCGCGTCCACAGGGTCGTGAGGCATCTTGTGTAGACTGGTCAAAAGTTGAGCAGAAAATGATGAATACTTGTGGAGTGTAAAGAGCACCGTAGCGTTTCTAAAAAAGAAATAAAAGATCACGCCTCCTCAAACGCGTCTTCCGCTAAGTCGATGGCTCTGGCCAGGGCCGCGGCTTTGTTCACGGTTTCCTGGTACTCGCTCTCCGGATCGGAGTCCGCGACGATCCCGGCACCGGCTTGTACGTGTATGGTCCACTCGCGCTTCGCGGTTTGCTTTTTTCCCGTTTCGTTGCCGAGCTTGTAGATGTTCTCCTCGTGCTTGGTGGGCACGACCATGGTCCGCAGCGCCAGGGCCACGTCCATCTCGCCTAAAAACCCGACGTACCCCACGCCGCCGCCGTACGGCCCCCGCCTTGTTTGTTCCAGGGTGTCTATTATCTGCATTGCGCGTACTTTGGGTGCCCCGGACACGGTGCCCGCGGGAAGCGCCGCTCTTAGCACGTCCCACGGCCCCAAACCGTCAAGAAGCGACCCGACCACGGTGCTACTGATGTGCATCACGTGCGAATACCGCTCGACTTCCATGAGTTTCGTGACCCGCACCGTCCCGGGTTTCGACACACGCCCGACGTCGTTCCTGCCCAAGTCAACCAACATGGTGTGCTCCGCTTTTTCCTTCTCATCCGCGAGCAAGTCGATTTCTAATGCGACGTCCTCCTCCTCGGTCTTGCCCTGTGATTGTAAAGAAAAGCGTCAGTCTTGAATGGGCAAACAGTGTGCCTGGATTTGGGAAATACAATACTTACCCTCATGCGCGTCCCCGCCAAAGGCCGGTTCACCACCACCCGGTCCTTGTCCGTGCGGCACAAAATCTCCGGACTGGACGCCACCACTATCGACCCGCGCGACTGCAGGTAGATCATGTACGGCGAGGGGTTCACCACGCGCAACGCGCGGTACACGTCGAACGGGTCCGCGTACGTGGTCCTGGCGAACCGGTGCGACAGCACTAGTTGGAAAACGTCCCCGGCCACGATGTGTTCCTTTGTTTTCGCGACCGCTTCTAGGAACTCGTTTTTTGTCATCGTGCTATCGGTGAGCGGCGACGGCGGGTCGGTGAGGGACATTGAGACCTCCCCGAAGCGCATGTGCGGCACCGTTTGCGGCTGCAGCGAGTTCACAAGGCACGCCAGGGACTGCTCGCCTTGAATCAACGCGTCGTTGATTCCTTCTTGAGTTATAGACCCTCCTTTGTCCCCCGCCGCGAAGGCGTTCAAATCCACCCAGTGCACCGCGAACACCCACGATTGTGAACGAAAAGGGTCAGTCTTGAGTCTCGTGATATGCGATATGCACAGTGAACAGGCAGTCTAGATGCGTTTTTGTAGTGGTAAGACTTGCGTCACTGCACTCCATACGTGGCATCAAACAGTGCCTGGATTTGGGAAACGCGCAAGGCCGTACCTGCTTGGTCGCGTGGTCGAACACCACCACGTCCCGGTACAGGCCCAGGCACAAGTCAGGCACCCCGCGGTCATCAGGGGGCGCCCCCGAAAAAGGCAGCTTCGTGGTGTACTGGTACCGCACCGTGTCGTACCCCACGTACCCGACCCAGCCGCCCGCGAAGCAATCCGGCAGCCCGGGTGGCTTACACGGGTTCCACTGTTCCGTTATCGCGCCCGCGACCGTGATCGGGTCGCGCTCCGTGGTTTTCGCGCGAGTGCCTCGCAAGTGGTCCAGAACGGTGACTTCGTTTTCGCTGGCCAGTACCTCCATGTACGGCCGCGACCCCAGGAACGAAAACCGACCGGTCTGCGTCCCCCCGACCACCGACTCCAAAAGAAACGAAGGCGCATCACGTTCATCCTCGCGCACCAAACACCGGTAGGCCAAAATCGGCGTGAGCTGGTCGTCGAATATGCGGCGGTACAAGGGAATCAGGTTGTGTCCTTCGTTGGCGAACTTCTTGAACTCTTCAGCCCGGGCCTGCTGGCCTTTGGCGACGGCCTTGGTGGAGGAAGCGGAGGAGGCGCGCGCGATCGCGGCGCGACGAAAAGATTTGCGGCGATTTGTCGGTGGGGTTGCGACATTTCCGCGAAGCGGCCGACCCGCGGCGCCGGCGAATGGAACCACGCGCGCGTTGCTTCTGGAACCGAACGGAACGGAAGTGGCCGCGCGGCTGGGCGCTACCGTAAAGAATCCGCTCGTCAAGGCCATCGCCATTCGCGTGGCAGGGCGACGAACACTGTGAGAGAGGACAGCAATCGGGAAGGGATGGAAAATCTCGATCTCCGAGGTCGACAGAATCCAAATGAAGTCGCGCCATCCGCGTCACTTCACAAATGAAATGGGGCGGTTGGAGGCCACACTACCACAAGCCCCCCACGTGCTCCTCTCAACCACCGGCATCCACCGTGCGTTACCTTACACGGCGTTGTGACTCGACCTGAACCCGGCGCCAAGTTGACCAGCCGCCGTACACGTCACCGGACACACCGTGGAAGTTGAATAACCCGGTTCGGAAACGCAACACCAGCCGCGTCACATGGCGGGCGCGGCGCACCAGCAGACCGCGGCTGTGCTGAGGCTGCAGTCTGACCTAAAGGCGATCAAAACCGAGCCCCCGGATGGGTGCAGCGCGAGCCCGCACAGCGACGATAACTTGTTCGTGTGGAGCGCCACTATCTTCGGGCCGGACGAGTCCGCGTGGGAAGGTACGCGTACGGAGGGGGGCCTCGTTTCGTTCGCCCCGACCTGCCATCTCCCGTCGAAACACTTTCAGCGCTGACACTGCGTTTTTTTTAACGAATCCATCTCGTCTCCCCGTCGCAGGCGGCGTTTTTTCCCTAAGAATGACCTTCGGCGAGCAGTACCCCGAAAAGCCCCCGCGGATAAGGTTCACCAGCGAGATGTTCCACCCGAACGTGTACACCGACGGCACGCTTTGCATGGACATCATCCAAGACGCGTGGTCGCCGATTCACAACGTGTGCACGCTGTTGACGTCCATCCAGTCGTTACTCACGGTACGTCTTTCCCACCCAACACATTCCGCGGACTGATTGCCCATACTCGTCCTGCGTCCTGGACTATGACGACCAGAAGGGCGCATTCCCTCGGACTGTTACCACGACTGTTTACGTAATACTATGGAGTACAGTATACCCTTTCCAATCCCTCATACCAATCCAGGAGATACGCATTATGAGAGACTGACACTTTCGGCTTTTATCGTATCCAGGACCCGAACCCGGCGTCGCCTGCGAACCCGGAAGCCGCGCAGCTGTTCGTGTCGGACAATTCGGGGTACAACAGGAAGGTGCGGCGGCTGGCGCAGAAAACAGTAGAGTGAAAGGTTTCCGGAAGGGCGAACGGCGGCGTCGACCACGGGAAGTCCGTATACATAGCTCCAGTAGTAATTTCATCACTTCAATCGTGTCTGTCTACGTCCGCCTTCGACGATTCACTACTCACATCGTCACAACAGCGTTTCTCCCCCCACAATTCGTGTGGACCCGGTTAGCAGGAACCACATGTTTTGTGTTTCCTCGGTGCATTTCGTGGCTAAGTGGTTTGGCGCGCCCCGCGGCCGCGCGGGTCGAGCGTCCGCGTACACGTCTGGTTTCGTCACGTCCGTGAATGTGCCTCCTCTCGCGACGTTCATGTTTCCTCGTCTCAAACGACGACGCGTTTGCCACACAATGTGGTCAGGCACCCATTCCTTGGGCTGAGGACGTGACCGTCCGTTGTACTCCAATGCGGTCACCACGTGTGGCGGTGGAACGTGCGGCAGAACGTGCCTCGCCGCGTCGCGTGCTTTGAGGTCCTGTTGTGATGGGACGCAGGAAAGGAAAAGGGCGCGGATTGCGGGTGGTGAGCCGACGCAACAGGAACCGGGAAAGACGGTGGAACCGAGGTTTATATTATCCGAAAACGTGACTTGGCGAGACGTGAACAGTGCGACGGGAAAGGACGTACGTCGTTCCATGTCCAGGTCATCACGCGTGATGGTCGATGTGAGGAAATCCGCATTGACAATTTCTGACATGCATTGATACTTTTAACAAACGTGTCCTCGTCTTTTCGCCACGACACACACCATGGCGTCCGCGTTCGACGCGCACGCCCCCGCGGCTGGTTTCCGTTTGCGCGGCGCGGAGAAGCTCGCGTTCGTGTCCGCGATGTTCGACCGCGTCGCGCCTACGTACGATTTGCTGAACCACTTAATCAGCCTCGGACAGACCACGCTTTGGCGGGTTTTGGCGCTGTCGTGGCTGCATGAGCTGTTGCCTCCGAACTGCCAGGTCCTGGACGTGGGGTGCGGCACGGGCTGGGTGTCGTGGTGGTTCCGTCTGTTGTACTTCCGTAGAAACCTGACGGTCACAGGCGTTGATTGCTCCGAGGTGATGCTTGAGCACGCCAGGCGGGTGGTGCCTACCGCCAAGTTCGTGAAAGGCGATGTTAGTAAATTGGATTTCGAAGACGAGTTCGCGATGGTAACCACCGTGTACACGTTGCGGAACTTCCCGGATTTGGAACAGGGATTACGGGAGCTGTACCGGGTGACGAAACCGGGCGGGTGCGTTGTTATTTTAGATGCGTTCCCTCCGTCTAATTGGGTGATGAAACGGATACTACAAATATGGCTCGACGTCGTAATGCCGGTCATCGCGAAAGCAATAATGAAGGATGAAAAGGCGTACCGGTACCTCGCGAGCTCGATACAAAACACGGTGCCGCCAGTCGCGGTGGAGCGCGCCTTACGCGCATTAGGGGCGGTTGACGTGGTCACCATGACGTACACGTTCGGCACCGCCGCACGGATCGTGGCGCGGAAACCGAAACGAGCGGAGTAGCGCGCGCAGCGGCGGCGAATATATACAAGTCTGTTACTACAAATACCCGTCACCCTTTACCCCACTTTACTTGTGAGTATTACTAGAGTAAGTACTCTTATTTACCCTAGTATTACCCCGTATACGCTTAATTTAGCCCCAGCACTCCGTCCAGGAACGCGACGAGGCCTAGCGCGGCGGGGTATATACACATCACGGGGAGGAGTAGTGAGGTTTTCAGGGTTTTGCGCCGCGCGCCCACGAAACCAACCGCGAACGTCGCGACGACAATCGTGATTGTTTCGCTCGTGAACGTCCACCTCAAACCGCGCGCGCGCATCACGACCAGGAATAAACCGAGACACATGGTGTTGTTCATGGTCACGGCGCCGTATATTTGCGAGTACGTCAGGGAGATGTTCTTTTTACGTTTCTTGGACGCGAAGTAAAGCGAGCTCACCAGCTCGCTCGCGTTCGACGCGAACGGCGTGATCACGAAGCTGGCGAAAAACGGCGAGCACAGCCCCAGGGCACTTGAAAGCGAACTCACCGCGCCGACCATGGGGTCCGCAAACAGGGCGATCAACACCATACCGGCAGCGAGGCGTGTCACGGACTGCCGGACGATTTGCCCTCGGGTGGGAGGCGTTTCGTTGTCCGTTTCGTTACCCGCGTCGTCGTCGCTTGTTTCGTCGTCGCTTGTTTCGTCGCAATCGGACCCCGCTCCGTGGTCACGGAACGGGAAACGCGGGGCCCCGGGGGAAGCGGGCGCGCCGTCGTACCGAAGTAGCGGTTCCGTTCCCTCCCGTGCCGTGGAAATGCGGTCATCAACGCGGTCATAACCACCCGCGCCGTCCCTCGAAAGGCGCCCTGGCCGATGTTGTTCCAACCCGCCACTTGTTTGCTCCAACACCCAGTGCGTCATGCCTCCGCAAAACTCAGCGCGCGAAATCAACCCGTCGCCGTCGCGGTCAAACGCGGCAAGCCACGTCTTGACGTCGTTATCCGTGACGTTGTAGTCCTTCATGGTGACGGACATCGCAACCAGGGCGGCTTTGAGCTCGTGCGTTTCGATCTGGCCGTTGCCGTCGGAGTCGAACTGAGAGATTAACAAGAAAGTGTCAGTATCGTATGGGCAATCAGTCGTCGGAATGTGGTAAATGGCAAATACTTACCTGATCAAACAACACGTCCAGCGCCACCGCGTTTATCTCGCCGTCCACCAAAATGCCACCCACGCTGGCGCCGATGTGGTGCGCCAAGTGCGCACCGAAAAGGTTCGCGCGGCGCACCCGCGCGGCGGCCATCTTCCGCCGCTGCAGCTCAGGGTGCATGACCTGGGTTTTGATTTGAGGTGTCTGGGTCAGTCGATTGTTGACCGGAAGGACCTGAAGTTTGATCGGTTTACGGCTTGTGCGTTGAAAGAACGCGGGTGCGAGGAAATACGTACCTGGAACGCGCAGTACGCAAGAAGCGCCGCGAACGCCACGCCAGCGCCGGTCGCGTCCACCGCGCCGTCGCCGTCGTCGCCGCACAGCGCCGCGATTTGCGGCACCAGAAACACAAGACAGCTGCCCATCATTATTTTCGCGTTCAGGGTGGTGTCGTTGTCCACGGTGACGCCTGTTTTCGCCAACCCGCGCACGAACCCGGGGTGGCTCATCGATCTCTGCACCGCCTTCCCGGTGAACGCATCAAGGTCACACCGCCCGACCCACAAACTGCCCCCCCACGCCACGGTGAGCAGCATCACCGTTGACCCAGCCAGGGTGCCCATACCCACCGCGACTTGCGCCTGCGCCTGCGCTGTGCCGGACGCGCCCAACCCGCTCGCCACGATGACCGCCGCATCAGGCACGGCGCCTAGAATAGGCAGCAGCAAGCCCCCCACGAGCCCGGGAGATAAAACCTCCAGAAGCAACTCGCTTCCGTCGGAGATGAGCTGCGCGGCGAGCAAAAGCCCGCATCCGTACACGATGTTGAGGAAAACGCTCGCGCCGAGACCGTCGCAATCGGGGAACGCCCCGAAAGGCCCGGACGCGACACACGACATCGCGCGGTGGCGTGTGTCTCGGGAATAGAGGAAAATCCATCAATTCACTCTCTTTCTGCTTGTCGTTCAGCCAATGTTGCGATCAAGCGCACGTTTGACCGGTCCTTTGATCGCCCCAGTGATCGGTGGGGCATTCATTTTCATCGGTGGTCACCGATCAACTTTTTCTGCGCGCGAGACGCGCTCTTTTTCTGCAACTTGAAACCCGACGCTGGGCGGCGGCAATGCTCCGCACAACGCCCCACGCGGTCGACCGTGGACAGGGCACTCCTGACGGTGAACACGAGAGGTCTCCCTCGCACCAGCCGGGGCGAAACTTGATCGCGTTAGCCTCGATCGACGTGACGTGGACGCGTTTGGGGTGCGCGACCGGTGGACGTCACCGCGCCTAGGGTTGGTGCAGACCACACAACGACAACACATCACGCACGCGCCATGGGCATGTACGACGAGTTCGGCAACTACGTCGGCCCCGAGTTGGACGATGACAGCGACGGAGGTAGCGGCGAGGATCGGGATGAGGTATGTGTGGTTCGGAGGACACTTTAAACACCGCGGGGGCGCTTCGCACCGGCGCGGTTTCCCGGATCGGCCGCGATCGTGGAACAGACCAACAATTCGTGTGACGCTGGTCCAAATTCGTTCCCACCGTTTCCATCAAACGCAAAATCTCTTCCGCTGACATTCCTCACCTCGTTCCCCACCAAACAGGACGACACCTGGATGGACCAGGCGGAAAGAGACGCGGACGCGCGCGGCGCGGAGGGCGACCGGGCGATGGGCGACGACGAGAACTCCGACGACGACGATTACGAGAAATCCGCCATAGTCTTGGCGGAGGACAAGAAGTACTACCCGAGCGCGGAGGAGGTTTACGGGGCTGGCACGGAAACGCTGGTGATGGACGAGGACGCGCAGCCGCTGGAGGAGCCCATCATCGCGCCTCTTAAAAATAAAAAAGTAGAAGTCAGGGACGCGAACGTGCCGCAAATGTCAAACGTGTCGGAGACGTACTTGCTGGACATGCTCCGCAACCCCAACTTAACGCGAAACGTCGCGGTGTGCGGTCATTTGCATCACGGCAAGACGAGTTTGATGGACATGCTCGTGCAACAGACGCACGCAATTGGCGGGCTGGCGGGAAAAAACACAAACGAAACGCAAACGCGGTACTGCGACAACCGCCTGGACGAACAGGTGGGTCTTCATGTTTTCCCAAATATTTCCGGGTAACGGACAACATGCACTCTTAGTTACCACACCAAATCATAGACGACCACGACTATTTTCCCACACAACACTGACACTTCCTTTGCCCCCGTGACAGGCGCGGTGCGTTTCCATTAAAGCCACGCCCGTTTCCCTGGCCCTGCCCGCGTCCAACGGCAAGCACCTTCCCTTCAACCTGATGGACACGCCAGGGCACGTCAACTTCGGGGACGAGGTGACTTGTTCGTTGCGTCTTGCGGACTCGGTGTTACTGGTAGTAGACGCGTGCGAGGGCGTGATGTGCGTCACGGAACGGGTGATTGCGCTGGCGGCGCGCGAGCGGCTGCCGATTGTGGTTTTCGTGAACAAAATCGATCGTCTGATTTTGGAACTGAAACTCCCCCCCGCGGACGCGTTTTACAAAATCAAACACGTCCTTGAAGAGGTGAACGTGTTGATCGGTTCTCACTACGGCGACGACCAAAACACGCCGTGGGCGGACCCGGTGAAAGGCACGGTTTGTTTCGGCAGCGCGACGTACGGCTGGTCCTTCACGCTCACGCAGTTCGCCGCGATTTACGCAAAGGCCAGGGGCGCGGAGATGGATACGAAAAAGTTCGCCGCGCGGTTGTGGGGTGACTCGTACTTCCACCCTGAGACGCGGACGTTTTCGAAAAAGCCATCCAAAGGGGGAGGCGCCCGATCGTTCGTGCAGTTCATCCTAGAGCCCCTGTACAAGGTGTACTCGCAAGCCGTCGGGGAGCACCCCGCCAGCGTCGCCGCCGCGCTTGGCGAGTTCGGCGTTTCCCTGAAGCCGAGTGAGTACCGGATGAACGTGAAGCCGCTGCTTCGCTTGGCGCTTTCCAAGATCTTCGGTGACGCCACTGGTTTGGTTGATATGCTGAAAGCGCACTGCCCCAACTCAGCGGAAGCGGCGCGCGCAAAGGTGCAACACACGTACGGCGGGCCTTTATCGCTGGGCGGCGACTCCGTGTCCGTGGCCGGCATGACCAACTGCGACCCAAACGCGCAACTCAGAGTAGCAGTCGCCAAGCTGTACCCGAAAGACGACTGCACCGCGTTTGACGCCCTCGCCAGGGTCATGAGCGGCACGCTGAAACTCGGCCAGACCGTCAAAGTCCTGGGCGAGGGCTTCTCCCCGGATGACGAAGAGGACGTGGCGGTCAAAACGGTGACGAATTTGTGGGTGTACAACACGCGGTACCGGATCCCGGTGCAAAGGTACGTAAATACCAACCTGAATCCCGCCTCCACGTTTGCCCATACAAGACTGACACTTTCTTTTACCTATCCTAAGCGCGACGCCCGGGATGTGGGTTCTTGTTGAAGGCGTGGACGAGTCGATTTCGAAAACCGCGACGCTGGTGGATGAGTTTTCTGGCGGTACGTATTTCCCATTCACCACATTCCGCCTCCCTGATTGCCCATATTCGTACCAGAAGGGACAGTTATCTCTGACTGTTTGTCCATACATCGCGATATACTCGTACCAGAAGGGAGCATTACCTCTGACTGTTTGTCCATACATCGCGATATACAAGACTGACATTTTATTTTTACACTCATCAGGAGAGGAAACGCTGTGGGGTTTCAAGCCCCTTCGTTTCGACACCACGAGCGTGATAAAAATAGCCACCGAGCCTTTGAACCCGGCGGACCTACCCAAAATGGTGGAAGCGCTTCGGTGCGTTAACAAGAGCTACCCCGCGTGCGTCACGAAAGTCGAGGAGAGCGGCGAGCACACGATTTGCGGAACCGGCGAGCTGTTTCTGGACGCCGTGATGAAGGATCTGCGCGAGCTTTACAGTTCCGTGGAGGTAAAGGTCGCGGACCCGGTTGTGACGTTCACGGAGACTGTGGTTGAGACCTCCTCCTTAAAGTGCTTCGCGGAAACCCCGAACGGTAAAAACAAACTCACCATGATCGCCGAGCCCCTGGACAAAGGCCTGGCGCGGGACATGGAAAGCGGATCCGTGTCCCTGTCCTGGCCGAAAAAGAAGTTGGGGGACTTTTTCCAAAACAAGTACGACTGGGATATTCTCGCCGCGCGGTCGGTGTGGGCGTTCGGCCCCGACCTACACGGGGCGAATTTACTCCTGGACGACACCCTGCCCGGTGAGGTGGATAAGGCCCTACTAAACGCGGTGAAATCGTCAATCGTCCAGGGGTTCCAGTGGGGTACGAGGGAAGGCCCACTTTGCGACGAGCCGATTCGCGACGTCAATTTTAAGATTTTGGACGCGCTCGTGAGTGAAACCCCCGCGCTTCGGGGCGGCGGGCAGATGATACCCACCGCCAGACGATGCGCGTACAGCGCGTTCCTCACCGCCTCCCCAAGACTGATGGAACCCATATACGCCGTGGAAATACAAACCCCCGCGGACTGCATGAGCGCGGTGTACAACGTGCTGAGCAAGCGCCGGGGGCACGTCGTGGCGGACGCGCCTCGTCCGGGCACGCCCGTCTACGTGGTCAAGGCGCTGCTCCCCGCGATCGAGTCCTTCGGGTTCGAAACCGATTTGAGGTACCACACCCAAGGCCAGGCTTTCGGGATGAGCTACTTCGACCACTGGGCCGTGGTGCCCGGTGACCCGCTTGACCGGTCAATCGTGCTGCGCCCGCTGGAGCCGTCGCCGGCGCAGCACCTGGCGCGCGAGTTCATGGTGAAAACGCGCAGGCGCAAAGGCATGAGCGAAGACGTCTCCGTGAACAAGTTCTTCGACCAGCACCTGCTGATGGAACTCGCGAGGGCGGAGACGGAGTTCGGGCTGGCGTTGTGAGCGGGGGTACGCGGGACGATTGTTTGGGATGCGGTGTGGGAGCTCAGGGAAGAGGTTCGGTCGAGGCGAGTTTTCGGAATGCGCTGCAGTTCTGGTTTACTTCCGCGAATTTATTTCACGAAATTTATCAAACGAGATTCACTTTTCGCGAGGACGCTCTCGTCTCTTGCGTCTCGTACTTATTACACCGTTATTGATTTCGTTACACCTTGATTGCTTTCCCCTCCCCGTCACGAAACCTCCGGTCCGTCGCTCACCTCATTTTCTTCTTCCCGGTCGCTTTGGGCGCGTACTTCGCGCCCACCAGCGAGGTGATCAGGAAAAACGATTGGATGCACAGCGATTTCATCGCGACCGCTTTGTGTTTCGCGCTGACCTGTTCCACGAAGACGCGGTACCCTGAAACGAGCGCCAGCAGCACGTACTGCATCACGCCTAAACGTAACCCAGAGGCGTGCTTTTCCGGAAACGCGATGTAGTGCACGTACAGAAACGCGACAAGAAACTCGAACGCACCGACGATGCGCATGATTTGGGCCATAACAACCCACGCGTCGGATTTTTGCCACGACGCGAAATCGGGCTCCATGCCGTACATCTCAAGAAGCTTGGGCTGCATGAACCCGAACAAAACGGCGTACGCGAAGCAGCACCCGCCGTTCAGCCCGAGCGCGATGGAAGAAATCGTCGAGGACATGTGACTGTCAGGGACGCGACTTGCGTTCTGACGTCCAGCGGACATTTTCGTTGCCCGACTTTTCGTTGTCGTTTTTTCGGGCGGGCGACTTTTCAAACGCGCGAGAAACAGCCAAAGAGATTCGAAAAAGCGTCGGTCGCTCGAGTGCGCCCACCACTCGCGCGCGCACGGACGAGCAACCTTGTTCTCCTCGTGGCGGCGACGCGCGACCCTACACGGCGGCGATGTTCCACGTCCCCCACGACTCGGTGTCCGCTCCTGCAACGCGGTCGTTTCAGGAGTATCGATACGCGATCGAAGCCGGTTTGATTACCCCGCACGCGGTGCGACGGGAAAACGTTGCTTGGGAAAACACCGCCCACTCGCACACCACACGAAACCCGAAGCGATACCACGACCACACGGATGCGTACGACATGGACCAAACGAACAAGGAAAACGGAGAAACACAGTGCGTGCGCGTGCTTGCGGACGAAAGAACCACGCGAACGACCTACGAACCGAACGACCGCGACGAAACGCGCTTTTTGGATGCGAAGAACCGCCAAAGGTGCCGAAAACTCAAAATCGCTGACCCCGCCCAACCTTCTTTTGCACTCGCAGCGTTTCCCAACGAAGGTTCAGAACCGCGCACCGCCCTGTCGGGCTGAAACACGCGACGAACGCGTAGGAACTTCACGAAAGTGTTTCCGAGAACGCGGTGTAACGGCTTGGTGTAACGGAGTAGTGTAACGGAGTAGTGTATTAATAACGGATCTACGTAACGGCGGTGGCACGCAAAGAATCTATCCCTAGTGCTGTGGTAATCACGAGAGTTGTCGTCATCGAATCCTTTTCTTGGACTCCACCTCCCTAAACCACCACCACTTCAAAACCGCCTTTACGATTTGCGTAGCCACGATTGTTACCCACAGCCCTTGTATCCCCCACCCCACGGAAAACGCGAGGTAGTGCGCCAGTGGCACTCGCAGTAAATTGGACACGGCGCCGATGCAAAGCACGGGCAGGGTGTTCCCCGCCCCCGTAAACGCGCCCTCCGCCACGGCCTCCGCGGCGAGGAAAAGCAGCGCCCCCGAGTTCCACCGCAGGTACGTCGCGGCGGCGTCCACCACGGCTTGGTCCGCGTTCGGGCCGCCCGCGATTAAGCGAATAACACCCCCAGGGTTCCACCAACCGAAGAACTCAAAGCCGCTGCCCATGACGAAGAACAGCACCGTGAACGGCACCACGGACAGGACGCAGGTCTTGACGATCGCGCTCGCGGCGTCGCGCGCGGCTTTGGCGTCGCCGGCGCCCCGCCACTGCCCCACCAGCGTCGCGCACGCCAGCCGAAACCCCTCGCACACGGTGAACGCGATCGCTTCGAACTTCTGTCCTAAGGCTAGGGCGGCGAGGTGGTGCGGGCCGCACATGGACGCGACTCTACCGAGGGCTATTGTTACCAGGGTGAACACCACGCCGGATGAGGCCAGGGGTAGGCCTACCGCTGCCATTTTTTTGATGTTCGCGAAGTTGGGTTTCGCGAACCTCATTTCGACCCCGCATTGTTTTCGCAAAACCCAGAGGTGCAGCGCCGCGTTTACGAGCGCCGCGATTGACGACCCGATCGCCGCGCCCGCGATGCCGCACTTCGGGAACGGCCAGCACCCGAACATTAGCACCGGGTCCAAAACCGCGGCAACCAACACGGAGACACACACGACGTTTAGGGATTCCTTTGTTTTTCCCAACCCGCGAAACGCCGCTTCCAGCACGTTGCCGAAAACCAAACCGGCGCTTCCAAGTAACAGCGCGGCGAGGTGTTCCTTACCAAGCGCGTACGCCGCCGTTGTCGTGTCCAAACCCAAACCCCGTGCGTACACCGAGGGGATCAGGGGGGCGAGCAGGAGCAAAACGAGGTACGTGAAAAGCGCGCCCCACATTCCGTCGGCGACGACGTCGGCGACGGCGCGCGCGTCGCCCCCGCCACCCACGCGCTTGGAAACGAAAGCCTGCACCCCCGTGGCCATCACGGCGCACGCCAGGGCGATGAGCCACACCGCGAAGGCGTTGTACATCAGCGCGCTGAGGTGCTCGGGGCCGAGCGCGCCCGCCCAAAACGCGTCCGTGAGGTGGAACGCGCTTCGGAGCAGCCCGACCGCGACCACGGGCGAGCCGACTTTAAGGGCCGCAGCGGAGGTTGGCATTTGCAGCAGGGGGGGCAGCGGCCTTGTGGTACTGGACCCAGGTGGGGGTGAGGTCGTGTCGGAGATGGCTTTATCGCTGCCCTGACTGTCGTCGTATCCGTCATTCAGGTCCCACCCGCGCGTCTCAACCCCCGCCGCGCGGACAATCTTCCGTCGCGGTCCGGAATCTCGGCTCGCCAAGGTGAGGCAGGGCGATGCGCCGCAGCGCCAGGTGCCGATGTTTTCGCCACCGCGCGCACCGCGCGCCCTCGCGGCGACGCACGGCCGGCAGCCGGCGCGCCGCACCGCCAAAGCCACCGCGCGACGCGACGCATGCTGCGCGACCACGGCGTCCCCAACCGGGACGGTCGCGGTGGATGCCATGCCCCGCGCGACCCACTGTGTCGGCGGCCGACTTTCGTCGAGGGATAACGGAACGGTTCCCAAAATATTATCATTTACCAGTTTCAGCAGATCGGCACCCGAACGCCACAACGACTCGCACTTCCCGGCTAGGGTTGAGTACGGCACCCCCGGCCATCGCATGCCCGCCGGGTGCGTGTGCGTCTCCTCCGTGTCGGTCGCGCCGTGGGACTCGGACGACGAGTCGCTCCAGGCGTACGAGTTGGACGTGTCTTCGCGAACTAAGGGTGGCGATACCGAGACCGAAACCGAGATGCCCGACTTGAACTCAACGCGTGCGGTGGATGCGTTTGGGTTCCCGATTCACGTGACACCCGAGTCAGCACGCGCGCGCGCGAGGTGCGACGACTCCGCGGCGAGGCGAGCGCCGAGGTGGCAGGTTTACCGGGATGACCCCGCGGACACGGCGGCGAGGGACTTTCTTTCTCGGCGGCTCGCGTCCAAGAAAAACGTCGACGCAAAACTCGGCGCGTTGATTCGCAAAGGCGTGCCGCGCGATTTACGCGAGCGCGTGTGGATGCGAAGCTCGGGCGCGTGGGCAGCACGTGAGAAAGCAGGGCAAGGACACTATTTGAACGTGGTTCGTGACGCGGAGAAAGGGCTGAAAGCGTTCACGGAGGATACGGAACGTTCGAAAGAAAAGCGATCCTCGAAGGACGGGAAGAAAAAAAAGGACAAGGGCGGTACCAACAAAAAAGAAGCGCCGGAACCAGAGCCAGAAAACGAAACGTCTTCATCAGCACCTTCGCCCGGTTCCGTGTTGAAGCCTTTCGTTGACCAGATCGACCTGGACATCGCGCGCACGTTTCCCGAGAACCCGACGTACCACGGCGACGGTTCGTTTCCCGGACAAGGCCAACTCGCGGTGCGCCGCGTTCTCCTGGCGTACGCCGCGACGCACCCGGAGGTCGGGTACTGCCAGGGGATGAACTACGTCTGCGCGTTTCTGTGGCTGGCGGTTGGGTGTGGTGGGGACGGGGGGGATGCCTTTACCGGGGATACCACCATTACCACGGAAGAGACTACTCGTCATACGGCTGCCGCGGAAGCCGGTACTGGTAATAAAGCCACCGCGGAAGCCGGTACTGGTAATACAGCCACCGCGGAAGCCGCTACTGGTAAAACCGCCGCCACGGAAGAAACGACGTATTGGCTCTTCACCGCGTTGCTTGACGACGTGTTACCGTCTGAGATCTACGCGCGGGACGTTTTCGGGACGCTGCGCGAGTTTCGCGTTTTGAAATATTTGCTGAAAAAGCATTGCGTGACGTTACACAAGCACTTCGAACATCACGGAATCGACCTTGTGATGCTTCAATCGAAGTGGCTGCTTTGTGTGCTGACGGAGTCGCTGCCCGGTGAAACCTGCGCCCGAGTCTTAGACGTGCTGTTCTCGGAAGGCTCCAAAGCCTGGTTCAGAGTAGTCACCGCGACGCTCGCGACAAACGCGACGTACCTGAAAAAGCAAAAAGGACTTCCGGAAGGTACGTATTGCATTTCCCAAATCCAACGACTGTTTGACCATAACATACTGACACTTTTCTTTAAAACTCGAAGTCATGTCCGCCTTGAGAAACGTGTTCAAGCAGCAGCACGACAGCGATTTGTGTTTGCGGAACGCGTTTCACGGAATCAAGTTCTTCACGACACGAGGGACGATTGAGAAGCAACGACTGAAAGCGATAAAGGAGCTGAAAGTGGAAGCGGCGGCGGAACAAAAGCGTTTGGAGACGCGGCGGAAGGAACGAGTCGCGAAGAAAAAGAAAAACGAAAGCCCCCTTTGATATTTTAAGTGACTCCTGAACTGTTATTTCTACAAGTCACCACTACCGTCATTTTTATATCCAGTCTGGAACCCTATGTTTGCCTTGGGTTGACCGCGCCGGCCTCTAGAAGCGCTCGCGCTACCGCCTCGTGGCCGTTTTGACCGGCGGCGTACTGCGGCGTCACGCCGTTATCCTTTGCCATGTCGACGTCTGCGCTCAACTCGATTAGCGCCCGCACCACCGCCTCGTGGCCGTTTTGAGTGGCGATGTCAGCGGCGTCGCGCCGTCATCCATTGCCTTGTTGATGTCTGCGCCCAACTCGATCAGCACCCGCACTACCGTCTTGTGGCCTGTTTGAGCGGCGATGAACAGCGGCGTGACTCCGTTATCATTTGCCTTGTTGACACCCGCTCCCGCTTTGATCAGCGCCCGCACTACTGTCTCGCGGCCGTCATAGGCGGCGATGTATAGCGTCACGCCGCTATCCGGCGCCTTGTTAACGTCCGCGCCGGCCTCGATCAGCGCCCGCACTACTGTCTCGCGGTCGTCATAAGCGACGATATACAGCAGCGTCAGGCCATCATTGCTTGCCTTGTCGACGTCCGCACCCGCCTGGATCAGCGCCCGCACTACCGCCCCGTGGCCATTTTGAGCGGCGAGGTACAGCGGCGTCGCCCCCTCATCCGTTGCCTCGTCCACCGGGCAACCGTTTTCGAGCAACCACTTTAGCACCTTGAGCTGCCCGCCAGACGCCGCGGCCAAACTCAACCATTTGTCAAACGTCACACGACCGCGCCGATGCAAGCTTTTCAGCGTACCTAAGCATCCGCGCCTCGCGGCTTCTGCAGGCTGACGCTCCTTGACCGAACCCTTCATTCCCTTCTCCCCGATCGCGTCGCGCATCACGTTAGCGAAATCTCGGAATCCCGCGAGTTCTGCGGGTGAATAGGATGGAGCTCGCGTGAAGGTGGAGTTCGAGGTGGCTTCGCGCGCGTCGGGCTGATCCGTGGCCGTCGCGATACGAACGCGTGCGGGAGTATCTGAGCTACGCTCGGGTTTGGGTGGCATCGCGGAGGGTGTCGTGCGCGGATGTTGTGGCTTTGGATCTCACTAATTCTAGGACGTTACGAAAGAAAAGAGCGCCCCTCGAATCGTAACGCTTTCCTCGGAAGCCCCGAAAACACGTTTGCTCTCAAGTCACACTCGCCCGCGCAACGACGCACCATGCCGACCTCCCACCCCAATACTCTTGACTTTAGTAATATCGCGCTCCAGCACGACGCTGGCGACGCCTTCGCGGCTCTGCCCGTCCACGTCCTCATCACGCACGTCCTAAGTTCGGGCAATCTGCCCGATCCCTCAGATCTCGCACGGCTCCGAGCGGTGAGTCGTGAGATGCGCGATGCGGTGGCGGCGACGGGGCGTGAAGTGTACGAATTGGGAGCTGAGAAAGCCATAGAGCTCGGAGACTTAAGCGGGATGCAGCTCTTGCATCAGCGAGGTGACCTGGATGACGAATTATCCGATGGCTTGTGCACGTTGGCGGCGGAGGCGGGACAACACGAAATACTGAAGTGGTTGCGCGAGAATGATTTCCCGTGGGACCTAGAGACGTGCAGGTATGCGGCGGCGGGCGGGCACCTCGAGATGTTGCAATGGGCGCGCGCGAACGGCTGCCCGTGGGACAGGAACACCTCCTTGGAGGTGGCAAGGCGCGGACATCTCGAGGTCCTACAATGGGCGCGCGCGAACGGCTGCCCGTGGAACGCGGAGACGTGCACGCTTGCGGCGTTGGGCGGGCACATTGAGGTGCTGCAGTGGGCGCACGCGAACGGCTGCCCATGGAACGAGAGGACGTGCTCGCTTGCGGCGAGGGAAGGAAACCTCGAGTTGCTGCAGTGGGCGCGCGCGAACGGCTGCCCGTGGAACGAGAGGACGTGTTCGCTTGCGGCGAGGGAAGGACACCTCGAGTTGCTGCAGTGGGCGCGCGCGAACGGATGCCCGTGGGACGAAGAGACGTGCTCCGGGGCGGCTTACGATAGGAACCTCGAGGTGCTGCAGTGGGCACGCGCGAACGGCGCGCCGTGGGACGAGAAAACGTGCATGAGGGCGGCGTCGGGCGGGCACCTCGAGGTGCTGCAGTGGGCGCGCGCGAACGGCTGCCCATGGAGCGAGTGGACGTGCACGATGACGGCAAGGAGCGGGAATCTCGAGGGCTGCAG
>Ga0222648_1000240_pt1 | contig 24669 bp, 23 predicted proteins | sample AntAcemetagen335_FD_181021 | JGI IMG/M metagenome (GOLD analysis project Ga0222648, IMG submission 181021) | Saline water microbial communities from Ace Lake, Antarctica - #335 | ecosystem: Environmental > Aquatic > Non-marine Saline and Alkaline > Saline | place: Antarctica: Ace Lake... | reverse complement strand
AAGCCTGTAATCAGCCAATTCTCAGCTGATTTGCATTTGGTGAAAACGCGAAAATGCTCACCTTATTTGAAGAATCTCAACCTAAGGTTGAAGGTGTCTCGGAGGTGAGTCATGCGCAAATTTATGTTTGGTCTAAGCCTGATTTCCGCTGCCTTGCTACTTTCTAGTTGTAGCGCGTTTTATCCGAACTGGGGAGCTACCTCGCTACCTGAAGAGCCGACTGCAACAATCGAGACCAACCAAAGCACAGATGCTTCTGGGGAGCCAGAAGTTTCAGTCGAACCGACACCGACTACAACCCCTGCGGAAACCGAAACTTCGGAACCGGCAATAAAACAACTGCCTGCCGAGGTGGTGATTCTGATCGCCGAAGCCTACTCTGACACTGGAATGTTAGAGGTAGTGGCTAAGGTCCAGGGGATAACCGAATCTGATGGCACCTGCACCATGAGGTTTATCGGATCCGATACTGAAAAAACAGTGAAGGTTTCAGCGCAACCAGCTTCTGATTACACCCAATGTTTTCCAATTGAATTTCCACTTTCCGAGTTACCTTCTGGCTCTGGCATCGTTACTGTCACATATGAATCAGAATTTCATCTCGGTAAATCACCTGCAAGCTCGGTGGTGATTCCATAGTGTTCAGGAAAATACTCGGGCTAACAACCGCGGCCCTAATGGCTGTTGTTGGCTTGGTGTCTATGCCAATCGCCATCGCTCCGGCTCAGGCAGCTCCTCCGGCTAGCGCCTTTGATCCGGGCCTAATCATTAGCGACAGTGTGTTTTTTGATTTTGGATCGATGACCGTTTTGGACATCCAGCAATTTTTGGATTCGAGAGTTTCTAACTGCCGTGCGGATAACCCCGCGATTGATTGCCTCAAGAGCATCAGCCTCGAGATTCCTGAGACTCCAGCCACGACCTCAAAAGAGGTGGGACCTTGTTCGGCAATTCCGGCCAACCCGACAGCCAGTGCCGCTGAGGTTATCTATTCGGTAGCCGTGGCCTGTGGGATCAATCCAAAGGTTTTGATTACCAAGCTTCAAAAAGAGCAGGGCCTGATCACCTCAACCAAGCCCACCTCATACATGTACCGCGCGGCCATGGGCTTTGGTTGCCCAGATTCTGATCCTGGAATCTGCGGCAAGGTCTACGTTGGGCTTTTCAATCAGCTCTATCGGGCTGCTAAGCAACTTCGTTGGTATGGAAACCCCGAGGGCTCGTTCACCTATTGGAAGCCGGGACGCACGGTTTCAATGCGCTACAACCCAAAGTCCTCCTGTGGAACCAAGAGCTTTGAGTTAAAAAACCAAGCAACCGCGAACCTTTACTACTACACGCCCTACACGCCTAACCAAGCAGCTCTCAATAACATGTATGGCTCGGGCGACAGTTGCTCGGCATACGGAAACAGAAACTTTTGGCGCTTTTTCCATGACTGGTTTGGGTCACCAATCGGCGGCGGTTACTTACTGCAAGCCTCTGGCGCCGAGACCTTTCTGATTGTTAATGATAAAAAGTTTTTGGTGAGCGACTCTAGGCTGCTTGCGGCGCTACGGCCACTGGGTCCAATCGGAGAGATTTCTCAGGCCTACCTGGACAGCTTCACAACCAGCGGTCAGGCCACACAGCTGGTTTCTGATTCTGCCAGTAACGCAAAATACCTACTGGTTGATGGCATTAAGTATTCGGTGCTGGACTGCCAAATCGCAGCTCAGTTCGGTGCTAACTGCGACATCACTATTGCATTGAGCTCGCTCCAGCTAAACACGTTTGTCGACGGTGGCACGCTAACTCGCTTGGTGCAAACCGAAGACGGTAACCGCTACTGGATCGATAACTCAAGCTCTCGAGTGGTAGTCGATGATCTTGCATTGCAGACCGTTGGCGGTCAGTCAATAAAAGCCACCCCAATGACTATTGAACAGGTCGTATCAGTATCACCCGGAGCCGCCCTGGCATCTGAGTCGGTGATGTTCACCGTTGCCGGCAGCCAACAGAAGGCCATTGCCTCTGGTGGCAAGACTTATCTTCTAAATCCGTCTCTGGTGACCACCACCGGACTGGCAAAATGGTTTGACCAAGCACCTTCCGCGATTGACTTACAGGCAATCGAGTCCACTCTGGCTCCAGACCAAATCAGAGGCTTTGTTTCAAGTGAGGCTGGAGCAAACTTTGTAATCACAGCCGCTGGAAAACTTCCGGTGACCGATCTAGAAAATTGGACCAATCAAGTGGTTATTGTCCCGGAGTCCTTCTTGGCCAGGATGCCAACCGTGGAAGCATCTCTGGCGGCCCCAGCCGTCGTTACCTCAGCTGGCAATAAGTTTTCTTACTTCGTCCAGTCAGCGGAGCGCAGAATATCAAGCAACAAAAACATGATTGACCAGTTCTTATCCCTAATTGGACAGTCCAAGGCAATCGAGTTGCCGCAGTCGGCAATCAATACCGTTGAGAAGGTGGGGGAGGCCATTGCACCGGGTTCAATAGTGAAATCGAGCTCATCAGCGACTCTGTATTTGGTCGATGATCTGACAAACAAGATCAAGCTCGCATCTTCGGCGCAGGCAACGAGTGTTTCTAAATCCAGGACATTTACAATCAGCAGCAAGGAGCTTGCCGGGTTGCAAACCCGAACCGGATTTACTTCAGGCAAGGTTCAGTGCAACGGCGATGTCTACCTCTTGGATCGAGGGGTTCTTTACCCAACGTCGCCGGGAGCAGCAGCCGAGTTTCCTGGCAGCGTCTACCCGTTGTCGACCATCACCTGTGCCGCGATGGAGCTTTCAACTCGTTCGGTTGGGCAGTTCATTAGAAGCAACAGCGGCATTCTCTACTTGATTCAAGATGGCACCAAGCAGAGAATTTCTTCCTGGGCTCACCTTGCAAGACTTCGAGGCGGTGGCCCCGGCTACATTCAGACGACCAATTACTTTGCCAGCAGAATTCCGACAGCTGGAACTGCTCCGGCAACGGTTCAGCTGGCTTCCCTGGAGGGCATACCAACCGGCGATTTCGGTGAGCTTTCATTTGTCGGAACAGTCCCCGAGGTTATTCAGGTGGACCCAGAACCAGCTCCGGCAGCTACTCCAGAGCCTGAACCGACTCCAGCCCCTGACCCAACACCTGAACCGGTTGCGACAATTGTCGAATATCGTGTCCAGTCGGGCGACACGCTGCTTAGAATTGCGTCGAAGTTTGGAATTTCCAGCTCCGCTCTCCAAAGTTTTAACTCGATTTCAAACCCGAACCGGATCTCGATTGGGCAGTTGCTACAGATTCCAACATCGACTGATAATACAAATGTTGCGCAGGCCCAAGAGCCGGAAGAGCCAGCGGCGCAAAAGACCTACACGGTGGTGTCTGGTGATTCAATTTGGGGCATCTCTAGAAAGCTTGGAGTTTTGTCTGCTGCCCTAACTTCGCTAAACGGAATTAATAATGCCAATTTCATCCGAGTTGGTCAGGTTCTAAAAGTTCCTAGTTAGCAGCATCCCAAGCCGATTTGACAATTTCTTCTAGCCCGAAACTTGCTTTGAATCCAAGCACTTTTTCAATTCTTTCTGTGTCAGCAACTAACTTCGGGGGATCGCCCAGTCTCCGTTCGGCTAGCACCTCTTCGAATTGAATACCGGATGCTTTTTTGAGTTCTGCTAAAACTTCAAGTACTGAAGCGCCTTGGCCTGTTCCAACGTTGAAGGTCGCGTATTTTTGTTTGGGCAGCTCTAGGTAATCCACTGCCATTAGGTGGGCTTTGGCCAGGTCTGCCACGTGGACATAATCCCTAACGCAGCTGCCATCCGGGGTCGGATAGTCTGCGCCAAAAACGATTGGCGGCTCTCCACGCTTGATTTGAGCGATTGCAATCGGAATCAAGTTCAGTTCGGCGGTGTCAGCAAGCTTTTTGGATGCGCAGCCTGCGACGTTAAAATAGCGAAGGTTCAAACCCCTGAGGCCCCAATTGGCGGCGTTTGCAACCATCCATTCGCCGATCAATTTAGTTTCGCCGTATGGGTTTATAGGTTCGGGAGGCTGGATTTCTGTCACCTGATCTACCTCCGGCATACCGTATGTTGCAGCCGAGGATGAGAAGACAAATTTGAGAATTTCATTGGCACGCATTGCCAGCAAAAGATTTGCTAGGCCCCCTATATTGTCGAGGTAGTACTGCTCGGGAATCTCTACAGATTGCCCAACCTGCTTTCTGGCGGCCAGGTGAATTACGGCATCAAATTTGGTGTGATGCATTATTTCAGAAAGTCGCTCAACGGCTCCCGGGGACTCCAGCGAGAGCTTTATGACTTCGCAGTCAACTCTTGATGCCAATCCTGTAACAAGGTCATCAACAATGGTGGGTTCGTGCCCGGCTTGCTGGGCATGAGCAACAACGTGAGCGCCGATGTATCCAGCACCGCCAGTCACAAGTAATTTCATGTCTAAAGGTTACCTTGAGGGTTTATGAACAAAAAGAAAATTTGGTAAATAGCCGGACTTGACAGCGACATACTTACAACGGTGTAATTACACCAATAGATTTCTTGAGATAGGGGAATGAGCATGGAACAGCGCGGTCAAGTGCCCTCCGATTGGTTCGTCGATGTGCTTCGACTTGGAGTGGCGGGTTCTCATGGTGACTCAGAGGATAATCCCCTCGGCTGGCAGGAGGACGCTCTTTGCTCCCAGACCGACCCAGAGGCTTTTTTCCCAGAAAAAGGTGGATCGACAAGAGACGCTAAGAAAATTTGTTCGCAGTGCTCAGTCAGGTCTCAGTGCCTAGAGTATGCGCTGCAAAACGATGAGCGATTTGGCATTTGGGGTGGACTTTCTGAGCGAGAGCGTCGCCGTCTGCGCAAGTCTGCATAGTTAAAATTGTCAACGCTTTCGGTAGCGACAGTCGTCGTCTCGCACGGGGCGGTTGATTATTTAGCCACCACTCTCAAGGCATTATCCGTCCAGACGCATCTAAGTCAGCAGATAGTGGTTGTTGAAACCAGCTCCGATTCGGCCTGCATAGAAATAGCCAAGCAATTTGGTTACTCAGTTATTGAGCCAGGGGACATCAAACTCGGTGCCGCAATTGACTCTGGAGTGCAGTCCCTAAAGACTTTGCCCGGCTGGCTTTGGATTCTCCACGATGACTCTGCTCCCGAACCCACAGCACTTCAAATGCTAGCCAGCGCAGCTGAGCTATCTCCGTCGGTTGCCATCGTCGGCCCGAAGCTTTTGGAGTGGGGGAACGAGATTCAAATTCAGCAACTTGGAATCACTGTCACCCCGACCGGCAGGCCATTCCTCTTGGTTGAAAATCAGTACGACCAAGGTCAGCACGATGGCTCGAGAGATACTCTTGCGGTTTCCACCGCTGGCATGTTGGTGGCAGTAGGTCTCTGGCAAAAGCTGGGCGGTCTCAACGACTCGTCTCCAATGTTTGCCCAAGACATCGAATTTTGTTCCCAAGCAAGGGTTGCCGGGTTCCGGGTGGTTGTCGAGCCGAAGGCCAGGGTCTCTCACCGCGGCCTGTCCATGAAAGAGGCTCGAACTAGAAAATGGATTGGTGGGAATCGGACCCAAGCTCTCTCAAGAGCTCATGTTCATCTTGCCGGCATCTTCGCGCCGACTTTGTTATTACCGCTTGTCTACTTGGTACTTCCGCTGGCAGCCTTGATTTCAATCCCGCAGAATTTGATAACCAAAAAGCCAACTCGAATCTTCGGTCAATTTATGGCCTGGCTCTGGGGTTGGTTCACAATCGGATCAAGGCTCGGTGCTCGCAGGAAGCTTCGTGAGCTCGGGAAAACCAGACCGCTGAGAGATTTTTTGGCAACTCGTGCACAGCGGAAAAAGCGCAGAGAATCTAAATTTGAGCAAGGACCGGAAACACCCGAGTCAACTGGAAAAGGACTGATCGGTAGCGGTTCTGTCTGGCTAGGGATGCTGCCACTTATTTTCGGATGGTCGCTGTTTCCCAGCGGTGCCTTATACGCCGCTCGCATGGTTCCGCTTGGTGATTCATTTCAATCGATTTGGTCAGCGACGGGCTTGGCCCAGGTTCCTTATTTGGCCGGCATCGATTTACCAACGGATCCTTTTAATTGGGCGCTATCTTTTTTCGGGCTCGCTCTAAATTCCAATCCGAGTTTGGCGCTGGCTATCTTCGTCTTCGTGGCACCAAGCATTGGGTTCGTAGGTTTCTGGATGCTGACCAGCTTGTTCATCTCTCGGGTCTGGGTGAGAAATTTGGTGGCACTGATTTATAGCGTTAGCCCTCAGGTCCTAATGGTTCAGGCCATGGCTGGGGTGGCAGACTTGGTAATAATTTCGATAGCGCCCTGGTTGATCTTTTTCCTGATCAAGGCCGCCACCGGCTATAACTCGGCAAGAACCTGGCGCTGGGTTGGGTTAGCTGGCTTGGCAGCCGCATTCGTCGCGGTCAGCAACCCAATTATCTTCCTGCTTTCCATAGTGTTTGGAATCGCGCTTGGTGCCAATAACATCCGCAAGCTTCCGATAATGCTCTGGTTCTTGTTGCCGGGAGCGGTGCTCCTTTACCCTTGGATGCTTCTGGTGTTTGAGCAAAACCAGTGGGCACTACTGAGCGTCACAAGCTCAGCATTTTTATTGCCGCAAAGTTCCTACTCATCGGTCATTGCCCTTATCTTTCTTGGTTCAGCGGCACTGACTGCCGCGGCAAGTCTTTTTGGAAGTCGACTGGCGGTTTCGGTGAGCGCGTGGGTGATCGCAATTATTTTTTGGTTCGGAAGCCTGTATCAACCGATTGCTGGCAGCTTAGCTATGCAGGCGCTAAGTTTTGCGGCGTTGCTAGTTGGTGCCGGGTTGTTCCTCGATGGCATCACAAAAAGATGGGCAATTGCCTCGGCGTCATTCGCAGCAAGTGCAGGCTTGTTGGCTTCTGGTTTTGCTTTCGGGCCGCTGGCACCTGCTCAGAGTTATTTTGGAACCCAGCGACAGGCGCCGGCCTTGGTGGTTGCGGCTTCAGAAGTTGATGTTGGAGTCAGAACCCTAAAGATTGATGTCATCGGAGACCAAGTTGATGCTCAACTCGACTGGGGCGCGGGAAAAACCCTCGAGCAAAAGAGTCTGGCCTATGAACTTTTGTTGCCGGAATCACCAATCGCCGCTGAGCTTGGCCAATTGACGGGCTCGCTTGTCGCAGGGAATTCTTCCGGAGTGGCAGAACTGCTTTTGGTCCTGGGTATTGATTTTGTGTTGCTGGACGGGGAGGATCAGGAGAGTATCTCCAGTGCGAGGGTGGCAATAGATTCCATGACCATGCTTCAGGCAGCCGGAGAGACCCCTTACGGCTACCTATGGCAGGTGCTAGGGGCAACTGCTGATAATCCGTCGAGTGCTAGGAGATCAGACAGTAAAAATCTTGAACTAGGAATCCTGGCCGCATTCTTGCTGCTGGCAATTCCCACGCCTGCTTCGATTCGAGGAACCAGAAGAGCAAGGAGTGAAAAGTGAAAATTGCTTCCCGCATTGTTCTTGTAATCGCCCTAGTTGGGCTTTTTATTTCGCAAATTGTTGTTGCACAGCTACCTGCCATACCAACCTCATTCGCAACGCCAAGCCCCAAGGCTGTGGCCGTGGAGCCACTGCCGCTTGAGGTTTATTGTCCAGGTGCGTTTGTTGAAGTTGGTGGCGAGTCTGGAATTGAACTTGGCCAAATGGACCGCATTGGCGAGGCGAGTATTTATCCGTTCTTGGGAAGTGGGAAGTTCATAGTCGATCCCGGTCTCAAAACGACCGCTGGCACCAGTGCGATTGTAACTGGAGACAACCAGTCAACTGCGCTTTTGTCAGTGATTCAGGCCCAAGGGATTTCAAGGGAGCGAGCAACCGGGTTTATGGCAAGCCCCTGTTCGCAACCGGTGTTTAGCGGCTGGTTTATCTCCGGGGCCGCAGCATTGGGGCAAGAAACCGTGATGCTAATTGCTAACCCCAGTGAAACCGAAACCCTAGTTTCGCTTGAGTTCTTGGTTCCAGGCGGCAAAATTTTAAAGCAAGTCAGTTTGGCCGCTGGCCAAACTGAAGTGCTGCCGGTGTCCTCGGTAATTTTTCAACAGCCGGTTTTTGCTCTCAGGTTTGAAACCAGTGGAGTTCCAGTTTCGGTTGCGATGCAACAAAGAGCGACGGCTGGTCTGTCAACTCGAGGAGTGGATTTGCAGCTTCCGAGTCTGGAGCCTGCGGTCGAGAATTTGATAACCGGTCTCAGCGTTCGTTCTGAAGGGTTTGAAAAGCCAGTTTTGAGGCTTTTCAATCCCGGAGAAATTCCAACCGAAGCTGTCATTTCTGCGGTGTCGAGCAATAACGTCGTGGTCCTACGGCAACTGGTTGAGCCCGAAAGCTTTGCTGAGGTTCAACTCGATTTGATCGACGGCGATTATTTATTGAGGGTGGAAAGTACTGTGCCGCTGTTATCTGGTGTTAGAAACACAATTCTCCAACCGGCTCTCGATTTTTCTTGGTTGACGCCAGCCTCAGAGTTCAATGATCTAACTCTTCCGGTTCCGAACTATAAAACACGATTGCACGTCGCAAACTTCGGTTTGGCCGCACTGATTCTAAACCTGGAAATAAAAACCGGCAGCAATGTGGAATACCAGAGCTTTGAAATAGCGTCGCTCTCTCAGTTTTCGCTGCGGTTATCCGGAGATTCAATTCGCATCAACTCGGCATCGAAATTTACCGCAGCACTCGAGGTTATTGATTTGCCGGGTTACGCGGTCATAAATCCTCGTGAAAACCAAAACTTTGGAGACGCACTCTCGGTAACCGTTCGCTAGCTAACCCTGGTCAAGTAAATCCCAAGGGTCTTTGCCTAGCAGGCTTGCCGCAGCCGAAACCACGGCCTGTTCAATCTGAATTCTTGGGTCCGAAGTCCTAAAGTTGACGCCTCGCTCAATAGGAATTCGATAAAGAATTATGGTCATGGTCTGGGGCTTTGTGTGCCAGCGGTTTAGCGACTCCGGGCGCTCCTGGAGCGGGACTTCTTCTATTTTCCAATTCAAGGCGCCAAGCTCCTCTGGGAACCTAGATCTAAGGTAGTCGGCGGTATCGGCAACTGCATCCTGGAAAAAAGATACCCGGCTTAGGCCGTGACTAAACAGCTTGGATGGGATTGGCCTGCGCATGCCCCTACCGTGACGATCTCTTTTCTGCGGTTTCGAAGCCATCTGGCCATTGTATTCTTGGCGGGTTAGATAAACAGGAGATAATTTGTGACCAAATTCGATGATTTCGTAAAGACCTACGACGTTCGCGGCCTGGTGGGCACCCAGCTAACCGATGAGCTTGTCGAATGCTTCGGTGCGGCGTTCGCCGATGAGTTAGACCTTGTTGGAAAAGAATTAGTGGTCGGCCATGACATGAGAGATTCCTCTCCCGGTTTTGCGGCTGCCTTTTGCCTTGGAGCAAGGAAGCGCGGAGCGAACGTTGTGATGATGGGGCTTTGTTCCACCGATATGAATTACTACGTTTCTGGTTTTCTGAATCTTCCAGCTGCGATGTTCACTGCTAGTCACAATCCTTCTAGCTACAACGGCATTAAATTCTCACGCGCTGGTGCAAGAGGGATCAGCCTAGACACCGGACTTGCCGCTATTCGAGACAGGGCAATCTCCTATTCCGAGGAGGGTATTTCTTCCCATTCTGTTCTAGGAAGCGAGCGAGAGTTGTCAGTCATTGCTGACTACGCGAGTTATTTGCACAATCTGGTTTCGCTTTCCGGCATTCGAACCCTCAAGGTAGTGATCGATACTGCCAACGGCATGGGTGGACTGACTGTTCCCGCGGTGCTTGGCAACAATCCTTCTATAGAAATAGTGCCGCTGTATTTTGAGCTAGATGGTTCATTTCCAAATCACGAAGCGAATCCGCTGGATCTCAAGAACCTGGTGGATTTGCAGCAGCGGGTTCTTTCTTCAGGGGCAGATCTAGGACTTGCATTCGACGGCGATGCCGATCGCTGCTTCGCGGTAGACGAAAAAGGAATGGCGGTAACTCCTTCGGCAGTTGCGGCAATAGTGTCTAAGCGCGAGATTGTGAGGGTTCAAGCCCTGGGTGAAAAATCCCCAACCGTGTTACATAACCTTCTTACTTCTAAATCGGTGGCCGAAACGATAATCGCTCAGGGGGCCGTCCCACAAAGAACCAAAGTCGGACATTCGCTTATCAAGGATCAGATGGCGGCGACTTTTGCGGTCTTCGGTGCCGAGCACTCGGCTCATTATTACTTTCGAGATTTCTGGGGCGCGGATAACGGCATGCTTGCCGCCATGCACTTGATCAGTGAGCTTGGGTCTAAAGACAGACCGATGTCTGAAATAGCCGCCGATTACACGCCCTATTTTTCTTCCGGGGAAATCAACTCCACGGTTTCGGACGCCAATAAAGCACAGCTGAGGGTTGCAAAAGAGCTAGCTGGTGCTTCGTTAGATCAACTCGATGGCAAGACCTATAGCCATCAAGATGGCGAGACTTGGTGGTGGTGCAATATCAGATCCTCCAACACCGAACCGCTGTTGAGGCTAAACGTTGAGTCAAATCAAGAATCAGTGATGCATCAAATTCGCGATCAAACTCTTGCTGCAATCAGAAAACATACCTAGAGGCTGATTATTTTCGGGGTATTTGATTCTCAATTCCCCGGTTTCTCGCTCTGGTTCAAGCTACATTTAAGTAGCGGTTTATCGCGCCATTATGGTTAGAAGCAATCGCAGCTGATCGGAGGGTGAATTGGTTCACAAGGTACTGGTTGTTGACGATGATGATGCCCTCCGCGAGATGGTCGGCCTTGTGCTTGCCGGCGCTGGCTACCAGCCAATGTTTGCTGCAGACGGTATTTCCGCCGTTGAGATTTTCAAGGATAGAAATCCAGATCTAGTTCTTTTGGACATAATGCTTCCGGGTCAATCTGGCATTGAAGTTTGTAAGCAGATTCGAGCGGTCTCCGGTGTCCCCATTGTTATGCTGACTGCCCGCGGTGACACCAACGATGTAGTGCTGGGGCTTGAAGCCGGAGCTGACGACTACGTCGTGAAGCCTCATAAGGGCGAAGAATTACTGGCAAGAGTCAAGGCGAGACTCCGCCCGCTCCCGGATGACTCGAAGGTTCTTCAAATAGGGGGCTTAACTCTGGACCCGAAATCGTTCGAGGTTCAGCGAGAGGGTGCGAATCTTTCGCTAACGCCACTGGAATTCAAACTGCTCCACACGTTGGCTTCAAAGCCGCAACAGGTCTTTAGCCGTGAAATGCTTCTCGAGCAGGTTTGGGGTTATCAATATAAGGCTGATACTCGGCTGGTGAATGTTCACGTTCAGCGGTTGCGCTCTAAGGTCGAAAAAGATCCAGAGAACCCGAAGATTGTCATGACGGTTCGTGGTCACGGATACCGGGCTGGCTCCGAGCCCCAGTGATTTCGCTGTTAAAACGTTCACTAACGGCCAGGACTGTAGTTGCAACCGTTTCACTTAGTGCGCTGGCGCTGGTCACACTGGGAGGATTCCTGTCCTTCTCACTGGCGAATGGCTTTTACCAAAACCGACTCGACCAAGTACTTAGCGAAACAGAGCGCGCTGTGAGCAGTGTCCAGGGGACCGTCGCTGCGGCGTCAGTAACGGATGAAACCAGCCTGCAGACACTTATCAATGCCGTGGTTCCCTCACTTGAAATAACGGGTGGTTCCGGGTCTAGGCAAGTGGCTCTACTAAGAAGCCCCGGGCAGGCGCAGCTGCAGTTGGTTCAATCTCCAATTTCTCAAGATTTAGACCTCAACACAATCCCGGCTGAGCTACGAGAGCAAGTTCGACAATCCGCTGGCGTCCTTACATACACCCCGGTTAGCTTCTCCAAGGAAGGCGTCTTGGTCGCCGGAATAACCGTTGGAGCGCCGGTGATAATTCCATTGGCTGGTAACTTCGAACTTTTTCTAGTTTTTGACCTGAGCGCCGAACAACAATCACTGGCCCTAGTTCAAAGTGCCATTACGGTTGCCGGAATAATCCTGCTGGCGATAATCGCACTGGTTAGCTACCTAGTCACTCGGTCGGTAGTCAGACCGGTAGAGCAGGCTGCCCTAGCCGCTCAGGCGGTATCGGCTGGAAAGCTCGACGAGCGATTGATTGAGCGTGGCGATGACGTCTTGGCGCAGCTTGCCAAATCCTTCAACAAGATGGCCGCGAGCTTGCAGCAACAGATTCAACAGCTGGATTCGCTCTCGAAAATGCAGCAACGATTCGTTGCTGACGTCTCGCACGAGCTAAGAACTCCATTGACGACAATCAAGCTAGCCGGCGAGGTAATCTTCGGAAATCGCAAAAGGCTTGACCCTGCACTCTCGAGATCAGCTGAGTTGATGCAAAACCAGATTGAGCGCTTTGAGTTTTTACTGGCCGACCTTTTAGAAATATCACGCTATGACGCCAGAGCCGTGGTTGCTGATCTTGAAACCCAAGATCTAAATGCCGTTGTCGGAGCTTCTATTGCAAGCATCGAACCGCTTGCTCAGGCCAAAAACACCGAGATTAGAATCGACCTACCAAAGGGGCCGGTCGAGGCAGAGTTCGATGCCAAGCGCATCGAACGGCTGCTGCGTAACCTCCTTTCTAACGCGGTTGAGCATGGCGAGGGCCGGGCCATAGTTGTTCAAGTTGGTCAAAATACGAGCTCGGTGGCGGTGTGTGTGACTGATTCCGGAATTGGAATGTCTAAAATGCAACTGGAGCGAGTCTTTGACAGGTTCTGGCGAGCAGATCCAGCTAGACAACGATCAGTTGGTGGCACCGGATTGGGACTTGCGATCTCCAAGGAAGATGCCACCTTGCATCGAGGCTGGCTGCAGGTTTGGTCCAAGCCCAATAGGGGCACCAGCTTTCGGTTGACGCTCCCGAGGCGCTCAGATTCCGTGATAGCAAGCTCTCCGATACCGCTACCACCTAGATCGGTAAAGACATGATCAAAAAACTTTTTGTCCTCTTGATTGCTTTTGTGCTTTCCGGTTGCGCATCGCTTCCAACTCAACTTGACATTCAAAGCGGTCCAGATATCGCTCCTGAGGCCCAGCAGGAATTTGTCTACTACACCCCATCTGGGCCGTCCTTAAACGCGACCTCGCAGGAGATAGTGTCCGGATTTTTGGCTGCTGGAACTAGTCCGATAAATGACTACGCGGTGGCCAGAGAGTTTTTGAGTGAAGACTTTGCTCAACGCTGGAACCCGGAGAATCAGACCGTAATCAGGGCTGGAGCACCTATTTTCCGACAGGCTGGAGAGTCTCTGGTCGTGGTAGAGCTAACCGCTGGAGCAAGCATTGACAATCAGGGACGTTACGAGGATGCAGTAGAGAACTCTTCGACCAGTCTCAGGTTTCAACTAACTCTGCAAGCTGGTCAATGGCGGATTTCAAGCGCTCCGAACTTGACCGTCGTGACGCTACCGGTGTTCAGCGTGGTTTTTAACGCATTCCCAATTTACTTTTTGGATTCGAGGATGGAGAGCCTAGTTCCTGATTTGCGTTGGTTCCCAACCAAAACCTCAACGCCGACCAGATTGGTAAATGCGTTGCTTGCAGGCCAAAGCCCCTGGCTGTCTCCGGGAACCAAGTCCGCAATTCCTGAAGGTACTCAGTTGACCATTAGCGCGGTCCGAATTTTAGATCGTGTGGCTCAGGTTGATCTTGACGCTGACGCACTTGCCGCTGGGCAGCAGGACCGAAGGAACATGCTTGGACAGTTGCGCTCAACGCTGTTGCAGTTGCCGGGCGTCGACGACGTAGCGCTGTCTGTCAATGGAGCCTTTCAGGATATCGTGCCCGGAGGTCTGGAGCCAGCGTTCGCGATGAGTCCTAGTTACGTGCTAAAGGCAACGGGTGTTGAGCCGCTAACTGGAATTGGCTCCATTCCAATTACTGGCACTCAGGCCATGGTCGCCAACTACAGCCCAGAACTGATTGCTCTCACCGATAACGGAGAGCAAGTTGCCTTCACGACGGCCCAGGGAGTTTTTGAACTTACCAACCGCTCACTACGCACTGAGATAACTAAGCTGAGCTCTCTGACCGATGTGATGTCACTTGAGTATGACAAGTCTGGATCGCTCTGGGCTTTCCCATCCGATGCTAATGTCCCAGTTGAGGTTTATGACCGATCCACCGTGGTTCGAACGCTAGCTAGTTCGTTTTTGGGCCTCAGGGTCGCGGCAGCTATAGCTCCCGAGGGCACGCGAGTGGCCCAGGCGTTTCAAACTGAAGACGGAGAGTCCTTTATCGATGTTGGAGTTGTGACTCGAGATTCAAACGCGATTCCATTGGCGCTAAATGAGGGCCTAAAAATCCATCCGGTTCTTGGCACTCCCACCGCAATTTCTTGGCACGGTACTGCGTCTATGCGCGTACTGGAAACAACGGCAAGTGGTTTGACCGCCTTTAGTCAGTACCCGGTGTCGGGTCCAAGAATGCAGCTGCCCATGCCTCCGACAATTGGAATCGAATTGCAGGCAGCGGCAGCCTTGGCAAGCAGCTACCTGCTTTCAAAGGACGGTGAAGTTTGGCTTTTCTCGGCAAATAATTGGCGTCGAATTACAACTGGCGTGACCAGCATCAGCCCGCTTCGCTAACACCTGATCACCTGTTAGTTGTTTTCAACAGGCAAGAGCTTTGGGGTTTTTACAACGACGATTTAGCGGACCATTTAGACATGTTGAAATCACTTCTTGACTTTGTTTTCCCAACCGACTGCGCGGTCTGTCAAAAGCCGCCAAGTCCGATCTGTAATGAATGCATTCCGCAGCTTCAAGTGAGCAAGTCGGCATTCGAAGGAAAGCCGGTTTGGTATGCCACTGAGTACAGCGAACCGATTTCAAAAATACTTGCCGCTTATAAAGATGAATCTCGAACCACCCTGGCGCACTTTCTAGCTGCTGGTCTGAACGTGGCAATAACCGAAGCAATTTCTGTTCTCGGTCCTTGCTGGATTTGCGTGCCACCAAGAAACCGGCGGAACTACAAAAAAAGAGGTTTTGATCCGGTCTTGAAGCTCCTTGCTGGTCTAGATCTAGTGGCCGCTCAAAAATTACCCCCGGGAACTCTTAGTTTCCAGCGCAAAGTTTTGGACCAGCGAAAACTAGATAGGTCGCAGCGAGAATCTAATGTTTTGGGTTCAATGATCGCAATTCCTGGGACTCAAAAAGTGCTGCTGATTGATGACGTTATGACGACCGGCTCAACGATCAAAGAGTGTGCCCGAGCACTTAGTGTCGCCGGCTACGAAGTTGCCGGAATCTGTGTATTAGCCAAGAGAATCATTTAAAGCCAAAGCGAGACAATCAAAAAAGGCGTAGTTTGGTCTTACGGCAAAGCAGCCGACTAGGAGGTAAAAATGGAACTTCGAATTTCAGCGAAAAACCTCACGGTCTCGGATCGTTTTAGGGAATACGTAACTGAAAAATCTAGCAAGGTTGAGCAATTTGCTTATCGTCCGCAAGAACTAAACATAAAAATCACTCGTCACGAGAATTCAAAAGGTGCCGGTCAAGAAGACCAAGTTGAGCTCACCGTTTATGAGCCTGGTCACGTGGTTCGAGCAGAAGCTCGAGCGGCAGATAAGTTTGTCGCTTTTGATGTAGCTTTTGGAAAATTGCTTGAGCGACTCAGGCGGTACTCAGATAAGCAAAAAAAACACCAAGGTCTCGGGGCGAGCGAGCTAACCGCATCTGACTTTAGAGACCTAGCGATTGTCCCCGCTGATGTGCAGCTGATAACCGGTGAAATTCCAGTCGTGGAGGACGACGAGAGTGAAGAATCGGAAGCTGGGCTAGTGATTCGATCCAAAGAGTTTGAAAAAAATGCGATGACCAAAGAAGAAGCGGTTAGCCACATGGAACTTGTGGGCCACGACTTCTACTTGTATCACGACCTTGAAAGCGATAAAGCTGCGGTAGTTTATAGGCGTAAGGCCTACAGCTACGGGGTTATTTCTCTCAGTTAGCCAGGCCCGACCACAGCAAAACTTGTAGCCGACAATCAAGGAGTAACTCTTGGCATTATTTGTAGACAAACTGCTGCGTGCTGGCGAAGGCAGGCTTGTAAAAAAACTAGAAGTAATCGCCTCTGGAGTGAATGCCCTAGAAGCCAACTACCAGGAACTCAGTGACGAAGAGCTGAAGGCAGAAACCAGCACCCTTCGTGAGCGCTATGCCGCTGGAGAGTCGTTGGATGATCTGTTACCCGAAGCCTTCTCGGCCGTGCGTGAAGCATCGGTAAGAACCCTTGGAATGCGGCACTTTGATGTCCAACTAATGGGTGGAGCAGCCCTTCACCTAGGAAACATTGCCGAGATGAAGACCGGTGAGGGTAAGACCCTTGTGGCGACCCTTGCCAGTTATCTGAATGCAATCCCAGGCCGTGGTGTTCACGTGGTAACTGTTAATGATTTCTTGGCCAAATACCAGTCAGAGCTCATGGGTCGTATCTTTCGAGCGCTTGGCATGACCACCGGCTGCATCATTAGCGGTCAAGATCCTCAAGAGCGCAGAGCGCAGTATGAATGCGACATCACATATGGAACCAACAACGAGTTTGGCTTTGACTACCTAAGAGACAACATGGCCAACGCTAAGCAAGACCTTGTGCAGCGCGGGCACTTCTTCGCTGTGGTCGATGAGGTTGACTCGATTTTGATCGATGAGGCTCGAACGCCACTGATTATCTCTGGACCGGCAGCAGCCGACGTAAACCGCTGGTTTGGCATTTTCGCAAAACTTGCCAATGACCTAGTTGCCGAAGAGGACTACGAGGTTGACGAGAAAAAAAGAACCATAGGAGTTCTCGAATCCGGTATCGACAAGGTCGAAGATTACCTGGGAATCACCAATCTCTATGAGACGGCTAACACTCCGCTTATTTCCTTCCTGAACAACTCAATTCGAGCCAAAGAGCTATTCAAGCGCGACAAGGACTACGTCGTAGTAGAAGGTGAAGTTCAAATCGTTGACGAGCACACCGGTCGTATTTTGCCGGGGCGTCGCTATAGCGAGGGTATGCATCAGGCCATTGAGGCAAGAGAAGGCGTAACAATTAAGCCGGAGAATCAAACTCTTGCGACAGTGACACTGCAGAACTACTTCCGCCTTTATAGCAAGATTTCGGGCATGACCGGTACTGCGGAAACCGAAGCGGCTGAGTTTATGTCCACCTACAAACTCGGAGTAGTTTCAATTCCAACTAACCGGAAGATGGTTCGAAAAGACCAGTCTGATTTGATCTATAAAAACGAAGAGGTCAAATTCCGGATGGTCGTAGAGGACATCGCGGAACGTCACGAAAAAGGTCAGCCGGTTTTGGTTGGAACTACCAGCGTTGAAAAAAGCGAATATCTTTCGAAGCTATTAGCCAAAAAGGGTGTCAAACACGAGGTACTAAACGCTAAGAACAATGCTCGTGAAGCAATAATCGTGGCTCAGGCGGGTCGCTTCGCGGCCGTAACGGTAGCAACCAACATGGCGGGCCGAGGAACAGACATCATGCTAGGTGGTAACGCTGAGTTCTTGGCGGTGCAACAAATGACCAAGCTTGGGCTGTCATTGGATGAGCAGCCGGAGGAGTATGAAGCCAAGTGGGACGAAGTTTTTGATGGACTGAAAAAAGAGGTTGCTTCTGAAGCCGCAAAGGTTTTGGAAGTCGGCGGTCTCTACGTCCTGGGAACCGAGCGTCACGAGTCCAGAAGAATTGACAATCAGCTTCGAGGTCGCTCTGGTCGTCAGGGCGACCCGGGAGAGTCTCGTTTCTACTTGTCACTGACCGATGACTTAATGCGATTATTCAACTCCGGTGCAGCAGCTGCTCTAATGAATCGCGCGTCAGTGCCAGATGATTCCGCAATCGAATCTGGAGTGGTCTCTAGAGCAATCGCATCTGCTCAGTCTCAAGTCGAAGGCCGGAATGCTGAAATACGAAAAAATATATTGAAGTATGACGACGTGATGAATCGTCAGCGCGAAGCTATCTACACCGATCGTCGCCAAATTTTGCAGGGTGAAGATATCTCCAGCACGTTCCAAGAGTTCCTTGACCAAGTCATAACGCAAAGCGTGCAATCTGCCGGCTTGGAATCCAACTCCGCGGATTGGGACCTAGAGACACTGTGGACTGAGCTTAGAACCACCTACCCGATTGGGCTCGAAGTCAGTGAGGTTTTCCAGGAAGCGGGATCAAGAAACAAGATAACTTCCAGCTGGTTGATCGAAGAAGTTCTAAGTGATGCCCACATCGCATATCAAACGCGAACCGAAGAGGTTGGCGTCGAAATCATGCGCGAGCTCGAGCGTCGCGTGATGCTCTCGGTGGTCGATCGCAAGTGGCGTGACCACCTCTATGAAATGGATTATCTGAAAGAGGGAATCGGGCTCAGGGCCATGGCCCAGCGTGATCCGCTGATCGAATACCAGCGCGAGGGTTACGCCATGTTCATCGAAATGATGGCTGGCATTAGGGAAGAAGCTGTTCAGTTCTTGTTTAACGTGGAGATCAAGCAGTCGCTGCCAGAGGTTCAGGTTCAGCAGCCAGAACAGCTCACCTACTCAGCTCCCACAGAACAGGGCAAGGTCGATGTTCATAAAGAAGCTAACCCGACTGTTGTTGGATCAACCAAAGCCTCTCAGCGACCTACTCAGGCGCCTCCGAGGCCGCCACAGGGTGGCCAAGGCAGCTCTTTTTTTAAGAACTAGCACTAATGATTACGATTTCGGTAATCCGGAATCGTCCGTGAACCATTTCGGCGCGAACGGAAACGGCCAGCAGCACCGCTGATATTTCTAACAGCACCACTCCTTGGACGGCATGTTCGTCGGTTGGAAAGGTTTTACTCTGTCGAAGAATGATTGTTGGTCGTGTGCTCGGTCCCACCAGTGCCTGTTGTCTGGCCCGTCGCATCGAACGCTGTGAAACGTCGTAGTAGGCCTTGTCGCTCAGCCATCTAGATAATTGTTCTGGGCGCCTGACGCCGGCGAGTATCTCGATGTAGGCGGTTGAAATTTCGGCGAATAGCTTCGCAGGGCTTTTCTGCTCCTGTATTTTCAGTTGAACGGTCATGTAACCCCCATGTCAAATAATTTTTTTGAATTCTGCTCCTTAATTGAAAAAAACAAAAGTTAACATCTGTCTTTTGTGGATAACTCGTTGTTGCCCCACAGTTTCAAGACACAATGAGCCCCCATGGATATCATTGACGAACTGGAATCAGAATTTGGAGCTTTAAGAACGGCTCCAGTAACTAGCAAATTACCCGAAGCGGTTCAGGTAGATCACTTGGGTGGAACCGCATTCCTGACTCGCTTGGTCGTGGGCAAAGACTTTATTGCGGGATTGGCTAGCCAGGGACTCCTGGTGATTCCAAATGGCGCGGTCTTGCTGATTACTACAAACGCGATGCCGGAATCTCAAAAAACCTGTCTTAGCGATTTGTTGGCAGCACAGCGGAATCCGGTCCGGGTGCATTTCAGCCAGCGGGGCCAAGCCAGAAAAGGTTGGTTGCTGAGTGAACATGGTCCCTGGTTAAGAATCGCGGCCGAGCAAAGAGTCGTTTGGTGTCCAGTTTCCGTTGTGATGCTAATCGAAGTGTCGGTTGTGGAAAACCTCTAGCGGCCTCCTTGAAAATTTGCCACTCTTTTTCACAAAGGAGGCATCATGCCAAAGCGGCTAAGAGCAAGGCCCGCCAACTGGGTGCTGTTGCTAATAAGTTCATCCCTGGTGCTTGGAGGGTTAGTGGTGGCAAGCGCCATGAAACCATTGCCCAGTTATCTGGTGGCCTCATCAACTATTTCTACTGGAACCTTGTTATCTGAGGCTGACGCGGTTGTCGTTGAGCTAGATCTTGGCGTCTATTCAGAGGCCTACGTCGCCGCAGGGACTTCGATTGAGGGGCTGAGTGCAACGGCAGTTATCGGACAAGGGGAACTAATACCACTGCGACTAATTGGTAGGGGATTGAGGCCAGACCAAACTGCTTTGCGATTTGTTCCGGACTTGAAGCCCGCTCAGTCGATTGTTCCCGGAAGCGTCGTGTCGGTGTGGCAAGTCATTGAGACCGAGGAAGGGTTTGTGCCCCAGCGAATAGTTTCGGTGTCAGAAGTCTTGGCCATCGAGTTCGGTGATGGTTTATTCGCAGAGGATGCACCGGATGTTGAGTTGTTACTGAACCTTGATCAGTCGACCCTGGTATTGGCGGCAGTTGCTGCCGGATATCCAATCTACGTTCTGCCGCTGCCATGACTCTGGCAGATATCCTGAAGGCTAATCCGCTTACAGATTCCGGACAAGAAACAGAAGACGTCAAGTTACCAGCTCTCAAAACACTAAGCGCGAAAGTGATAGCGGTCTGGGGAAGTGCCGGGAGTGGCAAAACAACGTTGGCGATCAACATGGGTTTTGAGTTGTCCTCAATGGACCTCAAGGTTTTGATTATTGACGCCGATAGCTATCGGCCCTCTATTGCGGCAAGTCTTGGGCTCACTGAACCAGGGCCAGGCATAACCGCGGTGTTGCGACTGGCTCGAACCACAAGGCTCAGCATTGAGGAAATAGAGCGTTTAACCGAAGAGATTCAGTTTGGAAAAAAGAGCCTCAGGGTTCTAACTGGTCTTAATGCACCGAGCCGCTGGCCCGAGCTCGACCCCGAATCTCTCAGCGGTTTGATTGAATTTTCCAGAGCGCACTTTGACATTATCGTGATAGATGTTGCCGGTGAACTTGAAGAAGGACTGGTGAGCGCATCGAGTGAAGTCGGTCGGAACTCTTCGGCGAGAGCAATCATTGAGAATGCCGATTTAGCACTTGGAGTCTTCGCTGCCGATCCGGTTGGGTTGAATAGGTTTTTGTGGGACTGCCGAAATGCAGATTTTGAATTTTGGCCGGTGGCAAATCGAGTTCGAGCATCAACAATTGGTAAGAACCCAGATCGCCAGCTCAAGGATACGATGCATCGTTTAGCAAGACTTGAGATCAAAGCGGTCATAGCTGAAGATGCGCAGGCTGTTGATCTGTCGCTATTGAAAGCCCAGCCACTTTGTCTCTGTGCAAAAAACTCCAAGGCACGCGAATCGATAAGGCTACTGAGCCTTGACCTGTTGGATGCAAGTTAGGGCAGGTAAACTTCGTAACTGTGGCTGTCAAAGATTTTCCAGGCGAATCGTGGGTTAGCGCCGTGCTCGCGGACTGGCAATTGGTGGCAGACTCGGCGTTCTCGGACCTGGTGCTTTGGATTCCAAATCGAACCACCTTTGAAGCTTTTGCGCACGCTCGTCCCGCGGCCGCCCCAACTTTGTTTTATCGAGACATCACTGGAAATTCACCCAGAAGCGACTGGGCTAAGCAAATAGACCTAGCTTGGTCAACAAAAGAACCAGCTTTAGGCTCAGAGCTTGAGCGCTTTGAGGGCAACGCCAGCAGGGTCTCCGCCTACCCAGTCTTTACTCCAGATAAATCAAGTGACTCCAAACCGATTGCGGTTATCACCCGTCACACTAACCTCGGTGAATCTCGAATGCCAAACAAGTTGCAACTAAATTTTGTTGCGGTTGGCCAAGAGCTGCTGAAGATGATCTCCGAGGGTTGCTATCCAACTGCAGAATCTGGAAGCGCGCCCAAGCGCGGGGCACCAAGGGCTAACGATGGACTCATCCGCCTTGATGCGGCTGGACGTGTTTTGTTTGCAAGTCCCAGTGCGCTGTCGGTTTTTAATGCCGCTGGAGTCGCGGGGGAACTTGAGGGCAGGCTACTTGCCGAGACAGTAAACGCCCTTCCCACTGGGTTCAACCAGGTTGATGAGGGGTTGCCGTTGATTTTAACCGGCAAGGGTGCTTGGCGCAGTGACGTTGACTTTGAGGGTCAAACCATATCGTTGCGCTCAGTGCCGATAATGAGCGAGGGCAAAAGAAACGGAGCAATAGTGCTTTGTCGAGACGTAACTCAATTGAGATATCGAGATCGCGAACTCATAAGCAAAGATGCAACTATCCGCGAAATTCACCATCGAGTGAAAAATAACCTCCAAACAGTTGCAAGCCTGCTTAGAATTCAGTCGCGACAGACCAAGTCTGAAGAAGTAAAAGAGTCACTCGCACAGGCTATGCGCCGAGTAAGCGCAATTGCAGTGGTGCACGATGTTTTGACCGAAGGTGTGGATCAGGATGTGAGTTTCGATCAAGTCTTCAAGAGAATTTTGACTCTGGTTCCAGAGACCGCCGTGTCACACAACAACAAAGTCACAACCGAATTCGAAGGAAGCTTCGGTGAGCTGCCTGCCGAGCGAAGCACCTCTTTGGCACTTGTGCTAACCGAGATAGTTTCTAACGCCGTGGAGCACGGTCTGGGAGATGAACCCGGGGTTATTCACGTCACTGCTGAGAGAGAGAGGAAGATTCTAAGAATTACCGTTGAGGACAACGGAGTTGGTTTACCCGAGGGAAAGCTCGGTTCCGGTCTTGGCACTCAGATTGTCAAGACTCTGGTCGAGTCCGAACTTCGTGGAAAAATCAATTGGACTTCGCCAATAAGAGGCGGGACCAGAGTGGTGTTGGAAATTCCTCTTTAGCCAGCGCGGCGGGCTCTTGCGTAGCGACGCTTTAGTGAGCGACGCTCGTCTTCGGAAAGACCACCCCAAACACCGGTGTCCTGATTTTCTTTGATCGCATACTCAAGACATTGAGCCGAAACATCGCACTGGCGGCAAATAGTTTTAGCCTGTTCTATTTGGTCCAGAGCTGGTCCCGTGTTCCCAACTGGGAAAAATAGCTCTGGGTCTTCATTGAGACAACGGGCCTTATTTAACCAAACCATATCCATATTTTTCTGTCATTCCTAGGTTCGAATTCTGGGCCGAATTGCGTGTATAGTCCTTTGCAACTCCAAAAATCGTGTCACAGCCGACCCAAGAAATCAATACCCAATTGTCTAAAAAGCCGAAAATTTTGCTGCTAGCTTCATTAATAACCGCAATTCAGTCGGTTGTGCTATGGCTAATTGCGATCTGGTCAGTGGTCGCGATCATTCAAGGCGACGTACTGTCGATTGTCAGCGCACTATTTTTAACGGGCATCGTTTTAGGCGCTGCATTATTTTTATCAAACGTGGCAATCGGAATGATAAAGCTAAAGCGCTGGGCCTACACGCCGTCTTTTGTCATGCAGCTTTTGATTGTTTCAATTGGAGTCGCAAGCTTCGGGGGAGAATATGGCTTGGCCGCCATTGGCTTTGGCTTGTTGTTACCGGCAGCGTTGGTCTTCTTTGCGATGTTCTCAAAACCGGTGCGTTCACTTTTCAGAAAAGACTAAATCCCCAAGCGAGTCTTGAGCATATTGGTGTGGCCGGTGGCCTTGACGTTGTAAAGCGCCTGATTGATTCGACCTTTTTCGTCGGTGATGATTGTCGAGCGCAGCACGCCGGTGTAGACCCGTCCATAGAGAGTCTTCTGCCCGTAGGCACCGAATGCTGCGTGCGCTTTCAAGTCGGGATCCGATAATAATTCGAAGCTCAAATCGTGAGAGAGCGAAAACTCTTTGAGGCGGCTTGAGCTATCCGGAGAAATACCGACTATTTGATATCCTTGGGCCGCAAAGTCCTCAAGGTATTCCTGGAAATCGACGGCTTCTTTGGTGCAACCAGGACTGCCTGCAGCAGGGAAAAAGAACAAGATTGTGGGGGTAGCAAAGAGATTCTCGGAATCCACTGATTTGTTGTCTTGGTTCAACAGTGAGAACTTGGGTGTCGCTTCGCCTGGTTCCAAGCGCCTAACGTCTTCAACCATAAAATTCTCCTATGTGTTCACAGGTTAGCCGAATAATCCTTGTCAAGGTCGGCTAGTTCGCCGATAGCGTTTTCAAGCTACTTGTTGTTAGACCATAAATAAAACTGGAACCATGGAGCCCACCAGTAGCAGCCCCGCTATCCAATTGAAAATAAGGCGTTTTTTGGCATCGGCCATGAAGTTTTTGAGAAGACCTCCAAACACCGCCCAGGCTAGAGCTCCGGGGAAGGTTACGATCAAAAACACTAGAACAAGACCTATCGTCTGCCAGAGAGAAGCGCCGATGGGTATAACCGAAGCCATGAAGCTCGGCATCACAACCCAAACCTTTGGGTTCACAAACTGAAAAAAAGTTGCCTCAAACAAACCAAACAGCTTGCTGTTGGCCTCAATGGGCTTGTAACCAGAACGAATAATCGAATAGGCCAAGAAAAGAATGTAAGCAAAGCCCAGATATTTGAGGACTTGATAAACAGCGGGGAGAGCGACAAAAACAATCCCGAGTCCCAATCCAATTGCAGTGAGAATTACGCTCAGGCCCAGCATGATTCCAAACAAAAACGGCAATGCTTTCTTCACGCCATAGTTCACTCCAGTGGCAAACAAAATGGTGTTATTTGGCCCAGGGGTTACCGAAGTTATAAAGCCAAAGGTAGCCACCGCCAAAATAAGTTCAACAGGCACTCGGTCATCTTGGCACAAGAAAATTAGATGACGAGTATCCACCAATCGCTTGGATAACTTCAGCTGCTAAGTGGTAGGCTTTTGCGCTGATGCGCCTCTAGCTCAATTGGCAGAGCAACTGACTCTTAATCAGTGGGTTCCCGGTTCAAGTCCGGGGGGGCGCACCAA
>Ga0222648_1000224_pt1 | contig 25395 bp, 15 predicted proteins | sample AntAcemetagen335_FD_181021 | JGI IMG/M metagenome (GOLD analysis project Ga0222648, IMG submission 181021) | Saline water microbial communities from Ace Lake, Antarctica - #335 | ecosystem: Environmental > Aquatic > Non-marine Saline and Alkaline > Saline | place: Antarctica: Ace Lake... | reverse complement strand
TTGTTAAAAAAGGGTGGGGCTACGAATTAATTTGGGCTACTAATGACAAGTACTGTGGTAAGATTATGGTATTTGAAAAAGCTGGTGCAAAATTTAGCATGCACTTTCATAGAGAAAAAGACGAAACATGGTTTGTAAATACCGGACTATTCAAAGTGCGATGGATTGATACTTCTAATGCTATGTTATACGAAAAGAATTTAAAGGAAGGCGATGTGTGGCATAATCCACCATTACAACCGCACCAGCTAATTTGTTTAGCTGCAGGGTCTAGTATTACTGAAGTTAGTACTGCTGACAGTGTAGAAGATAATTATAGAGTTTCGCCCGGCGATAGTCAAAAGCAACAATACGAACCTAATTTAAATCCGGAAGATCAAGATGGCTAGAAATGTCTTAGAAGGAGCAATGATTAGCTCTGTAGTAAATACACAACCGATGTATAACAAGTGTGTTATTGGGTTGGACCGTGACGGTGTTATTAATGTTGACCGAGGAACTTACACCTGGAGAAGTAGCGACTTCGAGCCTATCGAAGGCAGCTTAGATGCAGTTGCTAGACTTCGTAAACATGGGTATAAAATTGCAATTATAACAAATCAAGGCGGCATCGAACTTGGAATGTTTTCTATGAATGATGTTGATATATTACATCAACATATGTTAGACTTGTTTGGCAAAGCTGGTTGCCCTAGTATTGATGCAATGTATTATAGTGCTAGTAGTCGAAAAAATGATATGTATGCCAAGCCTAATACTGGCATGTTTAAGCGATGCGAAAAAGAACACCCGCACATTAAGTTTAATAAAGGGTACTATGTAGGTGATAAACTAAGTGATTTAAAAGCTGCTCATAAAATAGGTGCAACGCCTATACTAGTTCGTACTGGATACGGATTAGAAACTGAACAACAATTAAACAAATTTACCTACCGCGACATAAAGAAAAAGACCATCGTATTTGATGATCTTAGTTCTTTTGCAGATTGGATAGAAGCACATTAAGCCTGCGCTTCACCCCATCTAATAATAATGTTAGCATCAGTAGCTGGTCCAGACACCTTATAAACATTAATAGCAAGTACATCAGGACCATTTGGATATGTTCCTCTGCCACCTAATGGTGTGTTAGTAAGCTCTTTAAGATCGTTAAGATCTAGTGTTGATCGCTCGCCTGGTACAGCAATGAATGAGAAGATAGTCTCACCTGGTTGTGCATACGGAGGTTGCACAAAACTAAATGTAATTGTTCCCGTGCCTGCTGCTAGCGTTCCATTAAACGAATTATTAAACTGTACTTCATAATAATCATTTCCGCCCCAGTCTTTTAATGTTACACTGTTAACTAACGTGTTAGCAGAAACAGTTATGTCATTATTGCCTCCAGTTATACTTGTTCCAGGTTTTGCAGCAGATGCATCAAAACTTGTAACGTCAAAATATGCAAAGTTTCTATTTGTTAACGCTGTATTAAAAGTAACTGTGAATGCATCTGTTGTATTGGCACTAATACTTTGTATAGTATTTCGACTTAGGTAAAAGTAGCCATAGTTGTCGCCGTTGTTTGGACTAATATAACCACCTGTAATAGTAGTACCAGCTGCAAACATAGTTCCTGTTATAGTTCTTCCTATTACAAAGTTTGTATCGTTGCTTCCAAATGTTGCTCTATAATCGTTAGCACTTACCCATATAAAATTAGTATTACTGCCTCGGCCATATAATCCACTATTTAATTGTACCGTCATATTAGCTCTTGATGTTGCTGTAGCTGTTGTGGCAGCAGCACCAGTGCTCCATACAACAGAACCACCAGATGCAACTTGTGCAAAACTAGGTTGTCCGCCTTGTGCTACGTTACTTAGTCCTGACCAACCAACATCATTAGGGTTAAGCGGATAGTTTTGAGGATTAAGCACACCTTCAATAACAATGCCGCCTGCACCTGATTCAGATGTAACTTCTAATCCTGTTAACAATAACTGTGCTCTGTTTAATAGTTCTCTTTCGCCTAAATCTCCAATAAGTGCGTTTGATACACTAGGAGCCAATCTAATCATAAATGCTGTTTGTTTAGTTGTGCTAACTTCAACACCAGTTTCAGCGTATGAGAAAATGTAACCACGATCTGAGTCAAAGCCGCCGTCTGTAATAAACGCACTACCCCAGTGACTAATTAACGGAGTAATTGTTTGTGATATTAATATTACGCCTGTTCTATCAGTGTGTGTAGTAGCTGCGGCTGCTGTATAAGTTCTATTTGCGCCAGCTTGGAAGTTTGTAAATGTTGCGCCTCTAGTTAATCCTGTTAGTGTGTTGTCTGTTCTTCCAGTAAACGTCATAATTTCGTTGTCAATGTAAATAGTGCCAGAATTTGGAAAGAAACTTCCATCAAACAATTCAAGAGTGGTTTGGCTATTAGTCATAGCTGCTGACAATTTCCCGCTTGGACCTTCGTTAGTAACTTCATAACGCACAGGCAAGTTTCCTGAACGCATAAATGCTTCTGTGTTTATGTTTGAGTTACGCATTCTGTGTGCGAATACAAAGTTACCATTTGATCCACGTAGCATGAAGTCAATAAAACCAGCACCATACCAACTGTACTGAATACCAATCATTTGCATTTTAGCAATATCAATATCGTATCCACTTGGGCCTGTGCCGTCTAGTCTATCTAAGTTAAAGTCTCGTTGCTTTACTTTTTTATCAGCTACTAAGTTAATCTTTGCACCTGTAATATTTACTACGCCTCGGAAGTCTGGTGTTACGGTAATTGCAGTTTGACTATTAACATGTGATACAACATGTGTCATACCTTTAATAACAATTCTATCGCCAGCTTTTAGTTGATCTTGGAAACGTGTATTTGTTCCTGTAATTAAGTTATTATCAACTTCTAACGCAATTGTTCCTGCAAGCTGTCTTGTGCCAGTACGCTGATTAACACTAACGTTAGTGCCATCAAACTCCCAGTAAATGCCGTTTTGATCATCAAAGATTCCTGAGCGTACAGTAGCGCCATGCCAAGCTACAACACTCATTTGTGAGCCAAATCCTAGTACAGCAGTTGTTGCTCCTAGTCTACGTACTGCACGAACTTTAAATGTGCGCTCGTCTATTACTTCCTCTACAGTATAATCAAACTTTGGAGGAACAGCAGTTTGTTCGCCACTATTAAATCCTGGAGTCTCTACACCTATAAGTCTAATCACGCCGCCTTCTTGTACTCCATGATCGTTGTCATCTGTTACAACAGTAATTAACGAGTTAACTTCAACACCGTCTGCTGTAATACTACGTATATCGTAACTTGGAGCAAACAATGCACCAGTTGTATACATAATACCTTTACCAGACTGATATCTAATATATTTTTTACTTTGACGTATTGCTTGCGCTCCGTGTTGCGGACCGCCTGTTCCTAACATAACACCGCCGTCGAATGGTCTGTGTACAAAGAAGCTATCCGGTCTTGGGTATACTGATCCTTGTATTTGTCCGTTAGCTACTGAAATTGCTCCAACTGCTCTTGCTTGGAATCTTAAACTATTTACTGTAGGTATATTTGTAGCAATGTACGACCCTGATGTTAATTTATGATTGTTAGAATCATCGTCTGATGTGATAGTAGTAATAAATGAAGCTCCTGGTACTAATCCGTGTGCGTTAGTAAACGTAGCATCAATTGTAGCTAGGGCAGAATATGTAACTGCATCAAGTCTAGTCATTGCTCCAGTTGTAGCTTCGGACATAACTATTGTGCTAATTAATGTAAAGATGCTGCCAGGATCTGCTGATGATAAAGTTGTTACGAATGTTTGGATGGCTCCTGCACCGTCTACAGATGCAACTCTAATATAGATATCGTTTAGTGGCGATTGACCGTTAAGCGCGGCGCCGGTGATTGTAAAAGAGTTTCCAACAGCATATCCAGAGCCTGATGCACTTACAGCAATACCCGTATAGGTATCGCCAATCTTGTTTAAATTAACAGTAAACGCCGTACCAGTAACTGATTGTACTGCACCAGTTAACTCATTGTATGTAGCAGTTCCATCGAATGCTGTGCCACTGCCAGTAATTCCAGTAATTACTCCGCCGGCTATAGAATCTACGCTTGTTACTGTAACAGTTAAGTCATTTGCTGGTGTATTACCAGGAAGCCCGGCGCTGGCTTGTATTAATATAGTTTGTCCTACCCCGTATCCAGTACCACCTGCATTAATTGACGTTGTGTACGTTCCTGCACTAAGAGTAGTATCAAAGCTTGCACTAGCTCCAAGTCTATTATTTCCGACGATAGCTAGTTTAGTATTACCATTGAATGCAGTGCCAGAGAATGATACTACTGTAATATCGCCAAGACCACCTACATTATCAACTGTAATTGTTAGATCATTTGCAGGCGTTGCTCCTCCTAACTCTGTTCCTAGGACTGTTATAGTATTAGTGGGAATAAAGTCTATGCCTGCGGTATCTATAGAAACAGCATCGTATGTTGATCCTATTTGAGCAACTGTAAATTGTGCAAGGGTGCCAGAGCCGGTTGTTGTCCACGAGGGATTAGTTGTGCTATTATTTCGATTAGGTGCAGTACCTACAGCTGATATACTTGTTATCCCGCCAACAGCTTTAACAGTATCAATTCTAAAAGTAGCATCTCCACCGCCGCCAGAGATAGTAACTATGTCCAATTGTGTATAACCTGTTCCTGGTGAGTTAATAACTGCGCTGGTAATAACATTACTAGCGTCTACTGTTGTGTCAAAAGTTAATCCAGTACCAGTGCCGCCTGTTGTAGCGACGGCTGTAGCAGCTGAGTATCCTGTACCGCCTGTCTGTATTGTGCTTGTAAGTGCTTGTCCAGCAGTTGTTTCTACAGCATCAACAGTTATGTATAAATCGTCTGCAGGCGATTGCCCGCCCGTTGGTTCAATAGACGAGCCAGACACAACAATGATATCACCAACTGTATATCCAGTTGAATTGTTAGGAGTTGCTAGTGTAACTGAATTATACACAGTATTTTCAAATCCAATATCAAACGTTCCAAGAGTTCCTGTGCCGCCTTGGCTGGTGCCAACCAATGCTGTGTATGATCCAGTGCCCAGTATTGCAGTTCCAGATAATGTAACTGTAACAACGCCATCTGCACTATCAACAGTATCAACTATTAATGTTAAATCATTAGTAGGAGAAGCACCATTAAGTAAAGTTCCTAATATAACAATTCTATCTCCAATTTGATACAGTTCTCCAGAGTTTGCTATACCGTCTAACGTATAAGTTCCGCCTGCCATACTAATATTAAAGCTAGCATCACTACCGTTAGGAATATTAATATTAGGTGCAATATTAGTATATACTAAATCGTTTGCCGATAAGACCTGAGTAAAGTTACCACTAAAGGATATTACATTTCCTGTGATGTCAGTGACATAGATAGCTGTTCCGCTGCCATTGTCAACTGCTAAATCTTCTAACACACCTATTGTGTCAGAAACTGAAATTGTATTGTCTCCAGGATTTACATTTGCTGTAAGATTTAGCGTTATATAATCGCCACCGCCGGCACTAGTATCAATAATATTAGTTACTTGTGAGCCTGTTGGTATATCTGCATTAGTTAATGGCGAACCAATTTCCGGAGCCTGGCCGTCGAATGGTAGTATAGTAGATCCTATTGCTACATCTAATTCAGCTTGTAATGTTCCATTGCTACCATTGCTTACCACTGTAAATGTTGGGGAGCCTATTGAAGCTCCTGTATAAAATCCAGCTTGTCTTAACTGTGTGTATGATGTAGATAATGTTGTTGGATTAACTGTTCCAACTTTAGATTTTGCATAAAAAGTAAAGGTAGTAGCTGTTGGGATTTCCACAATAACAAAACTACCTTCAGCTCTTGCAGCACCGAGAACACTATCTTCGAGTGCTTTAATAGTAATAGGAGTTCCTGCTAAAAAGCCGTGTGGTCCTACTGTTGTAACAGTAATTAATGATTGTCCAATTCCGCTTGTGCCTGCTGAAGCATCTGAGACTACACTAACTACCTGAGTGTCAGTGCCAGGAACTTCATATACGCTTGGATAGCCTCTCATCGTTCCTATAGCTGCCCACTTAGTAGGCTGTAAGCCATATTCAAAGTCAGCGTCAAGCATAGATGCTGGTGGAGCAATGCGCATACGTTCAATAGCATCTGTTCCAAAGTCGTATGGTCTAGTAGTTACAACACTCTTTCCGTTTTCAATTTGTTCTACAAAAAGTTGTATGTCATCTGTACTGCTATGTGCGCTAGTATTATAATTTAATCTAATAGTAGTTATGCCGTCAGTAATTTGTAAAAATTTAGCAAAGTCTGGATCTTCAACAACAGTATTAGTATTAATTGTTACTTCGCCGCCTGTGGCTACGGAAGTAAAGTTATATATTACCTCACTTTTAGTACTGTTAGTAATCAGCAGTATTTCGTCAATACTGTGCTTGCCTTGGAACTTAATTGAACCAACACCCTCATTTACTAATTTAGGTAACGATAATAAACCGTTTTGTATAGTGTCTACTGTATTAAACGCCAGTGTATTAATTTTAGCAGTAGGACCTGCTGTTACTGAATTTGCTACAGCACTCGAAAATGTATATAATGATGTATCTGAACTGATGCCTACACTAACAGTTACAGTAGTACTAGTAACTGATGTAATAGTAATTGGTGCGTAATAATATGGGTCTTTGCCTTTGGTATTTGGAACACCACTTGCTCTTGGATACGGATGTAGTGTTGCGTTGCCGTCTAGAGCACATGTAAATGTTATGCCTGCAGGAGCAATATGAATTTCGTCTCCTACTTTAAGCGTATGACTGCCAATTGTTATTGTCATTTTTCCAGTAGTAGGAGTGTATGTTGCGCCTGTCGGTGTAAATTGTGCTGTTGCTTCAGTTGCAGTGCCTGATGTTGTTTGTGCTACTTCTGTGTTAGTTGCTGCATATGCTGTTTGTGTAAAAATATTATTTTTAATTAAGTTGCCGATCCAAGTGTGTGTTTGAATTTCTGGTTGTCTGTCGCCGTCAACTTGTGCTACACCTTGGTCCCAATAATATTTTACAGTGTTATAAAGTTTTTCATTGCCGCCGTATCTTAGATCATTTAAGTATGCATCAATTACATATCCAACATCTCTTTCACATTTTGCTTGGTTATAAGTATATCCTACAAATCCTGATGCGCTAGCATCTACTTGTGTTTGAATCCATGCAGTTGATTCTTTTTGTATGAACTCTTTATTAGCACTTAGTAATCCGTATGCGTTTGGAAAACGGTTATCGTTTGCTCCGATACCGGGTTTAAATACATAATTTTTTATTTGCGTCTTTGCCATGTTTTATAATCCAAATGCTATTGATAGTGATAGTGCGGTACTATCTACATATTGTTTGTTAGTTACTTCTGCAATATTAGTAGGTAATGCAGCTATTGTTGCTGATGTAAATACTGCTGTACTTGGAACTGTTGCTCCTATTACTGTATTATTTATAGAAGTGTTGACTACTGGAACACTAGAGCCGGTTGCTGTTACTACGCCTAAAGAAGTACCGTCAATCTTTATAATGATATTATTTGCAGCTTCTAATTGCAAATCTGTAGGAGAACTAATAGATGTTATTCCAAGGCCGTCTATATTTAATGTGCCACCGACATATAAGTCTCCAGTAACGCCTAGTCCGCCTGCGACAGTAAGTGCTCCTGTGCTAGAACTAGTCGAAGCATCTGTTCCTGTTATTTGTACTGCACTAAATGCACTAGGAGGATTCGAAACATTAATAGTACCAAATATTGTGCCAGAAGCATCTGCGTAGTAAAGCGTATTAGGTGCAGTTATAGGAACTGCCCAAGCGATCCTGCCTGATGATTTACCTTGAGCAGCATTGCCGCTTGTTCCAGAATCATGTGTTAACCCTGTGCTGAAAAATGTTGTTTTATCTGCCGTGACTATATTAAATGTTATTGATGATAGTGTTATATCAATAGCTACTGTTTTTCCGCGATATACAATAATTTGAGGATTATCTACTCCTAACGAATTTCTAAAATTATTAGATACTTCAGTAAATGTATAATCTGCAGGCAATTTGGGATCTGGAACTGCTGCATCTACTAAAATAATAGATTTTGCAGAGATGTTTCCCAGTTCATCGACAATGAATCCAGAACTTGTAAATCCAAATTTAGATTTAAGCGGTGAATTTAATACTGTCATTCTTAGTCTCCTGTATACTATTTATTAGATATTAAGTTATACTACTAAAGGTGTTTGTGTATGAAAATACTGTGCTGTATGAATTACTTTTGCACTTGTAAAATTAGTGCCTATTTCAGCATCTATTACAGGATTTAAAACAACATCTACATAACTATCATTAACAGTAGCAGTTACATCTAAAATATCATTAACAGTGTTATTTCTTGCATATATTACAACACTTGCTCGATCTCTGCTAGCAGTAATTAATACTTTAATAATTTCTTTATTATCAACGTCAAAGTCTGCACTTATAGTATACTCTACACTTGAAAATTCGCCCACATGCCATCTATCTAATAGTGTATTAGAGTAAACTTGTTTCCAAGGGCCGTTATGACTAGTACCTGTGGTATTTTTAAATAATAAAGTATTCTGTAGACCTTTAGTAATATATTTTGTTATGTCTAGCATCCAAATTCTCCGCTTTTAACTATTTATCTTATACACGGGGATAAATATTTTTATGAAAGAAATAACGAAAAATACTAGTACGGCAGAATATATTAATATAGGGAACTATAGAGTATTCACTAGTGACGACACAGACGGATACGGATACTTAACTGTTCATGATGCAAATAGTTGTTTTCATCATTTTTCGCAAGGACGACAATTTTATAATGCGTTAGAATGGTGCTGTGGGCCAGGATACTTTGGATTAGCTGCATTACTAACTGGGTTAACAACAAACATTAGTTTTAGTGATATCAGTAGAGATGCACAACAAGTAATAACAAAAACAATTAAACAAAATAACTTACCTTGCAAATTTTATCTGTCAGATAATTTTAAACGCATACCTAAGCAAAAGTTTGATTTGATTGTTGCCAATCCCCCACACTTTAATTTTAGTTTGCCAGCGTGGGCTCAGCATGGCAATAATTTATCTGTGATAGAGCATGAACACAGAAAAATGCAGGATCTAGATTGGAAAATACATCAAAACTTTTTTGATACTGTTGGGGAATATCTCACAGATGATGGTAAAATAATGCTTATGGAAAATGTAACTGGCAGTAGGCCAGAAACCTTTCAAGACATGTTAGCTGATAATGACTTACACATAACTAATTTTAGTAACAGTACACAACACAAAGATGAAGTATACTACATTGAAGTATCTAAAATGTAGTATACTGTATCCATAACTCTATACTACACTGATTTCCAATTACCCACTGTAATTAATTTTCCGTTTTCTGGCAAATATAAATATTCAATGTCACTTTCCTGTAAGGTCCAGAGTGCATCTTCTAATGTTTCCACTAGTGGTTCCCCGCCAAGATTAAAACTAGTATTAAATATAATCGGAACTCCTGTTTCTTCTTTAAACTTTGAAATAATACTATGATAAACTGGATTGTCTTCCTTGCTTACTGTTTGAATACGACACGAGCCATCGACATGAATAATACTAGGTATTTTCTCTGCAATGCCTTCTTTACAAGATACTGCATACATCATATGCGGTGAATCGTCCATACCACGTAAATCAAACCATTCATGCACATCTTCAACTAGAATAGATCCTGCAAACGGTCTAAAGTATTCTCTACGTTTAATTTCATTAACAAAGTCTTTGCCGTCTTCAAATGTAGGATCAAACATTAAGCTTCTGTTACCTAATGCACGTGGTCCATTCTCCGAACGTCCTTGGAACATTGCTACAATATTCTTACTACGCATTAAACTAATTACATCGTCTTCGGTAGCAGTAGTTACTATTCCGTTATATTTACTAGCAAGTGTATCAATGTATTCATCTGTATAGTTATATTGTGGACCTAAATATACTTCTCTTTCTAGACAGTCGGTTGATTGCGACTCTATATAATAATATAGTAGTGCTGCTCCAATTGCGGTGCCACCGTCGTTTGATATTGGTTCGACATATAGTTCAATACCTTCTTCTTTTAATTCATCTAAAAAGTAATAATTAGCAACACAGTTTAAAGCATATCCTCCAGAAAATACTATTTTATTTTTCCCAGTTAATTTAGCTGCTGTTCTAATTAAATCTAAAGCTTGGTATTGTGTTTGCGTTTGGCAAGCATATGCTAAATCTCTACGATTATCAAGTGTTGTTAAATCAGTATCGGCATCAATATCCATTTCATGTTTAGATAATTCTTTAAAATTATTTATATTTATAATTGCGCCGTTTGGATACTTTGGAAGAGTAACGTTTTTATTAGATAATGGAAACCTAGCATCTTTATTAAATAACTCAGGTATATTGTCATTGGGTTTACCGTATGGAAATAGTCCCATAGTCTTGCCTGCTTCAATACCTTGAAAACCACAAAACTCTGTAACAGCTTCAAATACTTTAACTATGCCAGCATTTCCTGATATTAGTTCCATATGACTACTTTGTTCGCCAAATTTTTTGCCATCAGCAGCAGGATTAAAAACTGTAGGAATAGAATCCCTTGAGGCATAGTGCTTATATACACTATTAATATTATCTGGATATGAACAATCAAATACTGATTCCACTTCCCAAACATAAGTCGATTCGTCGCCTACATTACATGCATGTACACTTCCTGCGCCATCAATTACTACTGCTGCTGCATCTTCAAATCCGCTGCGATAAAATGCACACGCTGCATGTATTTTGTGATGTTGCTTACTTAAATCTATAACTTGCGGATGATTGTGCAGGTCTTGTTTTCTATCAATTAATCCTAATTTTCTTGCGAGGCCTGTATAAACATTATCTCCGGTATAGTCTACTTTTCCGGCAGTCTCTTCAATGCTCTGTGTATGCGAAATTACAACAACATCAACTCGATCAGTATACTCTTTTACTTTTATCATTGCTGCATACGGACCGCCGTCGTACTTGTGGCGACTTAATCTTTCTTCTTCAATAGCAAAAACAATTTTGCCATCTTTTAAAAGACACACACCTGCATTATGTCCTCTGCTAATTCCTAAAATATATCCAGTTAACATACATTATCTCCTATTTAAGTTTTTTGTTTTGACTTGGGGAGATAAATTATTATTACCGCCAAGTTTATTTTTTACACTATTAATAATTGTTTTAAAATTTTCATCAGACAAGATCATATTATCTTCGTTATCTCTCTCAGAAGCAGGATCGCCTGTAATTCTATAAGGAGTGTACGTTCTTTTATCTTTAGCATTGTCAATGATAGTAAAATCTTTATTCCCGGGGTAACTAATATTTTCTGGAAATGTTGCTCCTATAACAACAGTAGCAGGTTTTCCTAGTGCATGTGCATAATGTTGTCCCATACTGTCACATCCTACAAAATAGTCAGCAGCGTTAATAGTACCCATCCATTGTAGTAGACTACAATTATCAGGTACTGCTGCTCCCATTTGTTTATCAGTAGGGATCTTTATTTGTGTCATCATTATAATACCGTAGTCTTTTGATAATTCTTCAACTATTCTAAAAATATCTTTTAATTCAAAACTTCTTCCGCTGGTGTCCCAGATAAAGTTGCCTTCAATCTTTGCGCCGCTACCAAACGGCTGAAATACTATTGTTTTTTCTTTTTGGTATTGTTGTTTAACTTGGCTAACTAAATTGTAGCCGTATATTTGATCGTTTTTACCTACATCAAGATGTATAGGGTTGCTTTGTACAGTCTCATCTGACCCGTTAATTAACATATCAAATGCTTGTATTAAGTTTACTCGTTGATTAAAATATGCATTTAACCTATACGGTTCAGGACTTATAATTTCTCTATCTTTTAATATATGTTTGAATAAATCTTTAGAGCCTGCTGGGTACACGTTGTTTCTTAAAGACGTAGAAAGAAATAATTCTGACCAAGCTTCTGCAACTATTACTACATCTGGGTCTGTATTTTCTTTATAGTATTCAAGAGCAGGAATTGCGCAAAGCACCCTGCCTACTCCCCCGTTTATAAAAAATGCTTTTTTCATTGAAAGTCCTTTATATTGTATTGTTACTGATATTTATAGATCAATATACAATATAAAGGACAAAAGTGAATACTAAATTAAGCTTATGCCCAACTTACACATACCATTCCCATTCCGCCATGGTCGCCGCCGCATGCGTTGCAACCGCTAAACACTGAACTTGCAAAGCCGCCGAAGCTCGGACCTTGCTGGTAGCCTTGGGCAGCCTGAAACTGCGCACCGTTGCAAGTGTTGCCGTTCCACCTAAAGCAACACGTCATACTTTCAAATCCGAATACCGGAGGGCTTACACTGAATGTTCCGGTTTGCAAATTAGCGCCGATTGTCATGCGAGGCCACATGCCGTTGACGCCGTATGCTACAACATTACAGGCAACGTTTTTGCAAGATGTCTTCCATGTTTGACGACTAAATGCGTGACACGTGTCTATGCTGTCGTTTTCAGTATCCCAACAAAAGTTGTAACCACTGCACGATTCCGGACCGCAGGCTGTAAAATGTGGTGGACCACATCCGCCGCTTCCTAGCATCGAAGCATTTATATCTGCTCCCCAGTGGCAATAGCAACTAATTCCGCTATCTGCACAAATGCATAATCCGGGTCCACTAATAAATGTTGGTGTGCCGCAGAGGCCTGGGGTAGTTTGTGATGCACAACAACAGTATGCACAACCGCTGCACAAGCAATATACATTGCCAGCAGTCACGTCCATTTGGACAACTGCATATGCACCGCTTGGTCCAAATGGAGAGCCACCACAACAACAGTTTGAACTGGTGCCGCCACCAGGTCCCCATAATTGAAATTGAACATTAGTTACGCCGCCTGGCACTGTCCAACTGCACTGCGAGCCACATCGGTAATTGCCAGAAGGATCGCAAACTTTCATGCCGCTTGCTCTTGTTTCAACAAACGGTTTCAACGTAGCTTCCCAGTTAGTAACCATTGCAGGAGAACACGCGCCGGCAGTGGCGCCGCCAGCATACGGGCTACCGGTCATCGTTGCACCTTCTTCGTATGATGCTAGTGTATTAGTCGAGCCGCCTGCACACAAAGTTAACAAATCATTATTTAATCGTAGATTTTCTTTTAGTGCTGCATAAAGGATAACGTCACTCATTTTATACTCCTACGTCTGGATCAGGCATTGCATTAAATGCAACAACTAAACTTGCTGGTATTTTGGGAACTTCAGCTACATCAAGGGTTACAAATTTCCAAGGATACGAAGTTGCTACTAATGCTTTATAAGTAGCAATTGCGGCTACAAATGTTGTTATGATTCCTGTAACAGTATCATCAAACTCATATGCATTTGCGTATTTGTTGACATATGCTAATCGTGTATCAGCAAGTACTTCATTTTCTAAAGTAGGATTTTTGTAGATAGGTTGAATTGTAACTCCATCGCCACGATTATATGCTATACTAAAGTAATCATGGATTGCTGGATTAGCAATCCCAGAATAAACAGAACCATCATGCATAGTTTCGTTTGCGAATGTATGCTCAATTTCTGTGCCTTGTGAATGTAACCAATGTGCTACTGGTAGATTTGCATCTACAGTAGCGTCTACTTCTACTACAAAGTCAAGATTACCGTCTTCGACAGTAATTTCTGACTCAGACGACATACTTACATCATCTGTTCTATCACTAATTAGTACATATATTGTTTCAGGTCCAACATATGTATATGTTTCTGTATTGCTATCATCCCAGGCGTTAACCCAAATTTCGTCTGGGACGTTTATTGTAAATTCTTTGTTCATTTATATTTCTCCTTTAAACACTAAAGTTATTTCCAAGTTACTCTTACCATGCCGGCTCGGCCTGCGTCACCGCTCCAAGCAGTTGTACCGCCCATCATATGTCCGTATGTTCCGCCAGCACCTGGGTAGCATCTGTAGCCGTCTGCTGCTCTGCAACGACATCCACCGCAGCAAGCGCCACTGGAGAAGGTCTCGCAAACGCAACTAAGTGGTTGTGCTGTATGACACGGACTAATAACTGGTGGCGCTATCATATATCCATAATGGTTAGTATCAAAGCAGCCACCTCCCCATATTCCAGGTAACCCTATAACAGTGCCTGTTGATGTGCCGTGATATGTTTGTTGTGGGCTGCTTGTGCTGCTGGCGCCAGAGATAAACGGAATCTCGCCACAAGATGCACACGAGTTACTGAAGCAATAGTACGCTCCGCCATTTGCGCAAATACACGGTCCGCTGACTTCCGATGAGCTAGTTCCTCTCCAACGACATTGGCCGTAGGTGTCATGTAACGCTTTCATACCACAAGATATTCTTGCGCAGCCGCCATCGGCACAGAAGCCTGTTAGACCATTGCCAGTTGCATAAGATTGGCAGCCGGCAGTAGTATTTTCAACTGTACAGCAGGCATAGCAACAGTATGCGCACCCGCCACACAAGGTGTAGCTGTCGCCTGGCGTAACGTCAATAATTGTACTAGCATATGCTCCGTTTTGACCATACGGTCCTCCTGAACAGCACGTTCCATTTCCTGATCCTGCTCCTGCTCCCCATAACTGAAATTGTGCTTGTGTAGTTCCAGCCGGCACAGTCCAATTACAACAAGTTCCGCACCTCATGTAGCCACTACCTGTATCTGTTACACAAAGACAGCCTGTAGGACTATCTAGTAATGGAATCAAATTCCAATTGGATGACTCCCAGGGTGTTGAGTTCAGTGCAGCTAGTGCCGCCGCTGCTTGAACATCCTGAATCGACTTTTGCATTCGTCTATTTTCTTCTAAAATTGCATTATATACTGCTGGATCTGCCATGTTAATTTCCTATTATGTTATTGATAAACTAGTAACGCGACCGCTGGATGCATCATAGTTTACAGCTACATTTTGTGTTTTACCGCTGGCTGCATCAGTCTCAGTCCACGATGCAACATTCTTGTATGTATATCCGTAACTTGGTGCGGTGCCACTTTGTGTTACGTATGTTATGTTTGAGTAAACAATGTCATTAGCAGTATACGCAGTCAAGTAGCCTTCGGCATTCGAAGTTGAATATGACTCAGAGTATTCTTTTACTAATGCGCCTGGTTGTACTGTTTTTACAAATCTTCCCATGTTATATAATTCCCTTTATTATGCCGCTGTTTCAATACCAACAACAACTGTGCTAATATTTGCTAACGAAGAGTAAACAACAATTCGTTGTCCTGCTGAAAGAACTATTCCGGTTCTTTCTATAACATTTTTTGGTCCAACTGCTACATCATATTCAATGTATTCTGCGTCTGTTGGTGTATCGACAGTTGCAAGTGCTATTCTAATATCACTTGAAAGTGAACTGCTCCTGTTACAAACGTTCACAGCAACTACTGCATAAGTAGCAGCAGGGCATGTGTACACTGTTGTATTTGTTGTTGCTGCTACATCTGCAGCTCCTAATCGTCCTGTTGCCATTTTCTTTGTTCTCCGTTGTTATGTTAAAAAGAAATTCATTGCGACCGGGTCACCGTCTATGCCGCCTGTGAAATTAGTTTTACTAAGTATATTTATCGTTTCGCCGAGTGTATTGGTAATTGTATTACTAGTTAGCTCGATTTGACCAGCTGTAAGTTTATTTACATTAAGTTCGCCTGCACCGCCACCAATTTGTGACTGTATATATGTCTTAATAGCTTTTTGTGTTGGAACAATGTTGTCGCTATTAGCTGTAAATGTACCGTCGGTACTAAATTCATTAATAGCAGCATTTGTACCACCTAGTGATATTGCTCCTAATTGCAATTCTTGCAGGCCACTAATATTAAACGCATCAGCATTAAGCGTTGCTATGCCAGTTGCTTGTTCAATACTAAATAGTCCTCCAACTCTAAAGTTACCATCTTGGTCAGTACTTGTGTAGAATACTCTACCTCCGCCAAAGTCGTTAGTTTCTTTAGTTGAATCTGGATTTATTGCAGGTATTCCTGGATAGTTAGTATTAGTAAAATTACCAGTACCGATATCAAGGAAATCATGTCCAGTTAGTCTTACTTGTGAGTATCTAATTCTAATTTCAAAAGTTTCGCCATGCTCAGGAGCATCTGTAATTGACATGTTTGGTGATATCTGCAATTGTGCTGCATACGGACCTGATCCTGTAAGATTTCTCACATTTACAAGTTTAAAGATTTGTCCAGGTAAACTTACTATCTGAATATTTGCGCCCGCTTGCGGCACTAATGTTAATCCTGCAACTTGCAAAAATGATCCAGGTTGATATAAATCTGCATAGCCATCTCCTGTAATCTCTGCCTGTGCTGTTACAAAAGCAGTACCTCTATTAGTCCAAGTTGGTTGTGTTAATACTCCGTCACCAATTCTTACTAAGTGTGGTAAATCGACTGCTGGAGAGCCTACTTGTACATTATTAGGATCTGTAATTGTCATTGTAGGAATACTAGTATAGCCATTGCCTGGATCAAAAATTCTAATTTCTGAAATTTGCTCATCTACTACAATAGCTCTTGCTTTTGTTGTGTCTGCATACAATCCGCTCGGTGGGGCAGTAAATGTGAGTCTCGGTTCAATTAAATACTCTGTAGTATCAGTTAGTACTGCTGCAATTGCTGCACCTGTTATATGGTCCCATCCTGCAGAGTCGTCACTCATCTTTTTAACAGTTGCAACTTTTGATCCGCTATTATACGTGTCAATATAAGCATACTGTCCTGTTCCAGTTCCACTAATAATTCGTATAGCCATTCCTACGTAAGAAGCACTAGTTCGGACATCAGTATTACTAATTGTAATTTGCGTTGTTGTGCCTTCTTGTCCAGTGTTTTGCGCATTTACATATCCGCTGCCGCCAAATAGTCCCTCAGTAGCTCCGACTATATCTAGTAGTCTTACTTCGTATACGCCGCCATCTACAGTAACAGGGCTATTAATAGCAGCTCCATAGCCTTCACCGGTTATGGTATAAGTTGTTGCTCCTGCTGTATACCCTACACCGGCATTAGTATATTCAAATGCTAATATATTGTTGCCGTCTGTTAGTACATTTTTAACAATTGCTTCAAAAGCTTGGTTTGTTACAGTGCCAGTGATTGGAGTTTCGGTTACATCAACTCCTTCAGCAACTGTACCAAATTCACCGTATGATGAGTTACCATTTGTAGCACGAATCTTGCCACCGTTCTCAGCTAAGTAACCAATATGTCCGTAGTATGAGAATACACTTACAAGTTCTGCTCTGCCTAAGTTAGTAACCCATGCACCAATGCCATCACTTATAACTTGAGTAAAGTCGTTTGCAACAATACTATCGTTGCCGCCAGCATGTATGTCGCCGTCTACTTTTAGTCCAATACACCCTGTACCGAATGTTGTTACATTTTGTACGTATGGTGATTTATTAATAATCCATGCTGCTGTGTGTGCTGGTCCAAAGCCTGGATCAAGACTTACAAATGCTCCTGCACTTGTACGCTTTGTTCCGTAAGCATTTGCAGCACCTAACGTTCCTATTAGTCCAGTTATAGTACAGTTACGTAATCCTGTGCCGTTGCGCATGTAGAACATGTCTTCTGTTGTTGAACCCATTACTGCATTTGAATAGTAACGTGCATATAATAGTGATTTATAGTTTCCTGTATAAATTAAATCATACTGTATGGCATCTAAGTATCTATTAATATCTCTTGAGTATGCTGCTGTATCATATGCATATCCAGGATATGTGTCAGCAATATATGCTAATATTTCTGCTACTAAAAACGCTCTGTTAGCTTCAATAGTTTCTACAGCATATGTATAACCGGTTGTTGTGTTTGGAGTATTTGTTCCATATGTTAACGGAACTGTACTATCCCCTGTAACACCATTTACACCATAGTCAATGTAATCATAAATTTGCTGTACTAGTTCTGTTGCGAATGTGCCGGCTGCTGCCGAACCATCTGGTGCTGTTGTAACTTGATTCTGTGCGTTACCAGTTGTTTTACTTACTGCGCCATTTGTAACAATATCACTGATAACAGCCTGTAGCCTAGAAAGTGCATCTAAACTATACGGTGTATCTGCTGCTGCAACCAAACTACCTGCTGCGACAATACGTGTTGAACGTAATTCATCGCCAATGATAGCTGTATTTTCAGGAACAATAATTGGTAATACTTCTGTGAGTGTACCAGTTTTAACATATATAGTAGATTGAGACTTCTGCTCTGCAGGAATTCCTGTAATAACTTCTGCTGTAATTGCATCAGTAGTAATAGCTAATAATGCTGCTATTGTTGCTTGTGTTCCGGCTTCTTCGACAAGATCAGCATTAGTATATCTGTTTAATGTGCCATACACTGCTGCTGGTACTATATTACTTATTACTGCATCTATAACTGTAACTCCGTAGTTAATAGCTGCTACAGTTTGTCCTTCTTGTCCTGCAACGTAGCTTACGCCGCCGCCTGTAAAGTATGCTAATGCCGCCAGTCTCGAACGTTCATTGCCACCGTGTGATAAATCCCATACAAGTGCATCAATAAGTATACCCATATCTCTACGGTATTTTTCTTGCAAATAAGTAAAGCCTGACCATATGCCAGTGCCAATTACAACTTGTGCGTCAATCCATTCAACAATTTCGTCTTGGATATAACTTCTATTTCTTTCTAGTAGCGTTCTAGTATTATAATTGTTTGAGCCTGCTTGAACTTGTTCTGTAGCATATCGCACTGTCTTCCAAGAACGGTCTAATGTAACACCATATGATGGTGCAGGATTGTCTACTCCTGTTGTTGATTCTACATAGAATATATTATTTAATTTTCCAAATGATGCCCACTCAGGAGCATTTCCATCTGAGTTTACACGTAATACTTGCCCAAGTTTACCTATCGGTAATCGCGCAGGACCACTGCCACTTGTATAAACAAGGTCACCTAATGTAGTTAATACATTAACTTCTGCGCCTGCTGCTAGTATGTTCCAGTTAACTCCGCCAGTATCTTGATCTGGTCTGTTAGTTAGTGTTACTTGGTCAGATGTATGTCCTAGCACACAAATATAACTATTGTCGCCGTATCTAGCAGCATCGCCTACATCGTAGTATGTAGCATTAGCCCATGCATTTTTCCATTCAATGCCCTGGTTTAATCTTTCCCAAAAAGTAGGATTAGGTGGACGTTGACCAGTTGCGTTTACTATAGCTAGGTATGTGTAACCACCTACACGTACTACGTCACCTACAAGATAAGCTGTAGCATTTGCGTATTCGCCTACATGACGAAATCCTGTATTAAACAAATCCCAGTCACTTGTAGCAGTTGTAGGTAGTTGGCCGATATTGGTTGTTTTTGAAACATATGTATATCCACCGAATGTTACAATATCACCAATATCGTAATTTGTTCCAACAAGCCAGCTATCTTCAAATTCTAATCCCGATACAAACTCTAACCATTTAGATTCGTCTTGTTCTAATCTTGTTTGACTAGTATGAGGAGTAACACAAATCCACAAGCCTCCGCCGGACTTAACAATGTCATTTACTCTGTATCGAGTAGTACCTGCGAATGTGCCTTGATATTCAATACCTTTATGTAAATAATCCCATTTGGCTTGATCTGGTTCTAATCCAAGTGATAGGGTTGCTGCACTAGTATGTCCAGTGTTTGCTATATATAATGTTCCACTATACTTAACAATATCGTTTTTTCTGTATCGGGTGTTGATTGACCAATCAGTTTTCCATTCAAGACCTTCTGAAAAGATTTCCCATTTGGCTTGATCTGTTTCTAATCCAAGTGTTATATTTGCTGCACTAGTATGTCCTGTTAAACATATATAAACAAGGCCGTCATATTTTGCAATATCGTTTACTTTATATCTTGTTGAAATATTCCAGTCAGATTTCCAGTCAAATCCTTCAGCAAACAGATCCCACTTGGATTGGTCTGCTTCTAATCCAAGTGTTATATTTGCTGCACTAGTATGTTGCGTATTTACTATATATAAGTAGCCGCCGTACTTAACAATATCATTTGCTTTATATAATGTGTTTATTGCCCAATCGCTTTTCCATTCTTGGCCGTCACTTATTTTATTCCAATAAGACGATAAATCTATATCAAAATTGCTTGTACTGGTATTGCCTACTATACATAGATAAGTATTGCCGCCATAACGTACAATGTCGTCTTTATAGAATGCAGTTGCCGCTGTCCAGCCGCCTTTCCATACAAATCTAATTCTACCTAATTTAAACTCAGCCATTATGTGTGTACTCCGATATTGTTATATATATTTATATTATTTAAGTTAATCATTAATAGGATCCGCGCTGTGATCTGTGTCTAAAATATTGCATAGCCACCATGTCACCGTCTATGCCGCCTGTAAGATTTACTTTACTAGGTATTTCTATTACATTTATATTCGAACTAATATTACTAGTTTCGACTACTATTTGTCCAGAAGTTACTTTATTTGTTGTTGCGTTAGTGCTGCCGCCGCTTATTCTAGATGTTAAATATTTTATGATAGCAGCTTGTGTAGGAACAATATTATTTGAATTTGCAACAAATGTGCCGTCTTTAGAAAATTCTCTAATAACAACAGTAGAGCCGCCTACTTGTATGCCGCCTAAACTTAGTTCAGTTAATCCTGATAAATTAAATGTACTGGCATTAACTGTAACAATACCCGAACTTTGTTCAACTTGAAATAATTCGCCTGTTCTAAAGTTACCGTCTTGGTCAGTACTTGTGTAAAATACTCTGCCTCCATCTGATTCAACTGCTTCGTTTTGCTGTTGAGGCGTATTATCACTATCTATACCGTCTAAGTAAAGATTAGGATATTTAGTGCTAGATACGTTACCCGTTCCTATATCTAAGAAATCATGTCCTGTTAAACGAACTTGACTATAACGCTGTCTAATAGTTACCTGTGAGTTATGAGCAGGAGATTCATCAACTTTTAATGTTGGATAAATGTAAACATCTGCTTCTAGTGCAGGAATACTTCCGGTCACATTTTGTACTTTTACTAGTCTGTACACTTGATCATTGATCCCGAAAATTTCTACGTTATCACCTGGGCCAGGTGTTCTAGTTAATCCTTTAACCTTAATCAAGCTTCCTAATTGGTATTTCTCAGCAAAGCCATTGCCAGTAATAGCAGCAGTAGATCTAATATATCCTGTGCCACGATTAGTAAATGTTGGCTTGCCAAGAACTCCGTCGTTGACATACACTTCAAAACTTGCATCAATGGTAGCTGAATTATCTACTACTGTTATTGCAGGCGCCGATGTGTATCCGCTTCCTGGTTCATACATATAAATCTCTGCAATTCTAGATGCTGCAACAATTGCTCTTCCCCATGCCGTAGTACCCGATGTAGGTGCAGCAAATGTAATTCGGGGTTCTATTTGATATTTAGTTGTTAAATTTAATGTAGTTTCTATTGCAAAGGAAGTATCTATAGTATCCCATCCAATAGTATCGGTGCTTTCTTTATAGATAGTTGCCAGTTTCGTAGCAGGAACATATGCTTGTATGTATCCGTACTGCCCTGTACCGGCGCCACTAGTAATAAAAATACGCTGTCCTATATATTGTGCAGCGTCTGTTTGGAGATCAGCTGCATCAAGTGTTATGGTAGTAGTAGTTCCTGTCTGGGCTCCTCCTGGAAATGATGTATAGTTTAATCCGCCTGGAATTGTGGAATCTCCAAGTGCTTGAATTCTCACATTACTAACTGCTCCATCGACAAAAGTTGCTGTTGCAGCAGCATTTATGCCTGATCCAGAAAATGCTAATGTTGCTGTAGAATAAGTTTGTCCAGCATGCTTATATCCAATAGCTATAATTTGGTTTCCGTTATTATGCACTATTCCAATTTCAGCAGCGCCTCTTCTATTGTCTATCTGTGCGCCTATAAACTCCTCAACTTGGTTAACACTTTCTGCAACACTTCCAAATGTTCCGTACGAGTTGTTACCATTAGTAGCGCGAATTTTTCCGCCTATTGTTGCAAGGTATCCGATATGACAAAAATATGTAAACACTGATACTAGTTCTGATACTCCGGCGGCTTCGACCCACACGCCAATACCATCATTTAGTACTTGTGTAAAGTCGTTTGCAACAACTGATTTATTGCCGCCGTTATGTATATTGCCATCAATCTTTAAACCAATACAACCAGTTCCAAATGTAGTTACATTTTGTATGTACGGAGATTTAGTTTGTATCCATACACTAGTATCGTCCACACCAGTGCCTGAATCAAGTGATACATAAGCGCCTGCTGTTGGTCTACGTGTGCCATAAATGTTAGTAGATCCCAATGTGCCAGATAAACCTTGGAGCGTCATATTTCTAATGCCACTGCCGTTTCTTACATAAAACATATTAGCTGTTTCATATCCACTAGCTGCTTGTATAACTGTACTTCTAAGTTCGTCACCTACTAATGCTACTGTTGCTGGAATAGATATAGGAAGAATTTCTTCATAAATTCCTGTTTTAATATAAATGGTTGCCGGTGCTCTAGCTGCTTCATCTGCTAATATATAATCACAAGCATATTTTACAGTTCTAAAAGGTGCGTTATCTGTAAATCCAGAACCTGCTGTGTCCTCGCCTTGGACTGAAACAAAGTATACATTTGTTGTTAATCCAAAGTTCCCCCAACTTGCTGCTGTACCAGAAGGCTTTATAATAGTACCCGGTGTGCCTATAGTTAGTGCTGTTTTTTCACTAGTATATGTTAATAGATCTCCTCTATCACTTAGTCGGTTTTCTGGTGTGCCTTGAACTAAAACTTTCCAATATGTATCAGTATTACCTACATCTGTTGGAGGGATAGTTGCTGCAACTGATGAATTATGTCGAAGTATACTCACATATGATGTGCCGTTATATAGTGCAATATCACCAATGTAATATTCATTATTGGGTTGCCATGTTCCAGTATAGTGGTCTCCTGGTATTACTAATTTCCAATCTGCAACTACATCAGGGTAAATTCCACTATTATCATCTATAGCAACATACACTTGTCCGTTATTTCGTATAACGTCTCCTGTTAGGTATGCAGTAGTGTTATCCCATTCGCCTCTGTGTTTGAAGCCTGGATTAAGTAATTCCCAGTTACCAGTATTTTGTATTAATCCATCAGCCGAAGGATTAGAGTTAAGACTATTTTCTAAGGCAGTGTATGTGTAGCCGCCGTGTAATACAATATCACCTATAGTGTATTCTGTTGAACTACTCCATACTTCTTCAAATCCAAGACCCGGTAGCCACATTTGCCATTCAGTTTCGTCTGGTCTAAACGTTGTACTCGAAGTATGAGATGTTATACAAATATATAAACTTTGTCCATATTTAACTACGTCGTTTTTCTTATATCGATAAGATGCTCCCCAGTTAAATTTATATTCTATACCAGAATTTACTATTTCCCATTTGGCTTGATCTGTTTCTAATCCAAGTGTTATATTTGCTGCACTAGAATGACCTGTTAAACATCTGTAACTGATAGCTCCATATTTTACAAAGTCACCTACTTTATAACGAGTGTTTATTGTCCAAGCTGATCTCCACTCGTCAGCAGTTGAGACAATATCCCAACTTGCTTGGTCTGCTTCTAAGCCAAGTACTAAAGAAGTTGAGCTGGTGTGTTTTGTATTACAATTATAAATTATACCGTTGTATCGTACAACATCACCTAATTCGTATCTATAATCTACTACCCAAACTGACGTCCAATTATATGTTGTAGCAAGTAGTTTCCAACTTTTTACATCATTAGTTAGTCCTAAATTATTAACTGGATTACTAGTATGTGTTTGTGTACACTGATATGCATATCCTTTAAACTTAACAATATCACCAATTGAATATGCTACAGACGTACTCCAGTTACCTTTCCACTCACATCCATCGTGTACAAGTCTCCATTTAGCAGCAGTTACAGTTGTTGTATTTCCGTATCCTGTGCTAGATTGGTTATAATAATTTGCACTAAGAGTATTGTCGCTAATTATAATAGTCAACGATGCTCCAACTGTTCCTGGAGTGCCGACAATAGTAACTCCGTCTAATAAGACTACGCCGCCATTAGCTGGTCCATCGACTGCATTAGAAAAACTAAAAACAGTTCCTGCTAGGGAAGAATGTGATAAATCAAAATTATAAATATCGCCTTTGCGTAAGTCTAGTGTAGGATTTAATGTATTATTAATATAAAATTTATTGTTTACTACTGTGACAGTCGAATGCCTTGGAGTAATTCCATACTCGGTATCAAAAAATGCTGTCGACGTATGGCCTGTTATACATGCATATGTTTTACCTTTATAATATACCATATCATCTTTAGTGTAAGCGGTTGCGCCAATCCAGTCGCTTTTCCATCTAAATCTAATTCTGTCTAAATTAAAATCTGCCATTGTGCTCTCTCTTATAATCCGTTAGATGATGAATTATCATCATATACATGTTTTTGGTTTACTCTTGCTACTAATTCACCATCTGCGTCAATGTAATAAGATATATTCCTATCGTCCCAACGGAATTGTTCGTAGTTTAAATTTTCATATACTAAGTCATGATTTACATCTCGACCTTCATAAAAATCTTGGCCTTGTTCAAAACTAGGATAATTTTGAACTGGGTCTCCAGGATTATTTATAGTAATCGAATCAGTAGTTTTTAGTTGATCTGCTTTACTAAGAAATAGTTCTCCGTTGTCTGTTCTACGCAATCCGTAAAAAAATCTATCTTGAACTGCATTGTATATATGATCTGGGGTAAACCCTGTGTAATTTGCTGACATAATTTTATTCCTTATACAATATCTACGTAACTTATAACTACGTCTAATGCTTCATCTTGATCAGCAACTAGATACAATTGATTTGTTGGAGCAAGTATTAATTTTTCGCCTGCTGCTAGTGCATGCAAACTACTATTTGGCGGCACCATAACATCTTTCATAAAATATCCTTCAACACTAGTATCATCATGTATTAGTATACTTGCATATACTACAAATTCTGTTAAGTTAGCCATATTAAGACCAATTATTGTCGAACGTGTAGCTGCGTCGGTTTCTAATGCAAGTATAGGAATTGGTCCTACTTCCTTTACTACTTTATTTTTAAATTGCGTTGCCAT
>Ga0222648_1000223_pt1 | contig 25403 bp, 26 predicted proteins | sample AntAcemetagen335_FD_181021 | JGI IMG/M metagenome (GOLD analysis project Ga0222648, IMG submission 181021) | Saline water microbial communities from Ace Lake, Antarctica - #335 | ecosystem: Environmental > Aquatic > Non-marine Saline and Alkaline > Saline | place: Antarctica: Ace Lake... | reverse complement strand
TATCTTGCGTCGATCCTCACAGACGACGTCGAGGTCACCCTGCGACAGCTGCGTGACATGACCCAGTCGCTGACTGCAGCTGACCGGTCGTCGATCACCTTCCGTTTTGCGTTGGGGTCGTCTCGCCTTGATGCACGCGCGCAGGATGACATCCTGCGTCTTGCGAACCTGATTGCGACCAGCGACATAACCAACAAGGAACTGCTGTTGATCGGCTATACCGATTCCATTGGTGATGGCGCATCCAACCTTGCGCTTAGCCAGCAGCGTGCCGAAGAGGTCCGTCAGGCGCTGTTCGCCGCCGCCCCGTCGCTTGCGTCGGATGCCCTGCCGGTGCGTGCGGTGGGTTTTGGGGAAATCTCTCCGCTGAGCTGCAATGAAACGGCCAATGGCCGCCGCATCAACCGCCGCGTCGAAGTCTGGTTGCGTGATGTCGTCACCGAATCCCGCTGAACCCGGCCAGACATATTTCAGGAGCTTGAGGATGACAAAGAACTTGATCGTCGCTGGTGCTATCTTGGTTGCAACGATGCATCCCGTGGCCGCACAACAAACCGCCTTTTCGGATGCCGTGAACGTGTGGCTTTCGGGTGATGATGCCAATGGTTTGCCTGCTCTTGCGGTGGATGCCCGCAACGGCGACACGACTGCCCAGTTGATTCTTGGTCAGGTGGACCGTGACACGATCCCCGCCGGATATTCGGACTTTCTGCTGGGTCTGACCCGCGAAGAACGGGCCGCGCTGTTGCGGTTTACCGGCGATGATGGCGCGACCGTCAACTGGCTTTTGACGCTGCAAGGGACCGATAACGCAGCTTTGGGCGATGCGTTGTTCTGGTACGAAGCCAACCTTGACCCGATCGATTCCGCAGCCGACTTGCAGGCGGTGGATGAAAAGTCCAAGGCGGAATGGGTCCTGTGGCGGACCTTGAATAACGGCTATTTTGACCGGATCCAGTCGCTTCCGGCGGAGAATCCGGAACTGGCGCAGGTCGGGTTCATGACATGGTTGACCGACTACTTTGCGAGCGAAAACCGCACGATCAGCATCAGCCGTTTTCTGGACGACGACCGGCCTGCAAAGGTGCCGGGGCTTTTGGCGCTGAAACGGCTGGAACGCGTGCTGGGGCTGGGTGGCAATTTTTCCGTCGGTTTGAACGAATTGATCGAGGTGATCCGCGGGCGCGGCAACAGATTGCCGGTGACCGCCGATCTTGTGACGCTGGATGCTAGCGTGACCCGTCTGGGTGATGTCGATCCGCGCGTCGGTGTCGTCAACCGGATGTGCAATATCTGTCCCGATACGGTGGCCGATTACCAATGCCGGATAGAAACCTTCGAGATTATCGGCGGTTATGAAACGCTGTTGGCTGTCAGAAGCCCGGCCGAAGCTGCCGTGCCTGCGGATGTCTATCTTGCGTCGGATCGCGCCGTGACATCCTTGACCAATCTGGTCCGTGGGCGCGCCCCTGCCGATCTGACACGGGTGCGGTCAAGCTGCCTGCAATCTTTGATCGTGGCTGATCAATAAGCCCGACCACCGACATGCGCCGGTATCGGGGCATTTCGGTCAGTGGTCTAGCGGGCGGCATACCAGCTGACCGACACGTTCCTGCGGGTGTAGAATTCACCCATCAACCCGATCATGATCAGCGCCAATGACACATAGATTGGATAGCTGACCGACGTGACATGCGGGTTGTAATGCAGGAATACATGGCCGCGCGACTGGTCGATGATATGGAACAACGGGTTCCAGTCGAACAATGCCACTGTCGTGGCAGGCAGCGCGTTGACGACGAACAACTTGCCAGAGGCGATCATGTTCATCCGGATATAAAGCGCGCGCAACAGCCCCGCGAAATCGGGTATCCACGGATTGAGCGCCAGAAACACCATGCCCACCGCGATCCCAAAAAACCACGCCAGCAGCACAAGGCCCAGCGCGCCGACCGGATCGTGGATCGTGATCGGCGTGACGACGACATGATAGAACGAGAGGATCACCGTGATCGAGAAAATCTGCTGATACAGTGTCGATACCGCCGAGGCGGCAATTGAAATCAGCGTATTCATCGGGGCATGCAGCATCATTGCGCCCAGCGGATTTCCCCCGCCCGCCACGGCCGCCACGGTCTTTGTATGTGTCATGTAAAGAAAGATGCCGGACATGATGAACAGCAGGAAGTCGCCCCTGATCGGTGCTGTGCGCACCCCCAAAAGCGTGAACATCAGCAGGAACACCCCGACCATCACAAGGCTTTGCAGCGTGGTCAGCGCCAGACCGACCACGGCATTGCGGTGGCCGGACCGCAGGTTGCGGACGATGGAATGATACGTCACCTCTGTCATGGCAAAGAGGGTGCGGGTATGCGTTTTTGTATTGGGGGCGCGAAACATGCGAAACCTTGACCGGAACCATCGAACGCTTGTCCCATGACAAGCTTGCTGATTGCTTAAGCGCGAACCATAAGGCAGTGATAATACCACTTCAACACAAGGCCAAGCCATGGATTACGAACTGCTGACCAGCGTGATGCGCCGCGCGGCGCTCGATGCGGGCGATGCGATCATGCAGGTCTATGCCGCTGCCGATTTTGACGTGCGCGCCAAAAGCGATGACAGCCCCGTTACCGCCGCTGACCTGGCCGCTGATGCAGTGATCAGCGCCGCCCTGCGCGCGGCCTTTCCCGATGTCGCCTTGGTGACCGAGGAACAGGCCGCATCCCACATGGTGCAGGCCACGGCGTTCTTTATCGTGGACCCGTTGGACGGCACCAAGGAATTCGTGCAGCGCCGCGGCGATTTCACCGTCAATATCGCCTATGTCGTGGATGGTGTGCCGCTGCGTGGTATCGTCTATGCCCCCGCGCGCGACCGGTTGTTCTATACTGATTCCACTGGCCGGTCGGTCGAGGAAACAGTACCTTTTGCCAAGGACTCGGTGGGGAATCTGCGCGCCATATCGGTGTCTGAACCAGATAATGCGGCGCTGATGGTTGTGGCGTCGAAATCGCACCGCGATCAGGCGACGGATGATTATATCGCGAAATATCAGGTCCGCGACATGACCAGCGCGGGATCGTCGCTCAAATTCTGCCTTGTCGCCACTGGCGAGGCTGATCTGTACCCCCGCCTTGGCCGGACGATGGAATGGGACACCGCGGCAGGCCATGCGGTGTTGGCAGGGGCGGGTGGTCTTGTGGTGCGCTTTGACGACCATCAGCCGTTAACTTATGGGAAACCGGGGTTTGATAATCCCTTTTTCATCGCCGCGGCCCCCGGCGTGGTTTTGGAATCCGCTTGATGCCTGTCCTGATTGTCATTCCCGCGCGCTATGCCTCGACCCGTTATCCGGGCAAACCGCTGGTTTCGCTGACGGGTGCCACGGGGGTTGCAAAAAGCCTGATCCGCCGGTCATGGGATGCGGCCATGGCGGTCGATGGCGTGGATGACGTTGTCGTGGCTACCGATGACGACCGGATCGCCGATGCCGCACGCGGGTTCGGGGCAAAGGTCGTGATGACCTCCACCACCTGCGCCAATGGCACCGAACGCTGTGCCGAGGCGGTGGACAATCTTGGCGGTGATTATGACATCGTCGTCAATCTGCAAGGCGACGCGCCACTGACACCCGCATGGTTCGTCAGCGATCTGGTCGCGGGACTGCGTATGCATCCGCAGGCTGATGTGGCCACGCCCGTTCTGCGCACCGAAGGGCAGATGCTGAACGCGCTGTTGCAGGACCGCCGCGAAGGGCGGGTTGGCGGCACCACCGCCGTGTTTGGGGCGGATCACAACGCGCTGTATTTCTCGAAAGAGGTGATCCCGTTCACCGGCCGCAGCTATGGGCCGACCGATCCGACGCCGGTGTTTCACCATGTGGGCGTCTATGCCTATCGCCCAGCCGCATTGCGCGCCTATGTCCGCTGGCCGCAGGGGCCGCTGGAACAGCTGGAAGGGTTGGAACAACTGCGTTTTCTGGAACGCGGCGTGCCGATGCTGTGTGTCGAAGTCGCGGCGCAAGGGCGCGAATTCTGGGAACTCAACAACCCCGAGGACGTTCTGAAGATAGAAACAATGTTGCAGCAAATGGGCCAACCCTAGCCGTTCATGCACGCTATTGTTGCAATTTTGACATATTATAGCCCTGATATCGGGCGACAGGGTCCGCGATCGGATCAGCAAAGGCATTCAGATGAAACGTAAGATCACCAAGGCCATTTTCCCTGTTGCGGGGCTAGGCACACGTTTCTTGCCTGCTACAAAATCTGTTCCCAAGGAAATCATGACTTTGGTGGATCGACCCCTGATCCAATATGCGATTGACGAAGCGCGCGCTGCAGGGATCGAGGATTTCATTTTTGTCACGTCACGCGGGAAATCCGCGCTAGAGGATTATTTCGATCACGCCCCTGATCTTGAAAATACCTTGCGTGATGGCGGCAAGACCGAGCTTTTGCGGATCTTGCACAACACCTACATGGACAGTGGCGCTATCGCTTATATCCGCCAGCACAAGCCGCTGGGACTGGGCCATGCCGTGTCTTGCGCCAGCAAGCTGATTGGGAATGAACCTTTCGCCGTGATCCTGCCCGATGACGTGATCGCCGCCGAAAAACCCTGCCTGCAACAGATGATCGAGGCTTATCAAGAGACCGGCGGGTCGATGGTCGCCACGATGGAAGTACCGGCTGCGAAAACATCGTCTTACGGTATGCTGGATATCGCCGGTCAGTCCGGCCAGATCGTGCAGGTCAAGGGTATGGTGGAAAAGCCCGCTGCGGGGGATGCGCCGTCCAACCTTGCGGTGATCGGGCGCTATATTCTGGCCCCCGAGGTGATGCAAAGCCTTGAAGGCGCGGATCGGGGAGCGGGCGGGGAAATCCAGTTGACGGATGCGATCGCGCAGGAAATCAGCGCAGGTCGCGATGTGTTCGGTTACCGGTTTGACGGGCAACGCTTTGATTGCGGGTCCAAGGCGGGTTTCCTGCAGGCGACGGTCGCCTTTGCCCTGGCGCGCGAAGATCTGCGGGATGAGCTGTCTGCCTTTCTTGCAGAGATACCGTTCACCCGTAACGCTGCGCAATAGGCCGCAGGTTTTCTTGAATGCCGGTTGGCGACCTGTGGATGGCCTATCGGATGCGCTGGAAACGGCGCCGCTTTCTGTTTCGTATCTGGCGTAAGCGGTGCCAGATCATGCCGGTGCAGGACCGGACGGCGGCGATCGGGGCGGATATGATCTTGTGTTTCGCGGCCGTCCGCAATGAAATGGCGCGCCTGCCCTATTTCCTACAACATTATCGCAGGCTGGGAATCGGCCATTTTCTGATTGTCGATAACGGCAGCGATGATGGCATTGCCGCCTATCTTGCGGCGCAGCCTGATGTGTCGCTGTGGTCTACGCAGCACAGCTACCGGCTTGCGCGGTTCGGGATGGATTGGCTGGGCTGGCTGCACTGGCAGTTTGGCCATCGGCACTGGTGCCTGACGGTCGATGCCGATGAATTGCTGACCTTTCCCTTTGCTGGCAGCCGCGATCTGGGCGATCTGACCCGCCATCTGGATGCGTGCGGGATCACGTCCTTTGGTGCGATCATGTTGGACATGTATCCTAAAGGCCCCATCGCCGAGGCGCGGAATGACCCGACAATGGACCCTTTAGACGTGCTGGCATGGTTCGACGCCCCCAACTACCGCGAAAAAATCCACCCCCTGTATCAGAACCTATGGATACAGGGCGGCGTGCGGGACCGTGTGTTTTTCGCGGCAAGGCCGGAACGCGCCCCCACGCTGAGCAAGGTGCCGCTGGTGCGCTGGCATTGGCGGCATGTCTATGTCAGTTCGACCCATCAGATGCTGCCGCGCCGCTTGAACCATGTGTTCGACCGTGCGGATGACCGGCGGGTCACGGGCGTCTTGCTGCACACCAAGTTCCTGCCCGACATCATGTCCAAATCGCAAGAGGAACTGACCCGCCGGCAGCATTTCGAAAACAGCAGCCACTATTCCGACTATCATGCGCAGCTTGCGCAGGGACCCGACCTGTGGAGCCCGCAATCGCAGCGCTATACCGGATGGGCGCAGCTGGTGGCGCTGGGTCTGATGTCGCAAGGAGACTGGGACCAACATGACGTCATTTGAACAGCAAACAAAGGCCGTATCCGCTTGGGGTTTCTGACATCATACCGGCTGCGCTGGTACCGCCAGCACTGGAGGCTGCGAGCCATGCTCAAGGCGCGCGATCTGACCGCAGTGCAGGATCGCACCGGCAAAATCAGGCCCGACGACGTGCTGTTGTTCTGCACCTTCCGGAACGAAGACCAGCGGCTGCCCTATTTCGTGCAATATTACCGTGATCTGCGCATCGACCATTTTCTGATGGTCGATAACGACAGCGATGATGGTGGGCGCGATTTCTTGGCTGACCAGCCTGACGTTTCACTGTGGCAGACCAAGGCAGGCTATGGCGCAGCGCGTCATGGTATCGACTGGCTGACCTATCTGCAGGGGAAATATGCGCATGATCATTGGGCGCTGACGGTCGATGTGGACGAATTTTTCGTCTATCCGTTCTGCGACAGCCGCCCGATCCGCGCGCTGGCCGACTGGCTGGATGCATCCGAGGTCCGGTCCTTCGGCGCGCTGTTGCTGGATATGTACCCCAAGGGTCCGGTCAGCGCCCAGCCTTACCAGCGCGGCGACGGCCCGTTCAAGACTGCCTGCTGGTTCGATGCGGGCAATTACATCATGTCCCGCAACACCATGCTGCGCAACCTGTGGATACAGGGTGGCCCGCGCGCGCGCATGTTTTTCGCGGACAAACCGCGACAGGCCCCCGCGCTGAACAAAATCCCCTTTGTGAAATGGCAGCACACCTATGCCTATGTCAGCTCGACCCATATGATGCTGCCGCGTGGGTTGAACCTTGTGTATGACCAGCATGGTGGCGAAAAGACGTCAGGCGTTCTGCTGCATGCGAAATTCATCGACACGTTCAGCACCCGCGCCGCCGAAGAGGCCGTTCGCGCCGAACATTATGCCAGTGGGCGCGAATACAAATCCTATGAATCGCGTCAGGGTACCGACCCCGATTTCTGGTGCGAATGGAGCGAGCGTTATATCAACTGGCGCCAGTTGGAAGGTCTGGGGCTGATGTCCAAGGGGAACTGGGCATGACGCTGGGTGTTGTGATGCTGGTGCATACGGCCTTTGACCGTGCCGAACAGATGATCCGGCATTGGGCGGATGCAGGTTGTCCGGTGGTGGTGCATGTGGACAGGAATGTCGGGCAGGCAACCCATGATGCCTTTGTCGCGGCGCTTGCTGATCTGGCCGATGTCAGCTTTGGCCGCCGGTACCGCGGGGAATGGGGGATGTGGGGGCTGATCGCCGCATCGCAGGCCGCATCGCGGCAGTTGCTGGACCGATATCCGCAGATCCAGCATGTCTATCTGGCCTCGGGAGCCTGCCTGCCGCTGCGACCGATTGCGGAATTGAAGGCCTATCTTGCTGCAAGGCCGGATACCGATTTCATCGAAAGCGTCACCACCGGCGATGTAAAATGGACGGTGGGTGGGTTGGATCGTGAAAGGTTCACCCTGCGTTTTCCATTTTCATGGAAACGCCAGCGCCAACTGTTCGACGGCTATGTGCGGTTGCAACGGCTGTTGCGAGTGCGGCGGCAGATTCCCGCAGGGATCACGCCGCATCTGGGATCGCAATGGTGGTGCCTGACGCGGCAAACGCTGACTGCGATCCTGAATGATCCGCGCCGCGCCGCATTTGACACCTATTTCCGGCAGGTCTGGATACCAGACGAATGCTATTACCAAACTCTTGCCCGCTTGCATACGCGCCGGCTCGAAAGCCGGTCGTTGACCTTGGCCAAGTTCGATTTTCAGGGCAAGCCGCATATATTCTAGGACGATCATGCCGAACTTTTGGCGCGGTCAGGTTGTTTCGTCGCGCGCAAGATCTGGCCGCAGGCCAAGGCGCTGTATCACAGGTTTCCGTCAGGGTCGCAGGCTGATCTGGAACCGCATACGGGGACGATCGACCGCATTTTCGCGCAGGCTGTTGACCGGCGCACCAGCGGGCGGCGCGGGCTTTACATGCAAAGCCGGTTTCCTTTCATGGAGCGTGAGAACGGATTTACGGCTGTGCCCTATACGGTGTTGCAGGGATTTGATGCCATCATTCCCGACCTCGCCGGTTGGGTGACGGCGCAAACGGGGGTTGTCGCACATGGCCATCTGTTCGCCACTGACAAGGCGCATTTCGCGGGTGGCGCTGCTATCTATCGCGGTGGTCTGTCCGACAATGCCCGTCTGCGCGACTATAACCCAAAGATGTTTTTGACCAATCTGGTCTGGAACAGCCGTGACCGGCATCAGTGCTTTCAGTTCGGACCTGCCGATAGCCAAGCGATCAAATGGATGCTGGCACGCGATGCCCAAGCCAGCGTCTGGGTCGTCACTGGTGGTTGGGCGGTGTCGCTGTTCCGGTCCGGCAAGCCCGCAAGCGTTGTCCGGTCAGAGGCCGCGCGCCTGCAACAGGTTGAAAGCCGCTTTATCAGCGCCCTGCAGTCGCCCGATGCGCGCTCGCGGCGGCATATCATGACGCTGGCGGAATTCCTTGGGTCGCCTGTCGATGTGCTGCAAGCCATCACCGACGACATGGCTGGACATCGCGCCACGGCGCTTGTGCAACCGCCTGTGATGGTCGATCTGGACGGTTTTGCCGCGTTTCTTCAGGACCTCAAAAATCAGGGGATGCATCCCTATCTTGCCGGCGATTTCGCCCACGGCAACAAGATGAAATCCCTGCGGCCACAGCCGCGCAAGGCCTATGTGATCGGCAAGAAATGACAAAGTTCGATTATTTCATCATTCTGGCGGATATGCGGACGGGGTCGAACTTCCTTGAATCGAACCTGAACGCGGTTGATGGCCTGTCCTGTCTGGGCGAGGCGTTCAACCCCGGTTTCATCGGCTATCCGATGCAAGAGGCGTTGTTCGGCATTTCGCTGGACCAGCGCGAAGCTGATCCGCAGATGTTGCTGGATGCGATCAAGGCGGCGGATGGTCTGTGCGGTTTTCGGTTCTTTCACAACCATGATCCCCGCGTGCTGGACATCTGCCTTGCCGATCCGTGCTGCGCCAAGATTGTTCTGACGCGCAATCCGCTGGATACCTACGTCAGTCTCAAGATCGCGCAGGCGACGGGCCAGTGGAAACTGACCAATGCGACCCATGCGAAAACCCAGCGGATTAGTTTTGACGCTGATGAATTCACGAACCATCTGCGCGCGATGCAGGATTTTCAGACAATGCTGCTGCACCGGCTTCAGATCACGGGGCAGACGGCGTTTTTTATCGGTTACGATGATTTGCAGGATATCGCTGTTCTGAACGGGCTTGCCGCATTTTTGGGGCTGCCCGCGCGGTTGGCCAACCTTGATCGCAAGCTCAAGAAACAAAACCCGGCGCCCTTTGCCGACAAGGTCAGCAATCTGGCCGAGATGGAAAGCGCGCTGCGCGGCATCGACCCGTTTGGCCTGAGCCGGACGCCTAATTTTGAACCGCGCAAGGGGCCTGCGATCCCGACCTATATGGCGGCGGCGCGGACCGGTCTGATCTATATGCCGCTGCGATCAGGGCCGCAGGACGTGATTGCCGACTGGTTTTTCGCGTTAGACGATGCGCCGCCGATCACGGATTTTTCGCAAAAATCACTGCGCCAATGGCAGAGTGACCATACCCCGTTTCGCCGATTCACCGTGCTGCGCCATCCGGTTGCACGCGCCCATGCGGCGTTCTGTGACCATATCCTGACAACCGGTGACGGGCATTATCCACATCTACGCGCGACCTTGCGTAAGGTCCACAAGCTGCCGATTCCCGAGGATGGCCCCGACCTTGACCATCCGGGTGATTATGATCCGGCGGCGCACCGGACCGGTTTTCTGGCGTTTCTGGAATTCCTGTGCAGCAATCTGGCGGGTCAGACCAGCGTCAGGGTTGATGCGGCTTGGGCCAGCCAGTTGACCCTATTGCAGGGGATGGCGCAGGTCGCGCTGCCAGATGTGATCTTGCACGAGGATGGTATACCAAGCGCCCTGCCACTGCTGGCAGCGCAGGTCGGTAGGCCGGACGCGCCATTGCCACGGTTGGCGGCACACCGGCATGGGTATTGGCTGGCGGCAGTCTATGATCCGGTCATCGAGGCGACAGCCCGCACCGCCTATGCGCGCGATTACGAAACTTTCGGGTTCACTGATTGGCGTTAGGCGGCCTGGCTGGACCCGACCGCGGTCAGGATGGTGAACAATGTCACCGGATCGCTGTTGGCGCGCAGCTTGGCGCAGATTGATGCATCCCGAAAGGTGCGCGACACCAGCGCCAGCGCCTTAAGATGGTCAACACCCGCGTTTTCCGGTGCAATCAACGCAAAGACCAGATCGACAGGCTGGCGATCCACAGCATCAAAGTTCAGTGGCTTTTCAAGGCGCAGAAAGATGCCTTTGACGTCGTCCACACCGGCAAGCCGCGCATGCGGCAGGGCCACGCCATGGCCGACACCCGTGGGTCCAAGATTTTCACGGTCGATCAATGCGTCGATCACGGCGGATGGTTTCAACCCGTAACAGGTTTCCGCCATCTCGCCGATATCGTGAAAAAGCCGCTTCTTGCTGGTGCAGGATGCAATCGATTTGACGGCGTTCGATTGCAATATCTTGCTCAGTTGCATGATGCGTCTTTCTTGTTTTGCCTTGGATCACCCGGCAGCGCGCGGGTCGATCCATCCGATGTTGCCATCGTCTCTTCGGTAAACGACATTCACGCCGCTATGTTTTTCGTTCCTGAAAACCAGGACTGGCGCATTCGCGATTTCCATCTGCATCACGGCCTCGCCCACGGACAGCGACGGTATCTTGGTTTCCATCTCGGCGATGATCATCGCGTTGACGGTATCGTTGCTGGCTTCTTCAGTCTCGTCACTTGGAGCGAGGATATATGACCCGGCATCGGAAAGTTCAACCGGCGTTGAACGGCCGGCATGGTGGTCCTTCAGGCGGCGCTTGTAGCGGCGCAATTGCTTGTCCATCTTCTCGGCGCAGCTGTCGAAGGCGGCATATATTTCAGTCGCCTTTCCGGTTGCTTGCGCGGTCAGTCCGGTGGACAGATGCACGACTGCTTCGCAGACATATTCATGGGCGGACTTGGAAAAGACGACATAGGCTTCGGTGGGCCGTCCGGCGTATTTGCTTAGGATGGCGTCCATTTCCGTGCGGACATGCGTTTGCAGGGCTTCACCAATATCGATTTGTTTTCCGCTGATTTGATACCGCATTCTTTCTCCTAGGGTCTGGGGGTCAGGTGTTGACCCATGGTATTGCCACGGGTGCATCGACCGCTTCGCGCAATGTCAGTGATTGATGTTAAGCTATTGTAAAAAAACAATTGTTTCCAGCAGGCTGACCGCTGTGTCAGCATGTCTGCGGGGCATGAAAAATGGCCTGTCATCCCCTATATTTGGCGGCAAAACCGAACGTCTTGTCAATGATCCTGTCGCCGGGTGACCAAAAGAATCAGTTCACCCGAAAGTTGTTGCCCAGATAGACGCGCCGCACGTTTTCATCTTGCACTACGTCTTGGGTTGTTCCGCTCATCAACACCTTGCCATCATGCAAGATATAGGCGCGGTCCACGATCTGTAGTGTTTCTTGCACATTATGATCGGTGATCAGCACGCCGATGCCCCGGTTTTTCAGATCGGCGACAAGATGCCGGATCTCCGCTACGGCGATCGGATCGACCCCAGCAAAAGGTTCGTCAAGCAGCACATATTTCGGCCCCGCCGCAAGGCAGCGCGCGATTTCCACGCGCCGCCGTTCACCCCCCGATAGCGCCATGGCAGATGCCCGACGCAGATGTTCGATCGAAAATTCCGACAGCAGCGTTTCAAGCCGTTCACGCCGCTGGTGCCTGTCCTTGAGCGCGATTTCGAGGATCGACATGATATTGTCTTCGACTGACATCCCCCGAAAAATCGACATCTCCTGCGGTAGATAGCCGATGCCAAGCTGCGCGCGACGGTACATCGGCAGGGTCGTCACATCGCGCCCGTCGATGATGACCTTGCCGCCTTCGGGTGCGACAAGGCCCGCGATGGCGTAAAAACAGGTGGTTTTGCCCGATCCGTTTGGCCCCAGCAGCGCCACAACCTCGCCCCGGCCCAGCGTGATAGATACGTCGCGGATCACTGGGCGCTTGCGATAGCTTTTGCGCAGGCTGATGATCTGCAAGCCGACATCGCCTGTCTGGACGGTCAGGTTGGGGGGTGGAGTCATTCGGTCCCGCCCTGTTGCAGCATGGTGCGCACGCGGCCCTGCATTGTCGCGGTGCCATCGGTCACGTTCACGACCATGCTTTGCGCGGAAATCACGGTGCCGCCTTGGGTCACCAACACATCCCCCGTCAGCGTCAGCAGGCCGGTCGTGATGTCGTAATCCGCGCTGTCAGCCTCGGCAGCGTCCTGCGTGTTCGCCAGCAGCACATCACCAGTGGCGATCAGGCGTGCGATTTCAGCGGTGTCGCTGCCATAGACGACTTCAACTCTTTGGGCGGACAGGCGTAGGTCGCCCTGGATGACCTGCACATCACCCTCGAATACGGCGGTTCCGGTGTCCTGATCCACCGACAGGGTTTGCGACGTCACCTCGATCGCGGCGCTGGGGTCCACAACCAAGGCACCCAGATCGATCTGCGTTTGCGCGCTGGCGGCGGTGGACACCAACGCCAGCAGCGTCATGCAAAAGGCGAGAAATCGAAACACGAGGCAAATGTCCTTTGCTGCGGGCGGCCTACCCTTGGGGCGTGTATATTAGCCGGACCCCGTCGGTGAATAGCATCTGGTGACCAGTATTGCTGGTATCGAACTGGAATGTCACCTGCCCAGCGGTCAGATTTCCCATTGGTGCGCGGATTTCCAGTGATCCGTCCGATATGGCTGTCCCTGTGTCCAGCGTCACGGTCAGGCCACCGGTCTCCATCGTATAGCCGGTCGAGGTTTGCAGCCGCACAAGACCCGAAAACCGCGCGATGCGTGCGCGCCCGTCAATTTCACCGGTCACGCCGGTCACAGTCAGCGTGCTGCCCCCGGGGTTGTCCATCTGCATCCGAAGAGTATCGACTGTCGCTGTGTCGGGCCGGTCCGGCAGCGGGCGTGCGCTGCGCGCAGAAATCACCACGACCGCGCCGGTATCGGTCAGGCCGGAAAATTCGGGTGCGGATAATTTTTCGTCACGGGCGAGGTCGATGACCTGCGCCAGAGGGATCTTGGTGCCGTCGTTCGGCCCGCGCGCCAACAAAAACAGCATCGACAGCAACGCCAGCCCGCAAAGCGGCAGCAGGATCTTGGCCCAGCCGACCCATTGCGAATACAGATTGTCGCCGCCACCCATGGTCAGACAATACCAGCCCGCAGGCAGTCATGGATATGCAAAATGCCTGCGACCTTGCCGGGGTTGGCGGGATCCAGCGCAAACAGGCAGGTGATCTTGCGGCTGTTCATGATGTTGACCGCCTCTTCGGCGAGGGCATGGGGCGAAACGGTGGTGGGGTTGGCGGTCATCACCTCGCCCGCGGTGTGGTCCAGCAGGCCCTGCATGTGGCGGCGCAGGTCGCCGTCGGTGACGATGCCGACCAGCCTGTCATCATCGCCCAGCACGGCCGCGACGCCGAACCCTTTCTGGGTGATCACCAGCAGGACATCCGACATTGGCGTATCCACCCGCACCAGCGGGATCGCGTCATCGCGGTGCATCAGGTCGGCGACCTTGGACAATTGCGCGCCCAGCTTGCCACCAGGGTGGAAGTCACGGAAGTTTTCGGGTGTGAAGGCGCGGTGTTCCATCAGCGCGATGGCCAGCGCATCGCCCAGCGCCAGCGTCATCGTGGTGGATATGGTCGGCACGATCCCTCGGCCACACGCCTCGCCCAGTTGTGGCAGGGTGATCCCAACATCGGCCTGCTGGATCAGTGTGCTTTCGGCGCGGCTGGCTACGCCGATCATCGGAATGCCAAAGCGGCGGGTATAGGCGACCAGATCGGCCAGCTCGGGTGTTTCACCTGAATTTGACAGCACCAGCACGACATCACCCCGCGTCATCATGCCCAGATCGCCATGGCTCGCTTCGGCGGGGTGGACGAAATGCGCAGGCGTGCCGGTGCTGGCAAAGGTCGCGGCGATCTTGCGCGCGATATGGCCGGATTTGCCCATGCCCGACACGATGACCCTGCCTTTGGCGTTCAGCAAAAGCGTGACGGCATCCGCAAAGTTTGCGTCAAGGGTGGCGGACAGAGCCGTTAGCGCATCCGCCTCTTGCAAGATCACGCGGCGGGCGGTCGCCAGAAAGGGGACAGGATCGGTCATCAATGCGTGAATATATCGGTTTCGGGCCAGCCGTGCAGGTCTAGCGCCGCGCGTGTTGGCAGGAAGTCGAAACAGGCCTGCGCGACAGCGGTCCGATCCTCGCGTTGCAGCAGAACATCGAAAGCCGCCTTTAGCTGGTGCAGATACAAAACATCAGATGCGGCGTAATCCAGTTGCGCGGCTGTCAGCTTGGGTGCGCCCCAGTCGCTTTGCTGTTGGTGCTTGGAAATGTCGATCCCCAGCATATCCTGCAGCAGAACCTTCAGCCCGTGCCGGTCGGTATAGGTGCGCACCAGTTTGGACGCGATCTTGGTGCAATAGACGGGGGCGGTCACGACACCAAAGGCATTCAGCAGCGCGGCAATATCGAACCGGCCAAAATGAAACAGCTTCAGCACGGCAGGGTCGGTCAGCATCGCGCAAAGGTTCGGCGCGCCGGCCTGTCCCTTGCTGACCTGCACAAGGTGGCAATCGCCGTCGCCGCCCGACATCTGGATCAGGCACAGCCGGTCACGGTGCGGGTTCAACCCCATCGTTTCGCAATCGATCGCGACCACCGGCCCAAGGTTCAACCCGTCAGGCAGATCGTTGTGATAAAGATAATTCGCCATCGTCGTTCCAATCCGCTGGTTTCGCCATCCCAGATACGCAGGAAGTCTGGAATGCTCAAGCTTCGTTGATCAGAACCAGCCGGTCGTCAGAAATCGTGACAGGCTGACTGGCATGCAGGGATAGCCACATTTCGAATTCCAGCGCCGGCATCGGGCGGGCGAAACCAAAGCCTTGGCCAATGGTGCATCCCCGGTCCTGCAGGTGCTGTGCCTGATGGATTTCTTCGATCCCTTCGGCCACGACATGCAAGCCGAGTTCCGCCGACAGCGCAAGAATGGCGCGCACAACGCTGTCGGCCGCGTGGTCCGGCAGGGGCGCGACCAGTGACTTGTCCAGCTTGATCCCCGAAAGCGGCAATTGTGTTAGACGGCACAGCGATGCATAGCCGGTACCGAAATCGTCCAGCTCAAGCGCCACGCCACATTCCGACAGGCTGTCGATGTTCATCGCCGCTATGTCGCCAGTGCCGTCGATCAGCGTGGTTTCCAGCACCTCGACGATCACCTGTTCGGGGCGCAGTCCTGAATTGCGCAAGACAAGAAGAAAGCGTTCGACCAGATAGGGATCGGCGATGGTCGTGGGTGCGGCGTTCAACGAAAGTACCGGATCCCAGACATCCATCGACTGCCATTTCATTGCCTGCACCATTGCGGCCTGCCAGATGGCAAGGTCCATTTCGACAGTCATGCCAGCCCGTTCAACTGCCGGCAGAAACCTATCAGGTGTCATCAAGCCGCGTGTTGGATGTCGCCATCTGGCAAGCACTTCGACACCGTGCAACGCGCCGTCAGTCAGCCTGATCTGTGGCTGAAACCAGGGTTCGAGTTCACCGTTGCGGAGCGCGTCAGGTACTTCCATCTGGAGTTGCTGCGCATGTCTTGCGGCCTCGCGCAGTGCAGGGGTGAATTCTTGTGCCCGGTTCCCGCCTTCGTTTTTTGCGACCTGAAGCGCCATGGTTGCATCGGCAATTACGGCCATCGGATCTGTCCGGTGATGGTCAAGGACCAGAAAACCGATGCTTGCCTGGACCTTCAACCGCCGCCCCTGCACATCGAACGGGTCAGAGAGCGCCGCCATAACGCGGCGCAACATTGGTCCGGGGGCTTCATCGGTCATTATTGCGAATTCGTCGCCACCGATGCGGGCAACGATCTGGTCGCTGTCAACGCAGGTGCGCAGCGCTTGGCCGACCGCGATCAGCAGGTCATCGCCGCTTTCGTGTCCAGCGGAATCGTTGATGGATTTAAATCCATCTAGTCCAATAAACAGGAATGTCTGCTCTTCCGCTTCGCCGCGGATCATGCGTTCTGTCAGTATGGCGATCAGATTGGTGCGGTTCGGCAATCCCGTCAGCGTGTCGTGATTGGCCAAGTAGAGCAGCCGCACGTTTGTTTGTTGTAATGCCACCTTGGAACTGAGCAGGTGCATTGACTGGTCGCGCAGCGCGCGGATCTGGTTCTGCACGGCCAGATACGCGGGATAAAAGATGATCATCGCCTCGGCAAGCAGCACAAGCACGGCCGCCCCGAGGACCGTCCGCTGGTTCCTCTGCAATTGCTCCAGTTCCGCCGCCGCATAGATCGGGGCGCTGTGCGCAATGATCCGCTGGTTGACGCCGTGCATTGTCACCAGCAGGGCAAGCGTTATCGTTAATGCAAAGATGTATCGCACCCAAAGCTGTTCGGGGCTGATCCGCAAAACCTGTGCGTTCAGACGGTCCGATAGGTTTTTGATCGTGATCATCCGACGAATCCCGCTGGGTTGGTCGAATTACCTTAATCCAGATTGATTAAGGGAGCGTTGCACGCATATCTGCCCTTTTGGTCACATCGCCTGTATCAGGTCATAGCAGCGGCGGGTGTACTCGTCGCGCACAGCCATGGGCGGCCGCAGGCGGATCGCGAAACGATCCAACAATGCCGCGTCTTGTTTGCCAAAGAACCTGTCCGCCTCTGGGCGCGAGAAACCGGCGATCTGCACAGCTTCGAGCCATGCTGACAGTTTGTCAGCCTTCTTGATCTGCCGCTTGATTTGCACCGGCAGTTGCGCGGGCAGCCCGAACCGCAGGTGGATCGCGGCGGTCAGGCGATCGTCCAGCGCGCCGTAACCGGGCCCGACGGCTGCCTTGACCGGGCTGATCATGTCGCCGATCACATATTCGGGCGCATCATGCAGCAATGCCGCCAGATGCCAGCGCACCGGCGCTTTGGGGTTTTGGTTGATGAAGATATCCGTCACCAACAGCGAATGTTCGGCTACCGTATAGGCGAAATCGCCTTTGGTCTGCCCGTTCCAGCGCGCGACAAAGGCAAGGCCATGCGCGATGTCGCCTATCTCGATATCCATCGGCGTCGGGTCAAGCAGGTCCAGCCTGCGCCCCGACAGCATCCTTTGCCAGGCTCTTGGTTGCTTCATCGCGTGTGCGCCTTAATTGAATGTTGAGCGTTCTGCATAATACGCGACTTTGGATTGTGGCAACCCAGTCGCGATGCTATGGACCGTCAACCCATTTTTGCTGAAAGAGAGACCGTATGTCGCTGGATTACATCGTCAAGGATATCGCACTGGCCGCCTATGGCCGCAAGGAACTGGATATCGCAGAAACCGAAATGCCGGGGCTGATGGCGCTGCGTGAAGAATATGGCGCGGCCAAGCCCCTGGCCGGTGCGCGCATCGTTGGATCGCTGCATATGACGATCCAGACCGCCGTGCTGATCGAAACTCTCAACGCGCTGGGGGCTGATGTGCGCTGGGCGTCTTGCAACATCTTTTCCACGCAGGATCACGCCGCTGCGGCGATTGCCGCCGGCGGCACGCCGGTGTTTGCGATCAAGGGCCAGACGCTGGAAGAGCATTGGGATTATCTGGATAAATCCTTCCAGTTTGCCGAAGGTGCCAACATGATCCTTGATGATGGTGGCGATGCGACGCTTTATGTCCTGCTGGGCGCGCGCGCCGAGGCGGGCGAGGAAATCATCCCCGTCCCCGAATCTGAAGAAGAAGTCGTCATCAAGGCGCAGATCAAGAAACGCATGGCGCAAAGCCCCGGCTGGTTCACCAAAACCCGTGATGCGATCAAGGGCGTGTCCGAGGAAACGACGACAGGCGTGCATCGCCTGTATGACCTGCACAAGAAAGGCCAGCTGCCCTTCCCTGCGATCAACGTGAACGATTCTGTGACCAAGTCGAAGTTTGACAACAAATACGGCTGCAAGGAATCGCTGGTCGATGGTATCCGCCGCGCGACCGACACGATGATGGCCGGCAAGGTTGCTGTCGTTTGCGGGTATGGCGATGTGGGCAAAGGCTCTGCCGCGTCACTGCAAGGCGCCGGTGCCCGTGTGAAGGTGACCGAGGTCGATCCGATCTGCGCGCTGCAAGCCGCGATGGACGGGTTCGAGGTGGTTCTGCTTGAGGATGTGCTGGACAGCGCCGATATTTTCATCACCACCACAGGCAACCGTGACGTGATCCGGATCGAGCATATGCGCGAGATGAAGGATATGGCGATTGTGGGCAATATCGGCCATTTCGATAATGAAATTCAGGTCGCCGCGTTGAAAAACCACAAGTGGACGAACATCAAAGAACAGGTCGACATGATCGAGATGCCATCCGGCAACCGCTTGATCCTGCTGTCCGAAGGGCGTTTGCTGAACCTTGGCAACGCGACCGGCCACCCGTCTTTCGTGATGTCGGCCTCGTTCACCAATCAGGTACTGGCGCAGATCGAACTCTGGACCAAGGGCGAAGATTACCAGCCCGGCGTCTTTATCCTGCCCAAGGCGCTGGATGAAAAGGTCGCGCGCCTGCACCTGAAACGGATCGGGGTGAAATTGACCGAACTGCGCAAGGAACAGGCGGATTACATCGGCGTCACAGTCGACGGCCCGTTCAAGCCGGAACATTACCGCTATTGATGCGGCACGCCTGACGTCAGGCTGCGGATGATCAAGACGCCGCCGTCCCGGTTCACACGGGGCGGCGGCGTTTCGCGTTCTGGGTGTGCGGTGTCGGGGGTGACCTATTGCGGTGCAAAGGTTTCGCACCTACGTCCTTAGCCCGTTACCTGATTATTTTGAAAGAATGGTCACATACTGCTAAAATACACATCAAATGATGCACTTATCGCGTTTGGTGTGCTGCTCCACCTGTGGTAGAGTTCGTTAAGGCCAGTATGGCCGGACCTTATAACTGATTGCGTGTGGTGGATTGGGAGCACGCGGGGTGAAAGAGGGTTCGGCGCTTGCCGGGCCCTCTTTTGCGTGATCGGGCTTTGCATGGTCAGGGTTGTGTCCCACCCAAGGCGCAAATGATCTGCCATTCGGCATCCGTGACCGGCTGCACGGACAGCCGCGCATTATTCACCAAAACCATGTCTTTCAGTCGTAGATCAGTCTTGATCTGTGCAAGGCTGACGGGTCTGACGAAAGGCCGCACTGCCCTGACATCGACACAATCCCAACGCGGATCATCCGTCGTGCTGTCAGGGTGGCTTTCGGCGCAGACCTCGACGATGCCAACAATCTCCAGACCGGTGCGGGAATGGTAAAAGAACCCCAGGTCACCGGTCTTCATCGCGCGCATGTTGTTGCGCGCCTGATAATTGCGCACGCCGCCCCATTCCTCGCCCACAGCACCTTTGGCTGTCTGTTGATCCCAGCCCCAAACATCAGGTTCGGATTTGAACAGCCAATAGGCCATCAGCCGATGACCTTTTTCCATGCGCTCAACGTGACATCGCCGAACAGACCAGCCTTGGCATAGGGGTCGGCGGCGGCCCAGGCCTTTGCTGCGGCAAGGTCGGCCACGTCAAGGATGATCAGCGACCCGCACATCTGCCCCTCGGCATCCAGCAGCGGCCCTGCGATTTCCACGACGCCAGTCTCGGCGACATAGGCCAGATGGGCGTCGCGGTTATCAAGCCGGGTTTGCAGCGCACCGGGTTTGTCTTTGGCAAGCAGGGCGAAACGCATCTATTCTTCTTTCAAAGGGCGCGACAGCAGAGCGTGCAGCGCGGTTTTCACATCGGTCCGACCCATCGTCAGGTCAGCGACAACCATGCATATCGGCAGGTCGATGTCCAGATCAAGCGCCAGCTGCCGCAGGGCGCAGGCGGTTGCGGCACCTTCGACGGTTGCTGTTGTGTCAAACGCCTGCCCGGCCCCCAGCGCGACCCCGAAACGGTAATTGCGCGATTGCTCGGATGTGCTGGTAAGGACAAGATCACCCAGCCCCGACAAACCGCCCAGCGTGTCGGCCTGCCCGCCAAGCTGCGCGACCAGCCGCTGCATTTCTGCAAAACCGCGTGTGATCAGCGCCGCGCGCGCGCTGTCGCCAAGGCCGGCCCCGATCGTCACACCCGCGGCAATCGCCATGACGTTCTTCAACGCTCCGCCCAGTTCCGCGCCGATGATGTCGGTCGTGCGGTACAACCGCAGGGTCGGCGTGGACAACATCTGTTGCAACGCCATACCGGTCGCGTCATCCGCGCAAGCGATGGTCAGCGCCGTGGGCAAGCCCCGCGCAATATCGGCGGCAAAGCTGGGGCCGGTCAGGATTGCGGCCTGCGCGTCGGGCACCAAATCGCGGATCGTGCTGGCTGGGCCGGTCATGCGGCCAAGGTCGATGCCCTTGCAGCAGGCGACCAGTGCTTTGCCTGACAGATGCGCGCTATGCGCTTGCAGAAACGGGGTCAGCGCCTGCGCAGGGACCGCCAAAAGCAGGGTGTCACAGGCAAAAAGAGGCTCTAACGCTGTGGAGATCGTTATATTATCCAGCAGAGTGACGCCCGGCAACCGCGCATTTTCGCGGCCACTTTGCATCTGCGCCACTGCCGCAGCGTCCCGCGCCCAAAGCTGCACATTGTGCCCGTTGCGTGCCAGAGCGACGCCAAGTGCTGTCCCAAAGGCCCCGCCGCCAGCGATCCCGATCGTCATGCCTTGGCCCCTTTCTTGCCCGACCCCAGCATCGGGGCGGCGGTCTTGTCCAAGGGCCAGCGCGGGCGGGCCGACAAGGTCAGGTCATCGCGCTGCCCAAGGGCCAGCAATTCCGCCCCCGCATAGGCGATCATCGCCGCGTTATCGGTGCACAGCGCCAGGGGCGGCGCGGCGAAATCAGTGTCCAATCCAGCGCAAAGCTGCATCAAGCGGCCTCTGATCACCTGGTTCGCCGCGACCCCGCCCGCGATGGCAAAGCAAGGGTGCGCAGGTTTCATCGCCAGATAGATCGCCAGCGCACGGCGTGTTTTCTCGACCAGCACATCGGCGATGGCCGCCTGGAAAGACGCGCTTAGATCCGCCTGATCCTGCCGGGTCAGCCCGCCCTTGGCCGTGACGACCGCATCGCGCGCGCGCAGCATCGCGGTTTTCAGGCCCGAAAACGACATGTCGCAGCCCGGCTGGTTCAGCAAGGGTCGCGGCAGATCGAACGCCCGCGGATCGCCACCCGTTCCTGCGGTTTCAACCGCAGGCCCCCCCGGTTGCGACAGGCCAAGGATGCGGGCGGTCTTGTCGAATGCCTCTCCCGGAGCGTCGTCGATGGTGCCGCCAAGGCGGCAGTACTTATCCGGTCCTGCGACGATCAGAAACTGGCAATGCCCGCCCGACACCAGCAACATCAGATAGGGATAGGCCACCTGATCTGTTAGCCGTGGTGTCAGGGCATGCCCCGCCAGATGGTTCACGCCGATCAGCGGCAGGCCCGTTGCCGCTGCCAGCCCCTTGGCGCACATCACACCGGACAGCACCCCACCAATCAGGCCGGGGCCTGCCGTCACGGCGATGGCGTCCAGATCGGCAAGGTGCAGGCCCGCTGCGGTCAAAGCGTCTTCGACGCAATGATCCAGCTTTTCGGCATGGGCGCGGGCCGCGACCTCTGGAACGACCCCGCCGAAATCGGCGTGTAGCGCGGTCTGGCCATAAACAACCGAGGCGAGCACATCATGGCCGCGCACGACCGCTGAAGTGGTATCGTCACAGCTGCTTTCGATGCCAAGGACAGTCAGCGGGCGCGCCATGCATTGATCCTGTTGCGTGTTCGTTAATCGCAGGTAACACTGCACCAGCCTGCAAACAATGGGATCCCGATGACTCCAGCGCTGATCCTGACCCGCCCGGCCCTACAGGCCGAGGCTTTCGCCGCAGAGATCACTGCGCGTTGGGTCGGGCCATTGCGGACCATCCTGTCGCCGCTTTTGCAGATCGTGCCGGTGCCGATAACAGTTGATCTGACGCAGGTGAAAGGGGTCATCCTGACCTCGGCCCATGGTGTTGCGGCATCGCGCGACGCTGGCTTGCCGCGCGGCCTGCCTGCGTGGTGCGTCGGCGAAAAGACTGCACAATTGGCCACCGCGGCCGGTTTTGACGTCATCGCCGGGCCGGGTGATGCCACGCGCCTTGCCGACAAGATCATCAGTCGTCGCCCGGATGGACCGCTGGTGCATCTGCATGGTGTTCACACCCGCGGTGGCGTTTCTGAAAGGCTCGCCGCTGCGGGCATCGGTTGCATCGACGTGATCGGCTATGACCAGATCGCCCAACCCCTCAGCGATGCGGCGTTCGATGCGCTGCAGGGTGACGCACCGGTGATCTTGCCCTTGTTTTCCCCGCGCACCGCGACCATCCTCGCAGGGCAGGCACCGTTCGCGGCACCAGTGCATGTGGTCGTGATGAGCACGGCCGTCCAGAACGCCGCTGCTGCGATCAACCTGCGCAGTCTCAGCGTCGCGGCCACGCCGGATGCGGGTGCGATGATCGCCGCAACGTTGAAACGGCTGCGCGTGATGGCCGAACAGGGTCTTTGACCTGCCCTCGCTTGAGGACAGGCGGCAGGTCGTTTAGTGTTGCTGCAACTACGTCAGGCACTTGATGGGATCGGAAAAGGCGAAAATGGTAAAACAGCCTGCCAAAAGGCCTCGTGCCGCGGCCAAATCGCGCAAAGCCTCTGCTGGCGAGGCTGCACCGGTCGAATCAGCGCAGGTCGTGTCGTCTGGCGCGGATCAGGTTCCGCCGAAATATCATGCTCCGATCACGCCTGACGCGCCGCCAGAAATGGAACAGCCCAAGCATGCGCCAGAAGCTGCGGTCGTGCCGCCTGCACCAAAGGCGCGTGGCGGTGTGCTGCCAATGTCGGTGGGCGGGCTGGTCGCGGGTGCCATCGGGTTTGCCGTGGCCAGCCTGACAATGCCTGCGGGAACGACGGACCTGCTGGCCGCGCAAGACGCCCGCATCGCGGCGATCCAGCAACAACTGACCAGCCAGCAAAGCGTTGATCTGGCCCCTCTCGAATTCGGTCTTGCTGATCTTGCCTTGCGGGTCACTGGCCTGCAGGATGATCTGGCCACGACTGCCGCCACATTGGAAGACCGGATTACCGCGCTGGAAAACAGGCCTGCCGGCAGTGCGACGGGCGAAGTCTCCTCTGGTGCCACGGTGGAGTTCGAGGCTGATGTCGCCGCACTGCGGGCAGAGCTGTCGCAATTGACCGATATGGCACGAACCCAACTTGACACCGCCCGGGCCGAGGCCGCTGCAATCGAGCAAAACGCCGCCGCTGCTGCCCGTGCTGCCGCGGGGCGTGCCGCCCTTGCGCGGTTGCAGGCAGGGGTCGAAAGCGGTGCGCCCCTTGGTGCTGCGCTTGCTGATCTGGAGGACGTGCTGGGCACATCGGCCCCCGACGCCTTGCTGGCTCTACAGGACGGTGTGCCGACCCTTGCCACCTTGCAGGACAGTTTTCCCGATTATGCCCGCGCCGCCCTGACGACCGCGCGCGCCGAAGGTGTCGCAGGCGAGGATACATCGGGCGTTGGGGCCTTCTTGCGCAACCAGTTTCAGGTCCGGTCGGTCAACCCGCGTGATGGCGATGATGTCGATGCGATGTTGTCGCGGGCGCAGGCCGCATTGCGGCGCGGTCTGTTTCACGACACGTTGGCCGAAATCGCGCGACTGCCTGCAGTGGCGCGTGCGGAATTGTCAGACTGGCTGGCCCTTGCTGAGGCCCGCGCCGATGCGGTCGCGGCGATTGACATGCTGGCCAAATCCCTAAGTGAGAATTGAAAGCGAGACAGATGATCTGGTCATTGATAAAAATCACCGCTTTCATTCTGACGGTCACCGCGCTGACCTATGGCGCTGCGATGCTTTATGATGTCGATGGTGGTGCGACGATTGCCGTCATGGGGATCGAATTCACGCTTCGCACGCTGGACATGGTGGTCGCGCTTGTCGCGCTGGTTGTGCTGGTTTGGCTTGGCCTGCGTTTGCTGGCGTTTTTGGCTGCGAGCTATCATTTCCTGAACGGCGACGAGACCGCGATTTCACGCTATTTCGACCGCAACCGCGAACGCAAAGGATACGAGGCGCTGGCCGAAGGCATGATGGCGCTTGCTTCTGGCGAAGGACATCTGGCCATGACCAAGGCCGCGCGCGCGGAAAAGTATCTGCACCAGCCGCAGCTGACCAATCTGTTGACCGCGCAGGCCGCCGAAATGACCGGTGATCGGCGCAAGGCCGAAGAAACCTATAAGAAACTGCTGGCCGATGATCGCACCCGTTTTGTCGGGGTGCGCGGGATCATGAAACAAAAACTGGCAGAAGGCGACACGGACCTTGCGCTAAAGCTGGCGCAAAAGGCGTTTGCGCTGAAGCCGAAACATGCCGAAACGCAGGATGTTTTGCTGCGGTTGCAGGCGGACAAGGCCGATTGGAAAGGTGCGCGCCAGACGCTGGGTGCGAAACTGAAATCCGGCACCCTGCCGCGTGATGTTCACAAGCGCCGCGACGCCGTGCTGGCGCTGTCAGAGGCGCGCGACATTCTCGACGAGGGCAACCCGATCGAAGCCCGAGAAGCCGCGATCGCGGCGAACCGCCTGTCGCCCGACCTGATCCCTGCCGCTGTCATGGCCGCGCGCGGTTATATCGCGCAGGGCAATGCGCGCTATGCGTCGCGTGTGCTGGTCAAGACGTGGACCGCGCAGCCGCATCCTGATATTGCGACCGCTTTCGCCGAAATCGTACCGGATGAAACGCCGCAGGCGCGGGTTAAACGGTTTGCCACGCTGACAAAGGCGACACCCGACCACCCCGAAGCAAAAATGCTGATGGCCGAACTGCATATCGCTGCCGAGGATTTTCCAGCCGCGCGCCGCGATATCGTCGATCTGGTCGAAACCGATCCGACTGCGCGCAGCCTTGCGCTGATGGCCGCTGTGGAACGGGGTGTCGGTGCGGATGATGCCGTGGTGCGCGGCTGGTTGACCCGCGCCCTGACCGCGCCGCGTGGCCCGCAATGGATTTGCGACAAGTGCCAGCATATCCATCCGCAATGGGGCCCTGTCTGCGGCAATTGTGCCG
>Ga0222648_1000213_pt1 | contig 26104 bp, 29 predicted proteins | sample AntAcemetagen335_FD_181021 | JGI IMG/M metagenome (GOLD analysis project Ga0222648, IMG submission 181021) | Saline water microbial communities from Ace Lake, Antarctica - #335 | ecosystem: Environmental > Aquatic > Non-marine Saline and Alkaline > Saline | place: Antarctica: Ace Lake... | reverse complement strand
CATCAACCAACTACTCCAACACTCTCTCCATCACTCAACTATTTCTTCATCACTACTCAGTCAGTCATTATTTCTTCTACCTCTCTATGTAACCCAGTCTATATTTATTAGAAAACTATGACACTATTCAAATTCATCTTCTACCTTTAAGATCCTTTCCCACATACATATATTGAAAATGTACCTACTCTACGCATCACGTAGGCAATAATATCATTAGGATATAGACATTTACGGCTATATGTTTAATACTTAAAAGGATCTTTATCTAATTAACTACATGACTATATCCATCTTTAAACCAACCGGAGGACTGGGTAACACACTCATACAACTTACATCTATGCCAGACACATGTAGATTGTTACATGATTGTGTGTATGATTATGAGTTATCAAACTGTGTTACCATCAAGGGTTTTACACGCACATCAAGAGATGGTGATCAACCTGATACACCAATTTATATCAATCCGTACACTATAAAATATATACACCCTAAAATTCGTGATATTATTCAACCTACACCATATATGAATCGTATCATAAATGAAAATATACAAGTGTTAGATGGTGTCTCATGTGGTATGGCGATACGAAGAGGTTCATATTGTGACGATTCGAGACAATACAAAGATGAAAGATCTAATAAACCTCATTTTTACCATTGTTCAGAAACCGGTTTGGATCGTTTCAAAAATATAGTACGAAATGTACCGGGTAAGGTATTTTTAACGAGTGATTCACAGTCCACGTTAAAGTTATTTCTTGATGAATTCGGTGAAAAAATTGTCACAATTGACACTATTTTTACAGTAGGTGCTGATCATGATCGAGACGGTGAAAAGAAAATTACAGATTATCACAACATATACACTTTGTTTTTCTTACTGAGTAAATGTTCCCATCTATTTATTACGGGTGGTAATAAAGACATGGTCGGATTTTCGACTTACGCCTATATGGCGGCTATTTATGGAAATAAACCATTTGATATAATTTTTAATAATTAAGTATGATACTTATTTGAATATTTTTTTCGGAGAATGGTTAAACCGTTACATACCGGAATGGTAGAGAACTCCCAAAACTGACCAGGTAATTCGGCTACGGCTCTGTACGGCCCACCATGTGACCATTGTGCCCCCGCATCATCTGTGAGGTCGCTGTGATATCTAGGTGTATAATTACCATACATGAGATCATGTAGCAATACGACAGATGAAGGTGACACACATTTATCAATTTCTTCTAATTCAGATTTAACATGTTCGTATGAGTGCCAATCATCCACATAGATTAAATCTTGTACGACACTTTTATCAAGTTGTCTCAAATATTCGAGAGCATCCATCTTGACAAAAGTCCAATATGGGGCTAATTCTGGTGGTGGTACGAACCGTGTATCATCTATATCAACACTCACGACTTTACCACCAGTCAATTTAGCGGCCATCAAAAGAGGTAGAGTCGTTGTCCCACCCCTGACTCCAAGCTCCAATATAGTTTTAGCCTTGATACCCAACACGATTCCAAATATAGTCATCAAATGAGCATCACTGTCACCTGTACCATTCAATGATGTGTTAATCACGTGTTCCAAGTTCATCTGTTATAATATGTATCCCCATCTTTAAGTCGATTGTGGGTTTCCAATACTGAAGAATGAAATCATCTGGTTCATTGTGAACTGTCTGAGTATTGTCCTTTCGTTCAGCGGGAAATATATTACGTGGTCCAGCTATGATGTGAGCGATCTCTTTGATTTCATTCCATTCGAAATTTGTCACATCTACTATTTTACGCCTTCTTGACAGTTCATCGAAATTTTCCAGTATAACTTGAAGAGCCTTTGCACAGTCGTTCGTATGTAAAAATTGACGTTTCTCGGTCCCATCTGTTAACATCTCAATTTTTCCCGTAGCCTTATATTGTTCGACAAAGTCGGTAATAACATGACTTTTTTCACCAACAATTTCGGGTCCATACACATTCCAGAGTCGTATAGAAATTCCGTTCATACTTCTCATATAATGTTCACCCAACTGTTTAAGAAGACCATACGTATTTGGCATGTTTTGCATTTGACTAGACATGAAAATACATGGTTTGTCACCAATAACGCCAAATGTGTTCATCATCATCATAACATTACGATTGATGAAATCATGTGTTATATATTTTAAATACTTACTTCCACCCACATCATAAGCGAGAAAGAATATGAAATCTGATTTATCGACCACATCTTTCAGTAAAGAATTATTTACGGGGTTTGTCAAATCCTGAGTGAAAATATTTTTGATATCCCATTCAATGACGGTATAGTTTTGACTTCGTAGTCGACTACATAAACTTGTACCGACAACACCAGAGCTTCCGAGAACTAGTACCGTTTTCATTATTATTAATTAAACTGTATAAGCTTTAAGTAAATGCATATAAATAAAAATACTCACCAATTTTAAGATGTCATTGCCTCAACATAAAAAATTGTTTCTAAAACAACTCGCCTATGGGTTTGATGCGTTTTCTGAACAGGCGAATAAGATTGGTCATGATCCACAGAATGATGTTGAACATTTCATAAAGAAACATTTACTCAATTATGATCATGAACAAAAGTATACATTCTCCAAGGGAAAATTTATGATGGGACTCGCTATATTAGATTTTGAAAAACTGGGAAATATTCTCATTCACCTTGATATCATAGGTATTACAATAGAAAAGTTGTATATACATACGACATTGAATCCGTTAACACTATCAACTGTTGATAAAGAATTTTGTAGTTTGATAAATGATAAAGAGATCATTACATTTAGAGACTTCATTTCTTATTAACATGTTCGCGAACCATCTTTAAGAATTCCTTATCACGCTTCGTCTTAGGATCCGCCATGATGATGATGTATGTAAGTTTGTTAGGAAGCTTGGGCTTGTTACCCTTTGATTTAGGAACAACCTTCAATTTTTTCTTAGAATTTTCAATTTGTTTAACAGTTGGCATTTATATATGTAAATATTTAATCCATTTCATCAATGGTAGGACCCTTATTCTCTGGCTGCTGCTGACACGATGTCATTAGATCGGTGAGTTCCTTTTGTTTATGTTCAATCTCATCAACTTCCGCAGAACGGTTATTGTCGATCCATTGGATAGTTTCTTCAACCTTCTCTCGAATCAATGTCTTGTCAGTATCACTGAATGTACACTCTTCACTATCTACAAGGTTACGCATACCATAGGTTGATGTTTCCAGACTATTTATCGCAGTCACCTTCTTCTCGTACGCCTGGTCTTCATCCTTGTATGTCTCTGCATCTTGGACCATGCGTTCGATATCCTCCTTAGAAAGACGACCCTTGTCGTTTGTAATCACAATCTTTTCAGATTTCCCAGAAGCCTTATCCTCGGCTGATACGTTCAGAATACCGTTCGCATCAATGTCGAAACGTACACAGATCTGTGGAACACCTCTAGGTGCGGGAGGGATACCGGATAATTCAAAGGTACCCAATGGGTGATTATCCTTTGCTCTAGCACGCTCACCTTCGTAGACCTGAATGAATACACCAGGTTGGTTATCAGTGTAGGTCGAGAAAACTTGCTCCTTTTTCGTTGGGATCGTAGTGTTTCTCTCAATAATCTTAGTCATGACACCACCAGCAGTCTCGAGGCCGAGAGATACGGGAGCAACATCAAGTAGAAGAATGTCCTGGACATTGGTGTTATCAACACCAGAAAGGATGGCAGCCTGGACAGCTGCACCATAGGCAACAGCCTCATCGGGATTGATTGATTTGTTCAACTCTTTGCCATTGAAGAAACTGGATAACATCTGTTGAATTTTGGGAATTCTAGTAGAACCACCAACCATTACAATCTCATCAACCTTCATCTTGTCCATCTTCGCATCACGGATAACCTGTTCTACCGGTTCCATACATTTTCTGAACAGGTCAATATTCAATTCTTCGAATCGAGCACGAGTAATGGATGAATAGAAATCAATACCCTCGTAGAGTGAATCAATCTCAACAGTTGTTTGTGAAGTAGAAGAAAGTGTACGCTTCGCACGTTCACATGCTGTACGAAGACGTCGAATGGCTCGAGCATTTCCAGTGAGGTCCTTCTTATGTTTTCGCTTAAACTCTTCCATGAAATGTCGGAGAAGTCGAGCATCGAAGTCTTCCCCACCAAGATGTGTATCACCAGCAGTCGCCTTCACTTCGAAAATACCATCTGCGATATTCAATAATGAAACATCAAAGGTACCCCCACCGAGATCGAAGATTAATACATTCTTATCTTCATCCTTGTTTTTATCAAGACCGTAAGCAATAGCGGCAGCAGTGGGTTCGTTGATGATACGAAGGCAGTTTAGACCAGCGATCGCCGCGGCATCCTTGGTAGCTTGTCTCTGTGAATCGTTGAAGTATGCGGGAACTGTCACAACAGCATCCTTGACGGCTGTACCCATGTAGGACTCTGCAACTTCTTTCATCTTGATAAGCACCATAGATGAAATCTCCTCAGGGGAGAATGTCTTCTTCTCTCCATGGGAAGTAACATTGATCATAGGTTTATCACCCACACCAGATACAACTGTATACGACCAATCTTTGATGTCATCTTGAACCTTTTTGTCTGAAAATTTACGACCGATCAGACGCTTCGCATCAAATACAGTGTTCTCGGGGTTCATAGCCGTTTGGTTTTTTGCGGAATCACCGACGAGACGTTCATTGTCCGTAAAAGCTACATACGAAGGTGTTGTGCGGTTACCTTGATCATTCGGAATAATTTCTACACGATCATGTTGCCAAACACCAACACAAGAATAAGTGGTTCCTAAATCTATTCCAATTGCTTGAGACATTTATATATTACATACTTGCTAAATCTTTAAAAGAATTCAATTCTTCTTGCTACATTAGGGAATACGCTCATCTTAAATTTTATTTCCATGTGGTTGAATATATCAATTCTAAATTGTGAATACCGAAGACGTTCTGACATATGACACCCTTCACATTCATAACGATCAGGGAGTGGGATCCAATTGTCAAAGTGTTCATTGTACCATTCAGATTTTTTATTGTTTGACATCTCCTTCTTCAATGATTCAGATAGTAACATATTCGCAGCACGATCGTCGTCTTCATCTAAGATCTTTTCAATGTCACGAACCATTCGGTCATACATTTCCGTATGCTCACCTCTAACATAGCTGTTGCGACGTAACATCTTGAGTTGGTTTAATGTGGAATTCATCTTGAGTTTCCATTATTTCAGACAACTTAGGTTAAATATTTTGTGAGAGTATAATAGAATGTCTCTTGAAGACGTACCTAAAAAGGTTCAATATGTCATCTTTGACTCGCACTATGTGAATGGGAGTAATAATACCTTTTCGACGGATCTAACATTGAAGTCTAACACTCACGTCGAAGATATGGGACGGGTCATTGGTATAAAAATGGTCGATTTTTATATCACGGATGTTGGTGAAGCAAACCCAAATGCTGATCACCAGGGTTCTGCTATCGCAGAACATATTGATATCGTGTGTCCAGATATTCCGAAGGTTGCACAACTTTTGGATGAACGCCGTGGTCTTGTACTCGAACGAATTCCATTGGAGAGTCATTATAGACATAGTTCATCAACAATACAAACGGATCGGCAATGGCGAAGTTATCCCCGCAAAACAAATTACTTCAATCCCATATCTATCAAACAACTAAACTTTCAAATTTTTGAACAGAGAGATGATAACACGTATCACCTTCTGAAACCAAAACACAATTGGCATATGGTAATGGAAATCACGACGATCAACCCACATGAAAAACCGAAAGACAAGAATGTCCAAATACTTCAAGCTCTTGAAAAACTTACGAATAAGATTGAAGTACTCAACATGAATGTGAAAAAGCTACCAGATAAACCACCAGAAGAACAGAAGAAATACTCATTCGGGTATCTCATAGTTGCAATATTGGCAATTCTTGGAGGTTTTCTATATATGACGAATAAGGGTCCTCCTACACCAGTGATGTAAGAAGTGTTATCCAATACGGGGCTCGAACCCGTGACCCCAGCGTGCCTTTATAGATATAACTCTATTTATGTATACATGTGTATAAGCACTGTGCTCTAACCAACTGAGCTAATTGGATATATGCCACCAGAGGGTTTCGATCCCCCTACCTCGAACTTACAAGGCTCGCGCTCTTCCGATTGAGCTATGGTAGCTATTATATCCTATTGTATGAATTATTCTTTAAGCTACAGACGACTTCTTAACCACCTTTTTGTCGAGAGGAGGAGTCTGCGAGCTAGAGGGACCAGCGGGGCCAGTGGGGCCAGTGGGGCCAGTGGGGCCAGTGGGGCCAGCAGGGCCAGCAGCACCGGCAGGGCCTGGGGGGCCTTCAGCACCGGCAGGGCCTGGGGGGCCTGGGGGGCCTTCAACCACATTGGTAGAACCACCTCCACAATTGTCTGCCATCTTGAGAAGAAGATTGTACAGTTTGTTTTTATCGACACGAACGTTGCTCATCTCTCCGCGGATTTCTTCTTTGATAGCTTCCATGTTTATATACATAAAAGAAAGATTATCTTTATACATAATGATCTTCATAGGACCCACCCTTCTGAGTGGGATTGGTCAACATACCCAGAAATATATGGATCTCTTTCCTGGTAGTAAATACTATATCTACAATCAGGACATTCCAGAATGTGATGAAGCCTTCATGTTTGCTATACCAATCGAAAGTGTGACTATACACATACCATCCATCAAGTCTAAATGTAAAAAGATTATATGTATGACCGTATGCGAAACCGAAACTGTTCACGAAGATTATGGAAAGCTTTTTGATTATTTTGATCGTATCGCCGTTCCAAGTGAATTTTGTAAACGAGTCTTGTCAAATCAATTTCCTAACAAAGAGTTTTATATCATTCATGCATACATTCCTCAAACACCTTATACATTCTATCACATTGGGAATATTTTAGATCCAAGAAAGAATTTCAAGAAAATTCTAGAAGCCTTCATTCGTCTCAATAAACCTGATACTCGATTACTTGTCAAGTCGACTTGTAAAGATGATGTCCGCATAGATCTGGAAAGGGTCGAGGTCATCAATGGTCTCGTGTCTGAAAAAGAAATGAACACAATACATAGTCGTGGTGATTGTTATGTAAATTTTTCAAATTCAGAAGGTGTTGGGATGGGTGCCATCGAGGCGGCTATTCGTGATAAACCCGTGATTGCTACAAAGTATGGTGGGCCGAGTGAGTATTTGAAGTCACCCTATATGATTGAATGTGAACTTCAAGAGTTGGAAAATGATGATTTTCTTTTCAAAAAAGGAATGGTTTGGGGTAAACCAAACTTCGACCAACTCTTAGAGTTCATGGAAGACGCATACAATAAAAGACTTACTCATATGGATCATGTATATACTAAAAATTTAATGTCACGGGAGAATATCCTAAAAGAATTCGGTGTCAATGTAGATGGATGCGAAGATGATAAGACCCATTAAGATCGTACCAGACATGATAGATCCACGTTGAGTAACAAGGAAGGCGACAATGTCGTCGATGATCTCAATGTTGGTGGGTTTGGTAACGAAGCGAGGGACCGTGACACTCGTGATGATGTATAACGACATTGCTATTATTACAGGTCTAAGTGTATCCTGATCAAACATTTATAGTAACTGTGATTTTAATTTCTCAGAAACGTTGTGCTTTCTACAATAACTCCCACATACAGCTTTGAATTTGCATCTCGATCCAGACATTGTCATCGCCACGCAAATTGTATTTTTTACTTTAACTCTCGGTTCTTCGGGAACCGTATCGATCAACTTAATCGTACGATTACTCTTCTTTTTAGCGTGTTGTTCATATCGCCTTTTCATGATCCATGTCGCGTTTGCCAAGTGTCGACATCTATCATCAGGTTCTATAAGGCGATGCATCTTGGTCGCATCACCAAGACACCTATTCCACATTTCATCGTGAATAATTTCCATCATATATTGACTTGGAAATGTAATAATAGAGTGAGTACTTAGGTATTTTTTTTCCTTTGATATTACAAGGATATGTTTTATTTATATCTGGCAATTGTTGTCTTCTTATTATATACTCTAGCCAAGAATAGGCGTGTCGTAGCAGGTGCATCATTGGAAAAACTTATAAGACAATCAGCACGATATGCGACTGCTGCTCAGCAGGATGCGTCACCACTCATCGCAACACTTCATGCGAACTATGCGGCCGCATACCTTTACGCAGCCAAGGATATTGCGAGTGATTCACAAATACATAACTCCACAGGTGTGGATGTTATCAAATTCAAAGAACATATCGTTAATATTCAAGATATGGTGACTAAAAAAACCGTTGAAAAATGCCCGGAATTTTCTGGTGAAGTTGACTTATACCTGTCAACTATCGCGGGGGAAGCATAACCTAAGTTAAGAAAAGAATGTGATAAAGTATATCATTTATAATGAATATTCCTGTGTGTGAAATCGGTACATACCTTTTACCTTCTACTGAAATCATTTTGAAAGATGGAGGAATAGATGAAAACTTTGATGAATGTATATGCTATGAATGTTCTAAACAACCAATCGTGTCACTGCAGTGTGGACATATATATCACAAGGAGTGTATTTCAAAGTGGATTGAAAAGTGTGAAGCGGTAGGTCCTACGTGCCCACAATGTAGACACTTGATGATTAAAGGAGATTATAAGTTTTGGTTTAAACTTGGACGTGAAACGTGTAATATGAGAAAATGGGGTGACTATTGTCAATATATTATATATGCAAATTTTGGATCGTCTTCAAAATACTCAAAAGTGTTTCCCTCACTTTTAGGTGTTCAGGCAAATCTAGATAGTTTATTACAACAAAGTTATGACTATTCCGAAGATTCTGAATTCAACGAACATCTAAAGAAGTATTTACGGGTAACAGGTAACGTGTCGTGTACACAAGTGTTTTATTGTATTGGTACTATCATAAAACCTGATACCCCTCGTCGTATTGGAAAATATCCCAAAACAATTACACAACACCAAAAGGATTATATCGATGAATTTAGAAAGCGATGTAATAAATTCCTGGGGTATTTGAATTTCATTGCTGAAAACATACCAAAACCTAAACATACAGACCGTTGGCAGTGGAACAGTGGTAGAAAAATGAATTCGTTGGACGAATTTAAGGGTACCGTGAAAAAATTGAAAAAATGCTATGACAAGTTGACACTTTTAGATGAAATAAACCTAAGTTAGAGATTTGAGTTGTAATATAATCATTAGAAAATGGAAGAAAGTGTGCAAAAGCTCACCCACATCGAACACGTTCTCAAGAGACCTGATTCTTATGTAGGTCCTGTCGAGTTGGGTACAGAACCCTATTGGATCCTCGACGGTGATAAGTTCTCCAAGAAGAACATCAAGTACTCCCCAGCCCTCTTGAAAATCTTTGATGAGATCCTGGTCAATGCCATCGATCGCAACTCTCTCCATCCCAAACATGTCAGTTCCATCTCCGTTTCCATCAATAAGGAATCTGGATCTGTTACAATCGAGAACAATGGTCCTCTTGGTGGTATCAGTGTTCGCATGCATGAGACCGAGGGTCTATGGAACCCTGAACTTGTATTTGGACACCTCCTCACAAGTACCAATTATGACGATAACCAAAAGCGTATCGTAGGTGGTCGCAACGGATACGGTGCCAAATTGGCAAATATTTACTCCAGTGATTTCTCAGTGGTCATCAAAGATCATGAGATGAAGCAAAATTATACACAGTCGTGGTCAAAGAATATGACTGTATGTAATTCACCAAAAATGAAAAAATACTCGGGTTCTACGTCATCTGTCGCCATCACCTTCACACCTGAATGGAAGCGTTTCGGTATGTCCAAGATGGATGAAGCCATCTATAGCATCTTCCAAAAGAGAGTTTGGGATGCGAACATCTGTACCACGCAGAACTGTAAAGTCAATTTCAATAATGAAGTTCTCACCAAACAATCATTTGAAACCTATGCCAAGATGCATGAAGGTGTTGAAGATGTATGCTCAGTGAATACCGATAGATGGTCGGTATGTATTGGACCCGCAGAGAATGGGATGGAACAAGTTTCATTCGTCAATGGCCTCTGTACCAATAAAGGTGGAACCCATGTCGATCATGTCGCAAACCTTATCGCAAATGGTATCATCGATGAAATGGCAAAGAAAATTAAACTCAAACCTCAACAGGTGAAGAATGCGTTCAATATCTTTGTCAAGGCGACACTCGAAAATCCAACCTTCTCCAGTCAGGTGAAGTCTGAGTGTACATCAAAGTCTCAAAGTTTCGGGAGTAAGTTTGAAGCACCGAAAAGTTTTATCAAGAATGTTCTCAAGACTGGAATCGCTGAAGAACTCTTGGCACTCTCAAGATTTAAGGAGATGAAGGAACTCCAGAAGTCAGATGGTGCCCGCAAATCCAAGATTACCGGTATTCCCAAATTGGATGATGCTAACAAGGCTGGTACGGCACAATCAAAAGATTGTACCCTAATTGTCACAGAGGGTGACTCAGCAAAGACGTTGGCCGTCGCCGGTCTCTCCGTTGTTGGTCGCGATCACTATGGTGTCTTCCCACTCAGGGGTAAATGTAAGAACGTGAGAGATGTATCTGTGGCACAACTCACTTCGAATCAAGAGTTTAATGATCTCAAGAAGATTTTAGGTCTTCAACAAGGTAAAGAATATAAGACTGTCTCCGATCTTCGATATGGACGCTTAATGATCATGACAGATGCAGACAATGATGGAAGTCATATCAAGGGTCTGATCCTGAACATGATTCATTATTTCTGGCCGAGTCTTTTGAAATTGAACTTTGTGGTGAGTATGGTGACACCAATCATTAAGGCTTCGAAGGGTTCACAGAGTAAGTCTTTCTATACAGACTCTGCGTTTAGGACATGGTATGGTAATGGGAAAGATGGGTGGCGGGTCAAGTACTATAAGGGTTTGGGTACTTCTACATCAGCAGAGGCGAGGGAATACTTCAAGAAGATACAAGATTTGACTGTCAGGTTTGAGATGGATAAAATGACAGATGCCTCAATCGTTCTTGCTTTTGACAAGAAAAAGGCAGATGATCGAAAAGTATGGCTTCTCGAGAATACAGCAAAGGATGCTAATCAACTTGAAGTACCCTATGGGAGTGTGAAACAATTGGACATCACCGACTTTGTACATAAGGATTTGGTCAATTTCAGTCTTGCAGATCTAAAGCGTTCCATCGCACATATGGCGGATGGTCTCAAACCGTCACAACGTAAGGTTATGTTTGCATGCTTCAAGAAGAATCTCAAAGATGAAATGAAGGTTGCCCAATTGGCTGCATTTGTAGCTGAGAAGAGTGCTTACCATCATGGTGAAGTGTCTCTCGCAGATACAATTGTGAAGTTGGCGAATGATTACACTGGGTCTAACAATATCAATCTTTTGGAGCCATGTGGTCAGTTCGGTACAAGGCTTATGGGTGGGAAGGATGCGTCACAAACGAGATACATCTTCACGAAGCTTACCAAGGAGGCTCGGAAAATCTTCGATCCCAAAGATGATGCGATTCTGAATTATCTTGATGATGATGGTCGCTCCATTGAACCAGACTTTTACATGCCAACATTACCGATGGTTCTTGTGAATGGGACCGAAGGTATTGGTACAGGGTTTAGTTGCTATGTCCCCCCTTTCAATCCCGATGATATTAAGGCAAACATCACTCGAATCTTGGAAGGTGAAGAAATTGTTGATATGCGACCTTGGTTCAGGGGGTTCAAGGGTGTAGTACACAAGGAGGAGGATACATGGATGATGGAGGGTGTATGGAAATGGTCGGGAACTAATATCGTGGTAACTGAATTACCCCCAGGTCGATGGACCCAAGACTACAAGGAATATCTCGATGGTCTAGTTGATAAGAAATTGATTGGAGGATTCGTTAATAACTCCACAACTGACGATGTTCACTTTGAAATCATGGAGTATACAGGGAGGGATTTACTCAAAGATCTCAAACTGAGAAAGACCTTCCGCGTGTCAAATATGCACCTCTTCCATCCCACGAAGGGTATTCATAAGTACACCAGTCCTGAAGAAATTCTCAAAGACTTTGTGGAACTCCGTATAGAACATTATAAGAAGAGGAAGACTCATCTCATTGACGTACTCCAGAAGAAGACAGATATTTCTGGGTACCGTGCGAAATTTGTGTCGATGGTCATTGAAGGGAAGTTGGTGGTTTTCAGAAGAAAGAAGCAGGAACTCGAACAGGAAATATCGATTACATTCCCCAAGGTGGATGGTTCGTGGGACTATCTTCTGAACATCAAGACGGTCGAGTATACAGAGGAACGTGTTGAAGCTCTCATGAAAGAAGCTACACAGGCGAAGAAGGATTTGGGGAGTATGATGAAGACCGATCATATCGATATGTGGAGGATGGACATTAAAAATATGTAGACAACTATTAAGATGCCCACCTCAAGTGGTGCCGGAGTGTCACTCAGTGCCATAGGCAAACAAGAGTCATACATTCATAGCGACAATATAGACGAATCCATTTTTAATTATGATTTGAAGAAACATTCTAATTTTACAAAGTTTCACAGAACCACTATAGTTAATAGAAGCCCTACATCTCCCTCGTGGCCCTTCAACGAACGTATCAAGGTAACATTCAATCCTCGTAATATGGGTGATCTTCTGAGTAATATGTACCTACTCATCAACTTACCCGGACTATCAACTGGTCAAAACTACGCTGATCAGATCGGTCGTCATCTTATTAAATCCGTCACGATGCGTGTTGATGGGATTGAAGTTGAAAAGATTTACGACGATTGGATGGTCATTAACGATGAGTTGTATATTGAGGTTTCAGAAAAGGTTGCAAACCGTGCTAGTTTAAATAGAATGTTGGGGTTTGACGCAACAACTAAGAATGGCGTCTATGCATCTCTTGATTCGGAAGTGATTATACCTTTACCGTTCTTCTTTTCACGAAAATATTCGAGTGATGAATACAAAACAAATGAACCCAATAGACCATTCTTTCCACTATGTGCGATCCACAAACAAAAGATTGAATTTGAATTTGAATTTCATACACAAAAATTTTTCACAACAGAGCCACCAGAACCAACACCTATCACATTGGCTAATTTTAAGATTGTAACAGAAGAATTTACTATAGACCCAAACGAACGCATTTATTTAAAGAATCGCCCATACACAATGATTACAGATGTGATAAGTAAACACCCAACGTCACAGACAGTCGTTGGTGTAGATACTATACGCACAGATCTCGTACCAAATAACCGAGTTAAATCTATTCATTGGTTTTTACGTAATACTGATTTCGAAGATACGAATATAGCTACATTCTCTCCACTATTAGATATATATACGATTCATGTACAAGATTGGAATGGGGCGTTCACCTTAAAGAATATTTCATTTTTTACCACACTTACACAGGGTGGTGTGACAACATTCTCTCGTGTTGGCTTTGTTGGAACACCCACCCCATTTGGTAACGATGTGAGTAATACTGAAAAGGTTGGTGTATTATTTTCGACCGAGTACAATATCGTGCCATGGACAGGTGACCCTGGGTCAGATAATCCAATCATAACCGTTACCGTACCCGCAAATTCATTCATTGAGAAATTCACTTTTGAATTTTACACAGAGCCATCTTCAAGGACTGTTACTGGAAAACGATACACAAATATACCAGGTTTTGTCATTGTAAAAAATGATAACAGATCACCTGTCCTCCTAAATTCCCAAAAAATATCAAATTTTGTAAGTCTCAGACAAGAAACGTTCACACAGTCTTATAGTATCGAACTTGATACAACGGAATTTAGGGTACCTGATGCAAACTTTACAGACTATTACTATATTCAGAATAGATTCAACTTTTCAACGACACCCGATTTCGATGAGACATTCACCTTTTTTAATCCAGTGATGAAGAGTGCGAAATTCTTTATTCAGGGTGTTGATTTACCAAATATTTCAAGTACTACAGATTCGTACTACAAATACATGATACCATATCAAAAACGTTTATCTAAACCAGTGAGAAATATTTATACATATTCATTCGCTATTCATCCAATTAATGTCAATCCATCGGGTAGTTTAGACTTTAGTGAAATCAAATCAGATAAAACAAGTTTAGAAATACAATTACAACCAGGTCTTGAGGATGTATACACTTTATATATTTATTATACCGGATATCAAACATTTACATTCGAAAATGGTTTCATGTCACTCGTTTACTAAACAGTGTATGTTTATTTTCAGAGATGTACTCGATGATCCGATTCTTAATACACCATTTGATGAAATTTAACTGAGCAATAGTCGTTTGAATTTCATGAGATGTTCCCGGGATTATGTAGGTAAACTTTGAAGAACGAGCAAATGGATCGAATAATTTTTTACTGTACCCATCGAGACTCGATTTATAAGCACAGTGTACAGTGAAGAGACGACCGTTATTGGTCGTGTAGGAAGTATGATGCTTCTTAGCATAATTGGTGATGAACCATTCGATATTTCTGAGAGAGATGCCCCCAGATTTATCTAGGATGCTTAGCAATGTGGATTTATTCTTGTCGTCGGAATAGAAGTCGTTTACGGAAGTTAGTAGAATGTCTGTTTTACTCATGTCTTCTATAATACAGAATTGAAATCTATAAGCCCTTTACTTTCTAATTCAACTGTTGGAATTGTTGACGTGTCATCAATCAATTCAATGGTGTGTCTACGCACCAGTTGTGAGTGGTGATGCTTACAATATCCATCATACTTTGCTCCGAGGTTACAGCGAGACATATTCTTTTTAAGACCCCTACAAACGTTATCATTTTCCAATGGAGCGTCACGTAATAGAAATTTATAGGGAATGGCGTAATTACTTGCTATGACTTGCAAGTAATCACTGTATGAACTATGTATCGATCGAGCCTTGTCGATGTATTGTTTGCGTTCTTCTACTATTTCATCCTTCTTATTTTTCATTGACTGTTTCTGTTCCTCTTTTATTATTCGAAGTTCATTCTGATGTATCGATTTTTGTTTCTGATGTTCTTCTTTCAGTTCATCAATAATCTTTTTTGTCGCATCTTTATTGTCACTTTTATGATTTATAACTTCTTCCCTAAATTCTTCTTTTGCTTTTTTCAATAGAGATATATATTCATCTTTAATGATTTTGGATTCAATAGCTACTCGTTTAGTTATTTCAACTTCAAATAATGCAATGAGCTTATCCATCTTAATACATCAACACTCGAAATTCTTAAATACATTATCATATGTCAAATTCGTGGAACGTGCAGTTTTGATACGATCGCGAAGTTCCGCAACTTTTCCAAGTGTATCGAGATTATATTTTTCACACTCTTCAATGAGTTGTTCTTTTTTCATACCACTCAAAGCTGGTTCTCTTATTTTTGGTGGTGGTTTATGTTGAGCAATTAAATCACCAAATATCTCAGTCTTTGGGTTCTTAACTAATGGTTCGAGTAGATCACAAATTGGATTCAAGAATTTATTAGTGAAGTAGTGGTGATAGTCTATAGGAATGTCATGCTCTTTCATGAATACTGGGTCTTCAGCTTTTTCATAAGCTTTCGCCTTTGGGTTATCCGTTTTGACGAGAATGTAAGGCACACGATCACCAGATTGTGGTTCGGATCCAGGCTTTCTTTCACGCATCTTATCCCTGACACGAACATGTGGTAGGTTTGGGTTTTTGTAGGAATCACCAAGTTGCTGCGAGAGTATGAGTTTGTCTATCGGAACATTCCCCTCTAAAAGATTAATAGCTCGCTCAAGAGCCAATTGTTTCGGTGGTTCGGGGTCACTACTACCAAGGACAACATCGAGGAGTTCCTTACATACTTCACGAACGAACATGGTATTGTCACGTCGAACAACCTGAAGTCCCTTGATGTCTATGTAGTCCATATTCATATCACCCTGTTTATCCTTGGTCCATAATTTAGCGGCGTATCGCTTCTTACTATAGAGGAAATAGGGACAGTACACTTTCTCGAGTTCGAGATTGTTTGGTTTTTTGAATAGGGCGGTACATTCATCCGCTGCCTTCTCACCAAGTTCCCAGCTATATTCGATCGCTTCCATACCCGTTCTCCCTCCCACATCAAACTCCACCATGACTGAATCAGTGTCCCCGTACCTTACCTTCGCACCAGGAAAGTTCCGCTCCACATATTCCTTCGTCTCTTCAATCATACTTCTCCCCTTAAATGTTGTCGTCGAGGCGATGGGTACACAGGGAAGAATACCCTTGCCAGCTCCAGTGAAACCATAAATCGAGTTCATACTAATCTTGTAGGCAAGTTGCTTACCGTTATAAACCTCCTTCATGAAACCAGTAGCTGCGGCCATATCCTTCTTTGCTTGTTTCCTAAATTGTTTTAGTTCCTGAAGAATACTCGGAAGAAGACTCGGTACATCTTGTGCAAACTTATAGGTACCACCATTCAACTCGAATGTCTCATAGTTCACACCAGGGATGTTCCCGTAACGTCTATCATCCATGACAAAGGTTGAATAACAAAGATTGTGTGCCATCATGATCGATGGATACAGGCCTTCAAAATCGAGGGCTGTGATTGGTGTATAATAGGCACCAGCTTGTGCTTCTAACACTGTCGCACCTTCGTAGGGTTCTGCTGGAATGGCACCATACCGGATCGTTGGAACCATGAAGCCAAGTTCTCGGGCTTTCTTTGTCAATTGACTAAAGACCTTAATCTGCTGACCACGTTCCACGAGGAATGAAATTGGGACCCATGTCGCTTTCGCCATCTCCAATAGGTTTAGAAGTGTACAGAGACGTTTAATAAGTCTATGTGGAAGTAAGGTATCCTTGATACAGTACTCGGCAACATCTCTAAGTTTGACTGGATCACCTTCAGCGAAACGAGCAAACATCTCTTTTGGTGTCATATCAATCTTTTGGTCACCAAGATAGAGTTTGGATACATTATCCAACTTATAACTGTCGAGTTTGTAGCCCTTCTTCACTTCATGGAAAAGATCGAAGATGAAACGCCCAGTCATCGGTAATAATTTCAACATATTGTCACCCAGGGCACTTGACGATAGACGCTTATACACCATTTCGGATTCAATATTCTTCAACTTCCCAAGATTGTAGAATGATCGACTACACTTATTCTTCACAGCTCGCTTATAAATATACTCAAGATCGAAACCAAATATATTCCAACCTGTCATGATATCGATATCTTGCTTGATGATGTAGGTCCTGAACGCCTCAAGCATTTCTCTTTCCGTATCGAAACTGATGATTGATGACCCTTCGAGGTTTGAGTCGGTCTTTTTGTAACATAAACAGGTCTTGTCGTAGGGTTCATCAGATCCGGGTCTACATAGGGAGATTGCTATCTGGAAACATGCATCACCGTCTATATCTGCATTAGGGAACTTACCCGTAGAACTATTCGACTCAATATCAAATGATGCCACAACAAATGGTGCCACGTCATCTCGATTTACAGGAGTTAAGGTTTCCCAATTATTACAGAACAAATCAATATTTACATGTGCAAGATTGGAACGGACACATTCATTTCCAGTATCTAACCATCCAGTAGATTGAATACCTGTTCGATGCATCATACGAAGGATAGGATCAAGATTAGATTCATAAACCTTCAGAGGAAATCGCCCACCCGAAAGGTTAAGTGGTTTTTGTAAAAAGTAGTCAGTAGATCGTCTCTTTTTTAGGTTAGAGAAAGTGACCCGCATGAATAGAAATTTTTGATTATTTTGAAAACCCCAGATATCCTTGGATTCAACAACTGTGTACCCTATACAACTCCCCTTGATGTGAGCATAAATCTCCTTGGCGTATTTGATGTCAGGGAGCTTAATGTAAAAGTATGGCTCGAATGAAGTCGTTAGGCATACAGATTTACCATCCTCCATCTTACCGAATATACTAATTAAGTGATCATCACCTTCATCTCGTGCTTCCCATGTGAGTGCCTGAAAAATAACCATCCTCCTTATGTATACTTTGAGCCAAAATTTTAATATCGTTTACTAGTAAATGTCAGCTGCCTTGATTGACCTCGTGTCCAAGGGTGCCCAGGATGTCTACATTACTGGTCAACCCGAAGTCAGTTTTTTTCGTCAGAATTACAAGCGTCACACAAACTTTTCCATCAAACCCGAACGTATTGATTACATCGGTTCATTCACTTCTGGTGCGGAGGTTACCATTCCCATCAAGTCTAAAGGTGATCTCCTGAGTTATGTGTGGATCGAAGCCCCTGGTATCGCCGCCACGGGTGCGGCTACTACTGGTCTCTTCAACAAGGACTCTAGTCCTACCGAATTTCTCCTGTATATCGGTGGACAACAGGTCTGTAGCATGGATTCTCTGTACGTCCAGGGTGTACACAATGTACTTTACAACGAAACACAGGCTCGTGCTTCGACCGCTGTCTCCACTGCGGAAATTAAAGAAAACGCGATGAACGCCGCGGGTACCGCCGATCACTTTGTGATCCCGTTCTTCTTCAGTCAGGACTGGACCAAATCTCTACCCCTTGTGGGAATGCAGTACCACGATGTTGAGATTCGCATCAAGTGCCGTGGTGGAACGTTTGACTCAACCCCCAAGGTTTATGCGACGTATGTGTACCTTGACACGGAAGAGCGTAAGTTCTTCACAGAAAATGATCACGAAATCCTCATAACACAAACACAACATCAGATGGTTGGATCCACGGATACTGACATTGATCTCACGTATTTCAACCACCCCACGAGTGCACTCCATCTTGTCTCTTCCAATGTTGGTGCCACATGGGATACTGCATATGGATTTGACGATGCGACTCTTTACATCAACGGTACACCTTTGTCTGAAGATATGTCGAGTGACTATCACCACAATGTGGTCCCCAAGATGCACTGCCAACACCTCCCTGATGGTCTTTTACAAACTGCCCCAGTGTACACATGGCCTTTCTGTCTCAACCTTGGTAAGTCGCAGCCCTCTGGCTCCTTGAACTTTTCTCGTATCGATACCGCCAAGGTAAGTCTCCGTGGTGTTAGAGGTGGTAACATGTATCAACGTATGTACGCCGTCAACTATAACATTCTTCGTATCAAGAATGGTATGGCTGGTGTGGCTTTCGGTAATTAAATGTTACTCTATATAAACACCTATGTCGGCTAAATCGGCTAGAAATGCATTCAATAAAATGTCCGCAGGACCTACATTATACCTCGATACCAAGGGTCGTCGTATCAAAATGACGGGTAGAGGTGCTCTTTTCACGGAGAATTCTAACGGTCTCAGAAATTATCATCCAGTTGCGGCTTTTGTAAAGCCAGTTTCGGTTACTGGTACCAGAATGAACATCAACAATAAAAATGTCAAAACTGTTCCCAAATATATCCGTCCCAAGAGCAAGTTCATCGATCTTAACAACAGTAATAGCAACAACAACAACAACAGCAACAGGATAATGGTCCATTGTCGAGCGTGTAACAAGACGTATGATGGAAATGCTCAGTGTTGCCCCGATCTGAATCACGAACGCGTGAGAGTCCCCAAGTCCAAAACAAAAAAGTAATATCTTCCTCACGACCCCGAAAAATATTATCTATGTAAATAACAAATGGTACCTTTCATTATAGGCGGCGTCCTCACTGTTGCGGGTCTATACGCATATTTTGGAGAAAACCTTATATCTTCACATGAGGCGAAACGTCTCATCAAAGAGGGTAAAATTAAAAAGGTGATAGATGTTCGAACTGCTACAGAGTATCGTGCAGGACATTATCCAAGGGCACTCCATATTCCAGTTGATAAGATCAATGAAAAGACTACGACGGAACTCCCTAGACAGGGTCTACTCGTCTACTGCAACACTGGGCAACGGGCCAGATATGCAGCAGAGAAATTACAGAATCTCGGATTCGAAGATGTTTATTACATCGCCGGGCTTTACACCAATTTACTTTAATACCCGTTTCGTTTTTAGAAGACTTCCCAAACGTTCAGCTTCCCTCCGCATAAATATTGTGACTTGATCAACTTTACCATTTAGCATCACAAGACCACGTTGCTTCATGAGTGTTACGTTATTTACTCGTGTCAGATCTACGATGGACATCTTCGTATCTGGTGTCTTACTATGATGTATAGTTAGCACAGTCGCATCTCGCTTGATATCCCTCGGGAGTTCTTCACCTTCGTAACATATAACAATGTGTGCACCCGGGTACCCACTCGCGTGCATCCACCAATGATTGGGGTCACTCGTTTCTGTGAGCATGTCATTCTCCTTTGCATTCTGACCTACCCGTATAAGCACATTGCCCGATGCTATATATTCTAACATATACTATTTAAAAATATAATCCTTATATCTATAAATGCATGTTGTCTTCACACCCAGTCCATCAGTGGCCCATAAATATCGCGTAATTCTTCCGAATAAAAGGGTTATTGACTTTGGTGGTAAAAATATACAGCATTATACTGATCATGGTAATCCACGTCTCATGCGTGCACATCTTCTTAGGAAGGGTGCTATCATTCCGAAGAAGTTACGGATCGAAACAAATCCCATTGGTATTCATCGTGGTATGCTCTCGATTAACGAGAGTGATGAAGAAGACTGGGAAGATTTCTTTAGACCCGATTATTGGGAAAGATGGTTACTATGTACTTATCCAGATGTAAACAAGGCTAAATTATTTATGACAATGAATAAAGGAATTCTTTTCATGCCACAACTTGAAGATTTTTGGTACTGTAATGATAAAAATATAGATATAATGTAATGAGTTGTATTATCGGTCATACGAAGCTCGAAAATAATGTAACAATCGAACCCATGGGGTGTAGACCAGTTAGCCCGGATGTGTGTAAATCTGGATTTATGGCACCAAGTGAAAGTATAACAAAACCTGTCAAATCGTTAGATCAGTGTTGTAAATGTCAACCCGATCAATCATGTGCATATTGTGTAGATCCATCGAATTGTACAGAGGAAGAAACGGAGAGATATATGGCAGATGAGGATGATGAATGTTTTTCTGAAGACACATCGTTATACGAATCGGTGCCACCAGAAGAACCCATGGAAGAATTTGTCCCCGAAGATGATGAACAAGAAGTGGAAAGTACTCCTGTAGTATTTTACTTTGCTGGGATAGGTATATGTTTACTTTTCATGATAATCCTTTCATTGACCCGTTGATCCAAATCCACCCGAACCTCTATCCGTGTCCTCAACGATACTAATCTCTTCAATCGGTGGTGTCTCACATCTTTCTAATACGAGTTGAGCGACGCGATCACCCTTTTTAACCTCAAAATCTTTTTCTCCATGATTGAATAGAATGACTTTGACTTCACCTGTATAGTCCGGATCAATGACACCAGCCCCCACCTGGATCCCGTGTTTGGCCGCGAGACCTGATCGCGGTGCAACTCGTCCATATACCCCAGATGGTAGAACAATTGTGATCCCCGTGGAGACAAGCCCGCGTTCTGTCGAGCGAATAACACAATCCATATTGCTATAGAGATCATAACCAACAGAACCATCGGAGCCGCGAGTAGGAATAATAGAATCATAGGATAGCTTCTTAACACCAAGAGACATTATATTCTACAAACGATATTTATCCTTATATCCATTCATCCTTTACTCTTGATTCTTTTCAATATACTTCGCATCCATTTCCAAAGTGGATTCATCTGTTGAGGAGTATAAGTCGTATAGTACTACAAGTTATTTTTACAAAATGGAAAACACTTTGTAAAAGTAACTAACTCTCCCAATCGGGATCGAACCGATGACCTCGCGATTAACAGTCGCACGCTCTAACCAACTGAGCTATGGGAGAAAAAGGGTCCTCTCTACCTGAATCGAACAGGTGACAAATGGAACTACAGTCCATTGCTCTACCAACTGAGCTAAGAGAGGGAAGCTCCCACCAAGACTTGAACTTGGGGTGGTGGATTCAAAGTCCACAGTGTTTACCAACTACACTATAGGAGCATACACTCCTCTAACCGGGATTGAACCGATGACCTCGCGATTAACAGTCGCACGCTCTAACCAGCTGAGCTATAGAGGAATATGGGATCCTTGACCCCTTGTATAGTACTCTGGCTAAATCTTTAAGCACTTCGGTTTCTTCTCAAATACCGTCTTCTCCTTAAGGTTCTGTAATTCCTTATTTTTCTTAATGTTGATACCTTGACAATCGTGTCGTTCAAGATGTGTACATCTGGGACAGAAGTTCCCTCGACAATACAAGCACTCTATAGGTACACCACACTTTTTCCTACAGAGATCACAAGGCATATCTATTATAGATGTATATTTTTTAACTAATTAAAAGAAAGACTGTAACATTAAAAAAGAAGAATGATGTTTCTGAAAGCTGTATGGGGTACTTTACAAGATATGGGACCATTTTACATCGAGAATGTATACGGATTGGGAAAGAGAATTTTATGGGATGCACCACAACGTTTCTATCTCGATATCGAATTAGAATATCTACGATTGAAACGTATTGCTGAACCAGATCCGGAACCGGAACCGGAACCGGAACGAAAGAAAATGATAAATACTCTCCTAAGTCGGTATTGGAGAATCTATATGTAACAATGTTTACACAAGACTTTGCACTCGCCTTTTGTCAGGCAACTTCCCCACTCTGTCCCGACGTTCAACGAGAGATCTGGAAATACTGTATCGAAACACCTGTATGCCCCCCGGCACCGACGAAATGTTCCAAGGTATCCTCAAACTTTTCAAACCAGAAAGTTTTACCGATAGTATGATCACAACTAATATCATCAAGGCTGTCAATCAATGTAATGAGATTCGGTATATCCAGTTGTCTGGAAATGCATATTCTGAACGTCGCGAACTCTTGGACATTCTTCTTATGAAGTGTAAGAAATTATTGTCCTTCGTGTTGAAGAGAGAACATAATAATGAAATATTCGATGATATAATGGATCTATATAATAAAGTGAGACTCGCAAAATATAAAAATGATGATATCACTCATCTCTATGAAGAATTTTGTTTGTATGAGATTAAATATAAAAATAAATCACAGTCATCAATGAACCTTAGCAACTTAGAGATTTAATACATAAATGAGTAATGGAATGCCCAGTATGTTACTGTGATACAAATCTTAATCATTTAGTATGTGGGCATCAATTATGTAGATCGTGTACAAAGAAGTGGCATACCACTTGTCCTATGTGTCGTGAATCACTCTGTTTCCATGGTATCATAGATCAAAAGAAACAGTGGAATCGTGAAAGATGTCACCAAGTATATGTAGATATAATGAATGAATTAATGACTGATTGTCCCGAGGAGTGTATTCCGTACCTACCTCATTGCTTATCTATCGTTCAAGAAAGATATACATTTGTAATGGATAATTATCCAGAGGTGAGTACCGATGGAATGGATATTATTTTGAGAAATGTATGGATCCCTCTAGAGACTGAACAGATATACTATCATGATATTCCAACCTATATACATTCTCTATTTGTGAATAGAACTGAACATGGAAACCTAAGTAGTATACGATATACGAAATGTTATATCGAAATGGATCTCTTCCATAAACTAATTGACCTTATAGATATGAACTCTGATAAGATCCCTGAGGGTGACTATCTGAAAATGTGTGACACTATAAAAGCATTACGGGAACAGGTTAAACCACCATCCTTTCTAGACCAAACCATCCCTATATGGGTGAGTGACGAAACATCACAAGGACCTCTGGTGTTTCACCCAACACACGACATTCAAAATGGACCCATTCCAGATGGGCAACCACGTGACTGGTTGGATGATGAACTACCATCTGACCCTGATACAGCTGCCCAACGAGATCGAGAACAATTTCATCAACGATGGAGAGAATGTCATGATGACGAAGAGCGTGAGAACCCGGGGTTGAATCAATTTTTACGTGAGTTACATGAAGAGTGGTCTGACCCAGTTGAACCAGGTGCATACTACCCCCCACCAAGACAGGGAATGCATCAAGATGTTGAAGTAAGCCTAAGTGAATAGAAATACTTGTAATGTTAAGAAAGAATGGAAGAACTCATGAGTCTCATCGATAAACACTCTCATCGAATACCCGAGGGTGATTACATTCATATGTGTCGAATAATGAAAGAAATGTATAAAACCAGGAATCAGTTACTTGTCAAACCCGATGTAGTTGGCGAAGATTTCATCATGACATCGGATGCCCTCAATAAATGCCACACATGGATCAGAAGTACAGAAGCTCTCCGTGATACCTTTGAAGATCACGAGAAGGATCCAGAAGACAGGGTGAAATTGGGGATTTATAAACAAATTCGAGAAGCCTCTAAACTTTACTGGCGTGAACTTTGTCAAACCTATGGGTATGAGGAGCTCATGTGGTTTGTACACCATGGTACGAATGCCCAGAGAGACTTTAGATATTACACTCGGGTGTAGCACTTTTAAGCATGCGTCATTTCCATTCCTAAGTGGAGGTTAGAACTTATAATACTATATTATATAAAATGTCACTTGTTCCCATCAAGTTGATAACAAATATTTCAGTGAGAAATAAACTTCTCAAAATCAAAGATGAAACCCCTGAGATTGACAAGAATGATTACATCGAATCTCAGATTCTTACAAATAAGAAAGCCAGTAATCTCCTGGCTATAGAGGATGCTTCTGAAATTGCCAAATATTACCTCCATAAGAAGGGTAAGAATGGTGTTTTTGAGAGAATTGCTAAGGATATCAAGAAAGAATCGGGTAAAGACTTCCACTTTCTGTTCCGTAAAACTAGTTCGATGGAAAAAAGACCCATGACTGCTAAGGGTCGTAATGGTACGGACTACATTCTCATGGAACATTCGTTCGCAGATGGATCGGGTCATTATGGCATGTCCCGAGTCAATCATGATAATAAGACTGCGTTAATTTACGACTCGATGAAAAATGTAGATTCCGACTTTGAAAGCCCACTAAAGACCTTATTGGGTAACGGGTATAAGGTATCAAGTGGGACAATTCATGGATGTTACCCCCGTTTGAGGAACGCTTCCAGCACTGACTTAAATCCTCAACCCACGGGTGGATTTGTATCACAGTCATTTAACGATTTCAAGAATAAGAACTATGCCGGTGGTCGTGGAGGTGTTCCTAAGAAAAGTATGGAAGAAGCTTTTATTGTTTCCCAATACGACGAACTTTCTCAACATCATTTCTGTTATATGGAGTCATTCCTCGCTCTAATGGTGAATCTTGAAATGGTGAAACCTGGCCCACAAGACCCTCGTGAACGACTTGAGTACGTGAAGAAGTTCATTTGGGGTGTGATTTATAAATACGTTCCTAAATCGAGTCGTGATACAGTTCATTGGACGTATTTTGAGAAACACTTCCCATATATCCTTGAGACTATGGATTCAGATGGTAAACGTCTACCAATGAGACGTGGTTATATCCAAGTTCCTCCTTTGAAGGGAACGGTCCAGTATAAATTGAAGAAGATGCGTACACGCACTGATATTGACCAATCATGGAGCCTTAAGAAAATTGTCGACTGGTCCAGGGGTGTTCGTAAATGGATTGTACCTAAGTAGAGGTAGAAAATTGTAATTATCATCTAAAAATCTGACAACATGGAAGACCTCCAAAACCTCATGGCATGCATCGACGAAATCGCCAGTCAGATCCCTGATGGTATCTATCTGAAGATGGCAGATCAAATGAAACGCGTTCATGACCACATGAACGGCAACAAACCGATCCACGAAGACACTTTCTATTACAGTGACGATGATTCGGAATTTGAAAGTGATGATGACAGTGACAGTGACTTCGAGGTTCCCAC
>Ga0222648_1000196_pt1 | contig 27472 bp, 30 predicted proteins | sample AntAcemetagen335_FD_181021 | JGI IMG/M metagenome (GOLD analysis project Ga0222648, IMG submission 181021) | Saline water microbial communities from Ace Lake, Antarctica - #335 | ecosystem: Environmental > Aquatic > Non-marine Saline and Alkaline > Saline | place: Antarctica: Ace Lake... | reverse complement strand
CACCTCGTCCACGATCGCGAAGTTGAACCGCCGTTGCATCACGAGGTCGCCCACCTCGGACGCCATGTTATCGCGAAGGTAATCGAAACCAACCTCCTGGTTCGTGACATAGGTGACGTCGCAGGCGTACGCTTCTTTCCGTTCATCAGGGGTGCTGTCGCTCTGCACCACGCCTACTGTTAGCCCAAGGCTCCGGTGCACCCGTCCCATCCACTCCGCGTCCCTTTTCGCGAGGTAGTCGTTCACGGTCACTACGTGCACGCCCTCGCCGGCCAGGGCGTTTAGGTACGCCGGAAGCGTCGCGGTGAGCGTCTTGCCCTCCCCCGTGGCCATCTCCGCGATCTTCCCGTCGTGCAACAGCGCACCGCCCACGAGCTGTACGTCGAAGTGCCTCATGTTCAGCTCGCGCCTCGCGGCCTCGCGGACCACCGCGAACGCCTCGACCATTAACGTGTCAACCGCGTCAGCTCCGTTCGCTAAGCGTTCCTTAAACTCGTTTGTTTTTTCCTTCAACTGCTCCGAGGTGTACTCCCTGTATAAAGCGTCTAAACGGTTACACGGAATCACGACATTTTCCACGATATCGTCGATAGTTTTCGACGCCCCGGTGGGTATTAAGTACGTCACGTCCTTAACAAACCGGAGCGGGTTTTTAACCACGTCCTTGACCCTCGGGCGCCGCGTCGTTCGGTCGCGAACGAACCCGGGGCGCTCGTCGTTTTTTGTTTGTTTTTTCTCGGATGACGAAGCCCCGTTTGGCGACGTCACGACCGGGTTTGCGGTTTCGGCAACCTCGACGCTGTCATCGTTCGTGGCGGCGTGCGCGGTGACTAACCGGTTCTGGGACCGTCTTGAAACGCACGTGCGTATGGGCACATGTGTTCCACATGCTTTGACCGATCGACACACCACTCCGTGTTTTTTCCCCTGGCTTCGAATCTCACCGCGACGCGTCCCCGCGCGCGACCCGAAACCCGCGTTCGCGACAAGCTCACGGCAATGACTCGCACTCGTAACCGCGGTGGACATGTTTCCACAAGCGCGCCGCCGACCGCGAACAACCGGACGTGGACCCGCGGGTCGGTATGAGAACGGTTGGGACGCGACAGAACCTCGGCGCCTCTGTTCGGGCGGCGGAGGAGAAAGCGAAAAGATTTTGGTACAAAGTTCGTCACGCCGAAAGGGAAGGGCAAAGAGGGACTCACCCGCCAGCACCCAGCAAGCGCGATCCGAACAACCCTAAGGGCTCTGCTCGGTCGAGTAAATCGACCCGAGTCAAGTCAACGCGCGCGCCGTCCACGCGCGTGTCTCTGTGCCGTGCTCTCAAGACCCGCGAGATTTGGCGAGCCCGCGAAATAATCAGCCTCGAGAACGGCACCAAAAACAGATTGGTAGCAAACTGTTTACCCATACAACCCAATCCAAAAAGTGCATCATTTTCAGACTTGTTCAGCCTCCATTTCTGTCGACGCAAAAAGTACGGCCCGTCACACGCCACAACGACTCGTGCCTTCACGTCGGACGCGACCCCTGTATCACGAAGCCCGCGACTCAAGCTCGTGCGGACTTAAAAAACCACAACAAGCAAGGGTAAGCGCGTTGTTTACCGCCCGCCCCGCGCTTCAAAAGCGCGGGGTACGGGGGGTTGGGTTCTTACCGTTTCGCGGCACCTCAAACCGCCTCTTCTCGAGTCGACGACCGCTGCACGACAGCCGACGCCACCGCGCCACCCCAGTCGACCGCGTACTCGTCCTCCTCTCTGAGCCCCGCTATACGATCGCTACACGGCGGGTCACCAGCAAACACTGCCTTCTAGCGAAGATGTGCCCGCGACCCACCCGTCGCCAAGGCGTGTACGTCGTCAACCTCGAGAAATTTTCAAAGCGCCTGACTGACAACCACACACACCCCACAACAGTACCACAGTAGTATCCGTCGACGCGCCAGTTGAAAAGGCCGTGACTGCGACGATACGGTCGCCTAACCAGCAGATAAGGTATGTCGTCGTGTCGTTCTTCTGCGATACGCGCGTCGCGCCCAAGGCTGAAACGAACGGAAACGTTTCTGGGACTATTCAAATTCGGGGTTGGATTTTTCTCTGCGTTTTCTGTCTTCCCAAGACCCCGCACGTCGCACGCCGCGGTTTGTCCACGGTTGTCCGTCGTTTCCTAACCCCAATCCTACCTTTCCTCCATATGTGCCGCAGGCTCCATCCCCGTGACCATGTCTTCGAAGAAACTAAAACTGAGCACGGCCAAGGCGAACGCCGGCGATGCGCACTCGCCGACACGAGTAATGGATCGAAAAAAACCGTCTCTGTCTGCGGTTGCTTCGCCGGCGGTTGCTTCGCCGCGGTCTTCATCGCAGGCGATGGATTCCACGCACGATTCGCCGTCCGCGGACCCTTCGACGAGCTCACCCTCGGAGGGCGAAATCGCTGGAAACGAAAACCACACCCCCAACGTCGGCAGTGCGATGTCGCCGCCGAATCATTCGGAAGCGTACTACTACAAAAGCCACCTGGACCTCGGTTTACGAGAAGTCGTACACAGATCACGCCTGGAGACGACTGCTCTCGCTTACTGAATTTATTACTAAACCGTGATATGAGGAATTTGTTGCTTGCAGGCGTCGGCGAGGTTGGGTACCAAACGACACTCGCTTTTGCAGGCGCGCATTTGCGGGCGTCGAGTCTTGCCCGAAATTGGCGACTCGTTTTCGTGCCCGGAACACGTGGTGGTGTTTTCAAAGGCTTCGGTGACGTAGGGCTAATGCCTGGCATGCTGTTTGATACTGTGATGCGACTTGCAAATACCTCGCAGCAAAATGATTTCGTCGGGCACACTTTTCACGTCGCTGCCAAGGGGAACTGCGTTACGATTTTCGCGAACGAGCACGTCACGATGACGGACATCGCGTTGAACGGCAAGTCCAAAGGCAATGGATGCAACGCGTCTTCGCACTATGCGCACGACGATGCCATTGAGAAATGGTTACGCTTCCGTGGGTAAAAAAAAACGGTTTTGCTCCTGACCCGGATTTACTACTTTTCCGAATCATTTTGACCACTACGACGTTCGCCCGCGCCCAGACGCGCTTGAAAAAGCTGGGAAAGTCTTCAAGTTGATCGACACCCTAAGAAACGTCGGTGTACTGTTGATAAAACCGTGTGCGCTTTTCCCTTCGGCGTGCGGTTCAATTTTGATCGTGCCTGGGACAATACTCGTACGTTACAAGGGACACGCAGTCGAAGTAACCTTCCCTGATGGTCGAAAAGAATACTTCGCGACCTCGACGATCCTGACCATTTACTGCAAACCCGAACACGTTTGTGACATTGCCGCGGCGATTGCGACTGAGTTTTACGCGGAGACAAAAATCGTGGCAAAGCGCTGGTTAGACGAGAAGGTACCGGTTCCCGAGATCAAAGAACTCAAACACGACGGTTTGGTGGGAAAAAGTCGGTACCGCGATGTGCAGAAAAACCAAACGGATATCAACAGACTAGCAGTTGAGGCGCAGAAAAGGAAGGATGAGGAGTCGAAAAGACTGGCGAGGGAGCAACACGCGAGGGATGTTGCTGCGAGAAAACTGGCGCTGGAGGACGATAGAAAAAAGACGGCGGAGGCGAAAAGACTGGCGAAGGAGCAACGCGCGAGGGATGCGGCCGCGGAAAAACAGGAGAAGAAAAGGACGAAGGAGGCGAACGCGCTGGCGAAGGACCAACACGCGGCGGAGGTGGCCGCCGCGAAAAAAGGCGTCTCAAGAGAAGCTTGCCTTCTGCCTTGAAAAAGAAGCTCCGTTGTACGAAAAAAAGCGGGAAAGGAGCACAGGAATTGGGGCGGCGGACCTCGACCAGATACGCCAGACGCGTGAAGCACGCATCGGGACGGCGCGGAACAGTGTGCACGCCCAACGCGAAGCCGCGATGGCGAGGGCGAAGATGGTGCTGGTTGTTGAGACACTTGAGGAGGATGCTGTTAAAGCAAACTATGGCTTCAAAAAAAAAAATGAATGTGGAAATTTCGTTTTGATTTCGGAAGTGGACGCTTTGGTAACGGCTGCTGCTAACGCGTTGAGGGTGCTTGGACTTCCTGAGCTGCCAAACGCGACAAATGTAGACAATTCGTTTCCGTACAGTGTTTTGCGCGTGATGGGCCTTCCACCAGACGTGGTGGATAAGGTTCCAGTTGTCAAAATGCTTCTGCGTTTTTTTGGCACAAGTGCTTTGTAATGCTAAGAAGTCGCCTCTCCCTGTAATGTTCGTTTCCGCTTTCTGGCGACTAATTACTCGTACCCACCCCGGAATGGACCAATCAGGTGTCCTCAAAGCCTGGATAGTTTATGGCGATCTCGACTGTGGACGCGACGGCTACGTCACCCGCGTTCCGCAGAACGCGCCGCACGTCCTCGACGTTCACGTTCCCAAACGCACGATGGCGTTCGCCATGTCCGCCATGCCGGCGTCAATCTGCGCGTCGACGCGCCCCACACGAGGCACTTCAACTCGCCGCGCAAGCGCCCTTCCCAAACGCCTGGGCGCCACCGCCGCGCTCGGCGGTGCTTCCCTCCGGGTCGCATCGCTCCGGGGTGTGCGCGTCGCCTCCACCAGAGGCGTTTCCATGACCGTCAAGGCCGAGGCGGGCGACGTCGCGGTGCCTTTGCGGGTCAGCACCGACGCGGTGATGATCGACCCGGTGGTCGGCGCGAAGCGGTTCAGCAACTACTTCTGGGCGGGCGTGGTCACCACGGGCGCGACGGGTTTCTTAATCACGGGCGCGTCGTCCTACGTCGGGCACAACCTTCTTTGGTTCCTAGACGCCACCGACATAAAGTTCTTCCCCCAAGGCCTGGTCATGAGCTTCTACGGCGTCGCCGGGACGTTACTGGCGACTTATCTCTGGTTGACAATCAACTGGGACGTCGGCGCGGGGTACAACGAATTCAACAAAGGTTAGTTTTTTCTTTTTTTAGGTTTCGGTGTACTGGTGATTCGTACGGAGCGCAGTCACACAACAAACCACTCCGTTGTACTACGGCCTCCCTTTCCCGGGTTCGAACCGACAACCCCGGGGGTTCACCACGAACACGCACTAACCACCTCCCCAACTTTATTCCTGACTGTTTGCCCCTGTTACGACTTTCCAAAAAACCAGACGAAGGCATCATGCGCATTTTCCGCTACGGCTTCCCCGGGAAGAACCGGAGGATCAACCTCGTTTCGCAGCTCGCGGACGTGCAGGCGGTAAGGGTCGAGATTTCGGACGGGGTCAACCCGCGAAGAGTAGTCTACGTGCGGTGCAAAGGCAAGAGCGACATCCCCCTTACCCGAATCGGACAACCCATGACCTTAGCGGAGGTCGAGTCGCAAGCCGCGGATCTGGCGAAGTTCCTGGGCGTGCCCATCGAAGGCCTTTAAGGTGTGAGTAAACAGTCGGAAACGTTTGGATGAGTTATAAGTGGTATGGCATCACCATAGGAGAGGGAGTGCGCGATGGTCCCGCAGTCGTACCGTGTCGGGAGGCCCTACTATGTAGTAGACTAGATGTGTTTGCGTAAGCGTATTCTTCGTCTCACTCTTCTTGCCCAGCGCTTTTTCCGATCACATGCGCAAACACCCTCTCCGTCACTGTCCCCAGCGCATGCGTGCGTGTTTGCGGTGCGTGGCGGTCACGGCGCGTGACGCGAGTTGTGCGCGCAGGCACCTCGGGCCGTGGAGACACGTGCGTCGTTGCTGCGGGGGCGTACAACGAGGTTTGCCGATAGTCACGACACGCGGCGTGATGACATCCTCGGAGGAGGCCGTCAAGTCAAAGTCAAAAGAAGCAGCAGCAGATATGATGCGGCCGCCGACGACCCCCCCCTCCGAAACCAACGACACCACGCCGCCGCACGCGAAACCCAAACCCACGCCCATGCGCGGCCTGACCGGCACTAGTCACCCGAGCGTGAACTTACCGCCGTTGCCGTTGCCGAAACACAAACGGAAACCGGGTAACACAACCAGCGCGTTCGGGGTCGCGGACGGGTCCCTGCAAGTCGGCAGGGACTTCAACATAAAAAAGTTCGACCCCGTCGCGAACTGCAAATTCATGGATGACCGCCCGTGGCGCTGTGTGGATTTGTTTTCGCAAAAAATAGTGACTGGTACCGAGTGCCTGTCTTCCTTGAGTACTGGTACGATCGATTTACACAAAGCCCTGGCGTGCGACGGCGAAGGCGTGGATCCTAGTGGCAAGTTCCTGAAGCGCGTACGGGTCGAACCTGTCGGAAAAAAAAAGAGGTTCGCGTACCGCTTTTCGCTGAAATACTTCGGCCCCGGGTTCAACGGCTGGGCGTGGCAAAGCGAGGACCGGGAATGGTTCACGCCACGCACGGTGGATGGTGATCTACTTCCGGAAGAAGGAGTCGTTGGTACAAAAAAAAATAACAAAGCACAGGGCTTGGAATCGAACCCGGCACCAGTCGCGACGGGCGGGGCGTCGACGGTACCCGACGCCGAGAAAAGCGTCTCGTCAAAAGAAATTGCGCAAAACACGGAACCCACGGTGAAAATCTGGAAACCCGGTGTGTTCTCCGTGGTCGCCGCGACGCAAGCGGCGCTGGAGGCTTTGTTTGTTGATGACCCCGGTTTGACTCAAGAAACAGGGTTGGGAAAACTCGTTCAGCAAAACTCGAAAACCCCTCCTCTGTACAGCGCGGGCAGGACGGACAAAGGCGTGCACGGCGCGGCGCAGGTCGTTTCGTTTCACTGCGGTACGTATTCCCTTTCCCAAATCCCAGCACTGATTTCCCATACAAGACTGACACTTTCTTTTATTTATTTCAGCCCACGAGTGGAGCGATTCTGAGTTTGAAAAGTTGGTCAAGCAGCGAGTCGCGGAATCCCCAGCCGGCGTTTTGAACCACCTAAAAGTCGCAAACCACCCGCCTCCGCGTCGCGCGCACGCCAAGTTTCACGCCACGTTCTGCGCGACGTGGCGGCGTTACGTGTACGTGTTCCCGTTACGGCAATCCTTCCACGAACACCGAACTCCGGTCGCGCCGATTGACGTGACTTTGCTGAACGAAATCTTGAACGAACTAGTAACAACAAGCGAAATCAGAGAAACCGGCGACGAACACAGAAACACCGATCACGAGGAGTCACTTGAAAACACGGAAACCGCCGAAACCGCGACCGGCGGCGTGGATTGCTACGCCTTCGCCCGCGACACGATCCACGGGAAAAACTCGCTGGTTACGTTTATGAGAGCGAGGGCGTTTGTCAGTTCCGTGGGTACGGAAAGCACGGAAAACGTCGTCACTGCGGGTACGGAAAACGTCCCCCGTTGTGAGGATACGGGAGATAAAACAGATCAGGGTTCGTTGAGTAATGACTCGAGATGTTTCCTCGAAAGCACGGAAACAAACGCGCGACACGACGACGAGAAAAAAGAGAAAGGAACGACGACTTTGGAACAAGTCGTCGTGATCGAGCTCGTGGCGAATCGATTTTTGCGGAAACTGGTGCGGGTTTTGGTATCCACGGCGGCGCGTGAGGCCGCGACAGGTGCCGCGCCGGACGTTCTTCTAGCAATAGCCGCGACGCGAGAAAGGTACGGCCGTAGGGGCTTTCCCACATCCAGGCACATTGTTGTACCGAAGCTGGTGACTGTTTGTCCATGCATCGCGATATACAAGACTGACACTTTTCGTTCACAATCACAGGTCCGCCACCGCGTCCCCCGCGCCGGCGAAAGGTTTGTTCTTCGCCGGCGTTGGGTACGGAGACCACGCGGAGTTTGACCGGGAGATACGTTGAGGACGGTGAGGTCATTCGAGGAGGTGGCTCGTCTGTATTAATGTCTGTATTAATAGTATTAATATATATAAGTTAAGGAGGTGTCTGTGTTAAACTCCCGAACCGGACGCTACATTCAACAACACGTAGTACTTATTATTGTACCTTCGAAGGTACGTCTCCGGTCCTGTACGCCTCTAGCTCGGCCGCGGCGTGGGATCATCCGTGGGGTCTCCCCCCCCGATTCCGAACGTGTCGCGCCACCACTCCACCACTATTCGGTTCGGCAAACGCAGCGCGCTGCGCAACGCCCTGCCAAACGGGCCGACCTGGGCTTGCCAGTACTCGCCGGTACTCGCGGTTGTTTTCTCCGCCGCGGACACTTCGGAGGTCGGTTGCGCGTACACCAGGTGCTCGCCGTAAAGGCTCTTGATCCCTCCCAAACCCGTCGAATCAGGCGCGACCGGCGCGTTCGGGTGAAGCACGTCGACGACATCCGCGGTGGCGAGCAAGATCGCTACGGCCATTAAAATGAAACAAAGCGCGCCGACTAGGGGGGAGAGGGTTTTGTACAAACCGCCGGCGAGCGGCTTTTTCGAGCCGTGTGGTTTTCCAACCGTCGAAGGTTCTTCCGAAGGTTTTTCCGAACCCGAGGCTTCCGTTTGGTGTGTCAACCCTGCCAACTCTGTTGTTGTTGGCGGCGTAATCGGTTCCGCAATCGGCGCCGCCAGCACCGGCGGCGACGCTAAATCCAAAGCGGACGGGGTTACGTCGTCGTTTCTTCCGACGGATACTTGCCCACCTAAAGAAGAACCCCCGTCGTCCCCGCGCTCCTCCGCGCCGCCACCGCGAGTCGTCGTCGGCGTCGCCGCCGCCGCCAACTCCCGGTCCAGCCTCTCCACGGTCGCGGATAACGTCCGCCGCTCGGTTTCCAGGGTATCGATTCGGTGCACCAGGGCGCGGCTGCGACTGGTTCGCGATGCCCGCCGCGCCCGCCCCGCGGTGACCACAGTTAGCTGTGACAGAAAGTCCTGATTAGTTGCTGCGGTATAGCTTTCTCGCGGCGACGCAAACGCGGACCCGGAACCGGAGGGGGCGGTCGAGACAAACACCGAAGAACCTCCTCCTCCTCGGTCCGTCGACGCGCTCTCCGCAACGTGCTCTCGAAAACCGTCACGAGCAAGGTCGCTGGGAAACGCGGGCGCCGCGGTTCGGTGGGTGTCGATGATGAACACCCGCGGATGTCCGCCGCGTATAGACGACGGCCGGGAGCCACGAGCGCGTCTTTCCGAAACCGGAGTATTGTCTGTGGTCACGCTCCTAGATACGGCACGTCCGGATAACTCGGATACCGGACTTCCGTATAAATCGTCCGCGTCCATGGAGACGCTTGGCGAGACCTCTCCGCGCGAGGTACTCGGCGGGGTGTTCGACACACCCCTCCTTTGCGAACCCGACAACGACGTATGCCCGTGTTCTGTTTGGGAAAACATAGCAAGCATGTCCCTAACCCTCGGCGATACCGCGGGTGACTCTTCCGCTCGCGTTTGCGCTTTGTTTGCCGCGACGCTAAGGGGTCGAGGGTTTTGGGACGCGATATGTTCAGGTGGCACTCCATGGGTTGCGGTAGCTACCTGTGGCGCCTGCTGTTCGTCATCGGTTCGTTCCACAACGATCGCCGGTGGCTCTTCCGCAACTTCCGTCGCCGTTTCCTCCGCCACCAAATCTTTGCAACCCTCCCCCCCCTCCACCTCCCGGAACCCCATCCGGTCCACCAGCCGTTCTCGTAACGGAAAAAGGAAGGTTTCGCGGGGAGGGCTTCGAAGGTCGCTTTGGTGGTCGTCGTCGTCTGATTCGTGTAAGAGATCTCCCACCCTCGGCGTCGTTGCGGTGTTTCTTTTCGAAACCGAGTTTCTTTTCAGTTTCACCGCCGACTTCCTCAGCGACTCACGGAACACCTCGTACGCCTTCTCTGGGTCCTTGTGTGAAGATGACGCCGCGCGCTCGACTATGCGCTCCACCACACGCGACGCCGCGTGTGGGTCCAGCCTTTCTCGTTTTTGCGACGTCGAAGCGGAGTTTCTTTCGGCGTCGTTTTCGACATCGTCATACGTCGACATCGAATCCGTGGACCCCGGGTCACTTCCCCTGTGTCTTCGCGCCATGCCTCGCCGTCGCGCAGTCGACCCACTCCCGCCCGATCGGTGCGTAGACACACCTCGTTGGGCGCTGCCGTGATGTCGTCCGGCACTGCTTGACGTGCCTCTTCCGAGGTCTATTAACTCGCCAGCGGGCGCGTCCCACAGATCCTCCCCTGAACTCTCCGAGTCCGCGTAGATTGGGCGCGCGCTGGGGGTGCGATACTGGGTTTGGAAGGGAAACACAACTGACTGGGTCAGGCGTGGGGATGTACCGCGTGGCTGGACGGGTGACGGGAGGTAGGGCCACCATGCAGGTGGGTGGGTGGGTGGGTAGGACCGGGTCTGGCGGGAGGTAGCAATCAAGCGGTCGGTCAGGCGGTAAAGTAAAAAGAAATAATGTCGGACGCACCGTCGCTCGTCTCCCCACGGTCTTGGGTGTCCGCGCCGCGGCAGGAGACACGAGCTCCCCCGGCGGCGAGTCCATGGCCGAACCGTCCATGCGCATCGGCCGCGCGCCGGGCGGCCTCCAAGCGCGCGCGTGACGATGTGTTCAGGAGGACAGGCTTTAAGTTGAACGTTCCATTTGCCGACAAGCTGTCTGTCTGTCTGTCTGTCCGGAACTTTTCGTTCGACATTTCGACAAGTCGGCAAATCGGAAGGAGAAATTACGGAGAAATACGTACGCCCGAAAGACGCCAGACTCCTTCCTCACACAGTCGTAGGCACCGCAAATGGCGTACCCCGCCTTGGGGCTGAGTACGCCCCGGGGTTCCTGGGGAGTGTCGTGCGTCGCGCGTGCGTCGTCGTCGTCAGTTTCGCGGCTGAGGACGAAATGCCGCGGTGGTGTGATCCCCATCCGCATCCCCAAAATCCCCAAATCGTGTCTCGTCACGGCGCGGTGTTTGTCGCCATCCTCAAATCCAAATTCCCCGAAACGGGAGGACCCGTTAAACGCCTTCCCCAGCCGCCGACTGGAAGGCTCTGCATCAAAACTGCCGTGCGCGTGGTGCGGTGACACGGGCGCGAGTGAGTGCAAAACCTGCGGCGGCGACGGGGTGTTGTCTCCCGGCGGGTTCCACTTGAAAAACCACGTGGATGTGAAGTGCGTGGTTGGCACGAACTGGCAAGTATTTCCCAGTCACCACATTCCTCCGACTGATTGCCCATACTCGTACCAGAAGGGAATATTACGACCAGAAGGGCGCATTCCCTCGGACTATTACCCTGACTGTTTACTCATACCAATCCCTTATACACGTCACGACCGACTGACACTTTTTCTTTTACACTCAGGACCGCCATGCTTCGCACCCAAGGCTGGCGCCACTTCGAAGCAACGGAGGTGACCGTGAAGAACAAGAAAGACGTGCAGGTCAAACTCACCGCGACCTGTGACAGAAGCATTGATGTGTGGGTTAGTGTTAGTGATTTGAAAAACAGAAACAAGTGGAGCGCGGGGTGGAAACAGAAAGAAGAGCTTTTGTGGACCGGCGACGCGAATTCGGAATATGGCGCGGTCGCGGCGCCCAAGAGCGGGTACGGCCGTTGGGGCTTTCCCAAATCCAGGCACAACGTTTACGGAACGTCTTTGAGTGTTTGCGTGCACTGCCGCTCGTAACAACTGTTACGACTACATACATCACATGTGCACTGTGGAGGCCCGATTACGCCCGACTGTTTGCTCAGGCCACATTACGAAGTACACCCATACTCGAGACGGAAGCGACTGACCCTTTTCGTTACCATTCACAGGAAAAAATGTCCAAAGTGTTTAGGCGACGGTGCGGTGCCTTGCGCGCGGTCTGGGTGTGCTTTCGGGTTGGCGCGGGTGTTGAAAACCAAACAGGTGATCGAAAAAGCGAATGACGCGACAAGAAGGGCCTTGAAAGATGCGCAAAAGAAAGCGCAAAATGGTGACCAGTCGGCGGCGGCGTTTGCGGCGCGCGCGAAGGCGACGCTCCGGGAAACGGCAAAGGCGAAAAAAACGAAACGAGAAAAGCGAAGCGCGCGAAAGAACGACAAAGGCGCTCCAAACAACGGAGAAGAGGACTGGGGCGCGAGGGCGAGAAACGCAAGGGATGATAAATTGGAAGCCTTCGTCAAAGGGGTTGACAGACCGGTTGATAGTACTAGACAATAGAGGACTGAATTAGCGCGCGGGTACTGAATAGCGGACGATAAGAAAATTAATCAAAACTCTTCATTTCCCTCCCTGCGCCCCTGCGTTTTTCGTCACCGCCGTCCCAGTGAGCTTCTCCGCTTCCAAGCGGTGCTGCGCCTGGAGCGTTGCCCAAAACGCGAGCGGGTCCTCGTCCTGCTTGGTGGACGAAGCGGACGAAGCGGTGGTCCGCTCGAGCTCGGCGAGGGACATGGGTTTCGGGGGTTGTGATTGGACCGGTACCGGTACCGGGACCGGGACTACCGGAACCGGGACGGAAACGATTCGCACGCTACTCGAAACGGGCACGCCCTGCGCTTCCTCCAGCTCCGCCAGCGACACGGGGTTCGGGGCGGCAGGCTGAGAAGGTTTAGGAACAGCCTTAGTGACCGCCTTTGCTACTGGTACTGTGCTATCCTCAGTCTTAGCCGTCGCCTTTGCCTTTGCCGTCGCCTTGGTCTTGGGCGCGGGAGGCACCGTGACCTGTTGTCGGCGTTGCGCAATCGCCCGTGGTTGCGCCGCAGTATTCGCCGGCGCCCCCCCCGCGAGCGCGGTCCAGAACGCCGCCGGGTCGTCCGCGATAGGCGCTGTAGGAGCCGTAGGCGCGGTAAGAGCCGTTACCTCGATTGACGTTTCATTCATTTGCCGTTCCAAATCCGCCAAGCTCAAACCGCCGGTGCCGGTCTTCGCGGCGGGTCCGCCCGAGTTTCGACCGCCCGGCTTCGGCGCTGTTCCGCCTCGGTTCGACCCCACGCCCAGGAGGTTCTTCAAATCCGCGCCCGCGAGCATTGAAGCGAGGTCGGGCCCGGGAGCGGCAACGGCATTGCTGTGTTGTTTAATCCCAGGTACCGACCCGACAATCGCGCCGGGTAACGGTTTGCCCAGAGTGCGGCCGGACAGAGGGAGGCCGCCCAAAAAAGTGCTCGCCACCGACCCTCGGCCTCGGCCCGCGCCTGCCACGAACCCCTGATTGTAAAAGAATAAATTTCAGTCTTGTATGGGCAATCAGGAAGGCGGAATGTGGTGGGTGGAAAATACTTACCTTGCCCGGCACGGGCATCGAAGGCGTCCCGCCCGGTCCGCCCGGCAAGCCCGCCTTCCCCGGAAGCAAAGACGCGGCCATGGCGAGAATCCCTTTCGGGATTGATATCCCGGTTAGATTTGTGGAACCAAGGGTCCCTTTCGCTTTCGGGTCCCACCCCCCGGCGCTGACTTTTCCTTTTTTATCCGCCACCACGCGGTCGGGCGCCGCGTCCCCGAGCTTAGGCATGGCGGGCTGGAGTGTTATGGAAAAGTGTCAGTGTTGTACATCGCGTGTATTGGACGATGGCCTGGTCAACAGTCACCGGCCATCGGTCTCAACAGTCAGGGCAGAGGTAACACGTCCCTTCGCAGGACGAGTATATCGCGATGTATGGACAAACAGTCAGGGCACACAGTCGTCCGGGATTTGGGAAAGGCCCGAGACGGACGCACCGGGTGCGACAGGTTCACGAGTTGCGAGCTCGGCAGCATCGCGCCTCGCTTGTCAGGAAGCACGCCGTGCAGGTCGTTCCCCCCCACAAACTCGTGGTCGAACAGAATCTCACACGCCTCGCCGTGAACGGCGACGACGTACCCGCGGGTGCCGAAGCTTGGTGACCCGCCGTCGCCCACCATCGCCACGCGGTCGCCCAGAGAAAAGTCCCCGCCCGTGTACAGGTCCAAGGTCTCGCCGTCCCGCACCGGGCGCATCAGTAAAAGGGGCGTCACCGCTTCTAAAACAGTAGGCAGAACGGTCTTGGTGCTAGGCCCGCCGAGCGTCGCGTGCAGGGCTTTAATAGCAGCCTCCGCGGCGACTTTTGAGAATTTTGACACGAGCGGTTTCTTAGCCGCCTCCGTGCCTTTCAACCACGCTTTGGTGTTTTTCAAAACCTCCAGGCGGTCGCCTGATACGATAAAAGCCGAAAGTATCAGTCTTGAGACTTGAGTATGGGTGTACTGTATGGGGGATTGGGTACAGTAATCGGGCCTAACAGGGCACTTAGAGTAATCGGGCCGAACAGTGCGTATGTGATATAGTCGTAAGAGCCGCGAGTACTGGTAAACGTTACTAGTGTTCCCGTACTTCCGTTGCATGAAACTAGTGGATGTCAAAGAGGGGCTTGAAACAGTCTGTCGTTGGATTTGGGAAACGCGCAAGGCCGTACCTTCCGGGATGTGCGCAAGCGCCGCGTCAAGCTCCAGGCCTTCAAACCCGTTATCAGGATCCGCCATCAGGGCGTGGAATACCCACGGGTGGAGTTTCTTGTACTCCTGAATCAACTTCACCGTGAGTTGCGAAAACTCCCACCCGTTGCCGTCCTTGCCCGGGCGCGAGTAATCCGCCACGCAAAGTCCTTTCGCCGCTGATTTCAGGTTCAAACCCAAATCGATTCGGTCGAACCGCCCGCAGTCAGGAGTGGGCGCGACCCACACCGGCCCGGTGAGCTGAGCCGCCGCCCTTGGGTTCAAACCCACTTTCCGCGCGACCGCTCCGATCGGTTCGTACCGGCCGCCTTGCACGCCTTGCAGAATCCTTCGGCCGACGCCGGTGCACGGGGTGATTTGCTCGACTGGTTTTACAAAAAAAAAGTGTCAGTCGGTTTAGGGTTTAGGGTTCGTGATGTGTATATCCGGGATTGGTATTACGTAAACAGTCAGGGTAACAGTCCGAGGGAATGCGCCCTTCTGGTCGTACTAGTCCCTTCGCGGGACGAATATATCGCGATGTATGGACAACAGTCACCAGCTTTGGTAAAACAGGAAGGCGGGATTTGGGAAAGAAACGCGCAAGGCCGTACCTGATACCTCCAAGCCGCGCTCGTCGTTTCCCACGACGCTCGCCACGGCGCCGAAGTGCGACCGGCCCAGGAACAAGGCGAGGTCGCCTTGTTCGAAACCGCCTGAAGGGTCACCGCCGGTCGAATCGCCAACATCAAGCGCGGGTTTCTCGGTCAACCGTGGCGAAGGCGAAGGGTCAACCGCCAACACGAGCTGCGCGGGAACGCCGACGTCGGTTTTCCCGAAACGCTTTTGAAGAGACCCGTCAGGGTGCCGCACCAACCCCTCGCACTGACGGACGTTAATGGTGACGTTGATCGTACCGACATCCACGCCTTTGCTTGTAAGGGTTTCGAAGCTCGTCTTCTGTGCATCCGCGCCCCACTCCGCTGCACCGTGGGGAATTCTTTGGCCTTTCCCTACGATTTTTTCCCTCCGGTCCGCCACCGAGGTCACAGCCGCTTCTTTTAAATACGGCCACCCGATGTGCACGCGCTTGCCGACTAAATGCGCGTAAGACGACGCGTCGCGAGGGTCACGTTCACCTTTCGCATCACCATCACCTTGCAGTAACAAACCAGGGTCTCCTTCCTTGCCCACTCGCAAAACCAAACTCTCCTTCTTCGACGCGGTGCCGAAAACGTTGACGCCCGCGTTTTTTAGCAGTCCAAAACTTTGAAGAGTTGTCATCGTGGGAAACCCGGGCGGTCTTTTGATACCAAGCTGAACCTCAGGCAACAAACTCCCGTGACCCCCGAAACACTTTCTTGATAGGGGAAACTCACCGGGAGGCATCGACTCCAACGCGCGGCTTTTGCACGGATGAAGGCCTGCGAAGACTTTCGGTAACGTCGATGTGACGGAGTCGGTGCCGTCCGGGTAGTGCTGGAAAACAACAAGCGGCCCGGGTTTGTTTCGCGATACTTTTTACGGTTTATGGAAAAGTGTCAGTACCGTGTGTATGCGCAAACAGTCAACCGAGTTGGGCTCGGACATAAGTCACTTGTTACGGCCGTGGTGCACTCGACCGAGGGCATCAAACAGTGGTGTTTGATTTGGGAAAGCCCCAACACGTACCTTGTCCGTCGGTGAGCTTCGAAAGAGGCACCGAGTTGATACAGCTCTTCAAAAGGTCTTCATCCAAAAAAGGAAGCAACACCACGCCTTCCCAGTCGTTCCTTTTGCCTTCGAAATCCACCTTCAGCTCAGCCGGGAAGAACGGCGCCAACGGCGAGTGCGGCGCGGACATGAGCCACCGGAACGGCTCGGGAAGAAGCGCCGCGCTTTGCGGCGGCTGCACCGCCAGGAGCTGTTCAAACGGACGAAACGGAACGCCGTACGCAAACTGCGCAGTCAGCGCGCCCAAACCTTTCGCCAAGTCGCTCGCCATCGGGGCGTAGTGGAACGGGTAAAACCACGTCCACGACGCGACGCCGCGGTAGTAGTACTGCAGCACCCATGAAAGGCCTTCGAAGTAGGCTTGCCGCAGTTCCGCGAGGGGCGGGGGTTGGCCGACCTTCAGCCCGAGCTTTTCGCGGTAGTACATCTCCTTCCACCCCTCCACGCCGGCGCCGCCTTCTTCGAACATCTCTCTTTTGGCAGCGCTCATCATCGTCGGGTCGTGTTCGATGCCGTCGGAATGTTCTTTTGGTGTCGTGGCCTGCAGCGGTTCGTCCGGTTTCAACTTAGCCGCAGCCACGGCGTCATCCACGCCGGCGCCGTTCGCCAGCGCGGCCATCGCTTTTTTGAAGCGGTCGTCTTTCGGCGCCGACCCAGGCGGCTTACCACCGCCGCCTCCGCCTCCGACCCCCCGGCCCCCGCTCGCTTTCCGTTGCTGCCGCTCTTCGTTCGCCGCCGCGTCCCCCGCGCGGTCCGAAAGCACCTTGGCCTCCATTTCCCCCATCACGTCAAGGATCTTCTCCAGCCGTTGCGGGTTGAAGGTTCCGCCGCCGTCGTCGCCTGATACGTACCCACCCAGCGTGGGTAACAGCTCGCGGTACGTGCTGAACAGCACGTTCAGCGCGCCTTCCCCGATGTCGAGCGTGGGTAGGGGGGGGAGGAAATCATTCCCTGATTGTAAAAAAAGAAAAGTGTCAGTCTTGTATGGGCAATCAGTCGGCGGAATGTGGTTATTGGGAAATAAATACTCACCTACTAACATGCTGAGCAGCACGAAATCGTCAACCACGCGTTCGCAGTCGTATCGGAAGGGTAAATCGGGGGCGATGCTTTTGAACTCCGCATCCAAGTACTCCCTTAACAGACCAACGTGAAGCAGCAAAAACCCGTCATCCGTGGGGTTCGTAAGCGTCTCCCGGCTCGGCTGCCCCGAATTGGACCCGGCGCCGAACTTGACGACCTCGCGTAGTAAACAGAAGTGCGGCTCGTGCGTGACGAGCGCGAGCATGATCAGATCCGCGTCCAGGCCGTACAGACAGTGCGTCTGGTTCGAGTCCCACCCGGGCTCGCCACGCGCCCACCGGATGTGCTCCATGATCTTGTGCTCGCCCTCGCCCCGGACTTCGTGGCCCGAAAGGATCACGGTGGCTTTTTGCCAAAGCGGGTCCTCGGTTTGCTTTTTCTGGACGTAAAATTTCAGGTGCGCGGAGAGGCGCTGCATGAACGGCGTGCCGGGGGTGATGCAGTTGCTATCGAAGGGCTCGCCTTCCGCTTCGGGTTCGCCTTTCGCCGCGGCTTCCGCTTTGAGTTTCTCAGCCTCAAGCGCGGATCGGAACCGCCGCGAACGCTGCTGGTTCATCTTCGCCCGCGGTGCGACGCCGTCGATGGCCATGTACAAAAGCCGCCGAGGGCGGACCATGCGGAAGATGTGATCGAGGTAGGCGAAGACTTTGGACATCATCTGTGTTCCGGGTGGTTTTGGGGGGGGTGATAACCGAAGGTGAGTCGAGACGGTCGATCGACAACGAGACACGATGGATCTTGCGGGATTTCTTCAAGAAAGCAACTTTTGGAAAAAGGGCGCGCGCCACGAAAGGGCTTTCCGCGATCCATCCAAACACGGCGACGTACCTCGTCCTCGGTCATCCTCGTGTTCACGTCAGTTCCCGCGCCGTGGGAACAGTTGTGTATCACGCCGTTCATGTCGAGGTACAGGTTGTCGATAATAGGCACCGACCCTGAGTCGCAGCTGTGGTTTAGCAGGGGATACCGCTCACTGATCCAGCGGAAAAACTTTGGGACGCCCATTTTAGCTGATGGACGTGGCGCTGGCTATGGGCAATTAGCCTACGTGTCACCTATCCCTGGCACGTGTTAAAACACCCGGCGGTCGTGCTTCACCCGGACTGTGAGCAATATCGTCGCGCCGCACCACCGTTACGGGTCGGGCGCGCGTGTGTGTGTGAATGTATTGGCCTGTGAGACCCTGATTAGAAGAACGCGATCTGTCCACTTATACCAAAAATCGTCGTCACACTTTTGACTCGCGACGTTGGAAGAGGACGAAAACGCGATCGTCCGCGGCTCGCGCATCATCACTTGGGAAGCGCACACCGCCACCGCCCGTCTCGGTTCTGGGACCATGTTTGGCCACCCCTGGTTCGGCCGGCGCATTTCGCGCGTCGCCTTGTTGTGCCTGTTGCTCGCCCTCGCGATCCAAACCACAACCGGGTTGAAGGTGGAAATCGACAAGGATGGCAAGGAGTGCTTCACCGAACACGCCCCGAACGCGGGGGATACGTTCAGTGGGAGCTTCATGCGTATATTCGGCGACGATACGCGTTCGCGGGGAAACAAATGGGACGGCGCGTTCGATTTGAACGTCCGGGATCCGAAACGGCAGATCGTGTACACCCAGCGGCACGCCAACGAACACAGGTTCGAGTTCAACGCAGAAACCGCGGGGTCGCACGAGTTTTGTTTCACCAATTTGAAGAAAGTCCCGGTTGTGTTGTTTTACAACGCCCTGGTGGGGCACCACTACGCGCACGACGCGGCGACGAGTAGCCACTTGAGTGAACTGGAGAAGGCGCTGCAGAGCCTAAGACAGGTATCAGGAGAAGTCAGGGTGGAAGTGAGTTACCAGAAACAAAGGGAAGGTACGTGTTGCGTTTCCCAAATCAAGAGACGACTGTTTTGCCGATTGTCCAGAGTAATTACTGTTTACTACGTACATCACACGTAGACTGTTTGCCCATACATTCTGCTTGTACACTCAAGACTGACACTTTGTTTTACCTATCGAAGCGGCGCACCGGAAAACCACCGAAACGATCAACGGGCGGGTTTTTGGATACAGCATGTTGGAAGCCGCCGCCCTAGTCGGCACCGCGTTTTTTCAAGCCAACTACGTCAAGCGGCTGTTCACCGCGAAAGGAAAAGGACGGGGGGGGCTGATGGGGGTTTAACCCAGTCTACCGGTAGGGTAGGTGAAACGCGCCGCTTTATTTACCCTATTTAGGTATTGATACTGACGCAATTCAAAGAATCGTTTGTGTCTTTCAATCAATCAGCGCTGCAATCTAATCAGCGCATCAGTCTACCAGCGCTGCATTCTACACCCTTCAGCGCGCAACCTGTTCCACTCCCTGTTCCAGTCCCGCCGCCTTCACTGCCGTTCCTTTCGCAGAGCAGTACTCCGTCAAGTCCTTGGCTTGCTCCACCCCGAACTCCACGCACCGTCCCAGTGCCACGCCCGCGGTGTAGTTCCCCCCGAGGAACAACCCGGCGCACCCGGCGTCCGCCAATCCTTTCTTGGCGTCGGCGAGTATTTTTAAATGCCCGACGTTGAACTGCGGGATGGCTTTTTCCCACACCCGAACGCCGACTTTTTTCGGCAAAGGCGTGTTCGGTTTCAAGATTGTTTTCAAAGCGTCCTGATGAACGGCAGCGACGAGCTCGTCATCGGTCAGGTTTTTAATTCCCTCATCACGCGCGCCGCCGATGTAGTTGAGAATCATAAACTCGCCGTCCGGCTGGCGGTTGTCATCCTTGAAAAGCGAGGAGGAATAAATCGTGCCTAGCGTGCGAATGCCTTGCGACCTCGGGTGCAGCTGGCCGAACCCGGTGAGGTTTCCGTTCGGTAGCGCACTGGCGCCGTCTAACCGGAAGGAGTTTGAGGGGTAAGAAACAGTAACGGACGCTACTGGCGGGTAGTAGAACTTCTCAAGCGCCGCCGCGGCGGCCGGTGCCATTTCCTTCACCACCGCCGCGGCGACGTACGCCGGCGCCGTCATCACCACCGTGGTGGCTTCGATTGTTGTTTGGCCTTGGGGCGTGGAGTACACCAACGTAAACGTGCCATCGTCCTTCCTCGCAATAGACTCCACTTTCCACTCCGTTTTGACGATCTCGGGGCCCAGTTTCTTTGCCAGGCCTTCGGGGAACGTCTTCAAGCCGCCCCTGAACGACCCAACGGTCTGCCCCAACACCGCGGGCAACCTCGGATCCCGCGGCCCCCGCAGTTTCGCCGCGTCGTACGCCTCCTTCTGCGCCATGAGGGCGCCGAAAACCAGGTTACCTCCTAAAGGTTCCAACCTTTGCACCCTGCCCGTCGCGGCTTCCGCGGAAAGCATCGCCGGGTCCCCGGCGTACACGCCGCTGCAGAACGGTTCGATGAGGCGCTCAAACGCTGAGATGAATAAAAGAAAGTGTCAGTGTTTCGGGCCATGTGTATGAGGGATTGGAAAGGAGTCCGATGGAGTGGGGTCCGTACTTTCCGACTGTACTCCACCCAGAGCAGTAAACAGTCGTCCGGGATTTGGAAAAGCCCCAACACGTACCTTCGCTTCCCAGGTTTCTGGACACGAACTCCTTCACCGATTCTTCCCGCCCCGGCGCGGGGGGCCGAATTCCGATCGCCCCAAGGCCGGCTCGGATCTTTCCCGGCCAAGTCAGGAAGGTCCCTAGCACCGCGGTCGGGATGTCCTTGGGCAGCGCCCGTAGTTCGCCGTCCCAAAGCACGAACCGGTCCGAGTCCGGGTCCGCTAACACGATTTCATCCCGCATCCCGGCGTCGCACGCTAACGTAAGAATAGGATCCCCGGGCTGGTACGAATTAGGGCCTTCTTCCCACGTGTACCCGTTTTCACTACGGGTGGTGATGTTCCCCCCTACTCTGTCCCTGGCTTCGGTGACCAGCATCGAGGTTGACGGCGAGTCCTTCATCAACGTGAACGCCGTGGACAAGCCGGAAACACCGGCGCCCACGATGACGGTGTCGTACTTGGCGACAGCCGCGGTGGTGGTGGCCCTGAGTGCGCGGACGGAAACGCGCGCGCCACTCTTGCGAAGCGCGCGCGGCGGCCGTTGAGGGCGCGCCAAAGCGGGGGAGGCGGTGACGGCGGCCATGGCGGGGGGTGCCGGAAGAGTGTGGGGAGGTGGAGGTGACGTTGGGATGTCTCGGGTTGGCATCGGAGGACGCTCAAAGATTTCCTGGATTGACCAATCACACGCCGGCAACCTGACACAAAGTTCTTCGTCGAGATCCAAGTCGACGCTGTTTTCGTTTGTTTGCCACACTCGAGGCGACTCCGAGTCGGCTTCACTTGTCGGGTGCGCAACACGCGTCCCTAGAGAGATGTCGCGCGCTCCCGACGAAACGCACGCCGACGCTCCAGCCCTTGCTCCCGTTCCTTGCCAAGAAACCACCTCGTGTCACCCTCTCGACGGGCTCCAGCGTTGGACGGAACACCACTCGAAGGAGTTCGCGTATTGTTTCCTCGACGACACAACCAGGTTTGAAAAAACACGCCTCGACGCGTCCGAGCTTTCCAGACGCGTCGCGCTGACCCGAGACGCGATTGTTAACTTGCTGAAGCGAAACCACGTGACGCCCTCAGGGTGGACCAGGGACGTGCGGCGAGATGGCACGGCCAACGACGACGAGCCTTGGGGAAACGCGGAAGCCCCACGAGGTTTCGAAGAAAAAAGCCACACAAAAGAAAAAGTCGTGTTTCTGCTGTACGTATTGGGCCATTCCCAAATCCAGGCACACTTTTACCGCCCCTGGTGGAGTGCACTACGGCCGTAACAAGTGCACTGATTGTACTCCAACTCGGGTGACTGTTTGCGCAATACACGTGGCCCGAAAGACTGACACTTTTCGTGGACACAATCGGAAGCTGTTTCCCACCCGGCCTCGAGTTTCTCGTCGCGTTCCTCGCTTGCGCCGCCGCGGGTGTCGTCGCGGTGCCGGCGAGGCCGCCTGACCCACTCGCGTCGAGGGCGCGGTTTCACGAGGCACGCACTGCTCTTCTTGGAATAGCAAACCTCTCGGGTGCGCAAATATGTCTGACTACGAAGACGTACGCGGCCGCATTCGCGCTGGCGGAAACGAACGCGCGAGTCACGAGTTTCTTTCGCGGAGGTAAAAAAGAAAAGTGCGCGCCGTTCACGTGGGTCTCCATGGAGAGACTGGTGGGTTCATACGGTACCAGAAAAGGCCTGGTTGGAAGCAACGAGACTAATTACGCATTGAAGCTCCCTCACCACTCAAAAGAAAATAAAAGCTCCGTGGCTTTCGTGCAGTGCACGTCCGGCAGCACGGGCGCGCCCAAGGTGCGCGCTCTTCCTTTTCTTTCCCTGGATTCTTCGGGTCCTTTCAATCCACCTTTCACGGTTTCAGTAACGTTTCAATCCACCTTTCTGGCTTTCAATACATCTTTCAATATCCAACACAATACCTTTCAATCAGCAATCGACTGACCCCTGAACTCCGAAAACTTCGGGACGAACACGCAAGGGCGTGGTGATCGGGCACGCGCAGTTATCCGCCAACTGCGCGCTGATTCGCCGCCGCTTGCAAATCACCCCAAAGGACAGCAACGTGTCGTGGCTGCCTCACATGCACGACATGGGCTTGGTAGGGGCGTACTTGGTGCCGCTTACGATCGGTGGGGACTTTTCTTCGAGAGAATTTCGGTGCGCAAACAGTCTGGACACCCGGAGCACTGCCCCCGCGCTTAACGTTCTGGCGACCCGGCAGGACACCACCCCCGCCAACACGACTGGTATTTTCTACTCCCCCCTGGCCTTCGCGAAAGACCCATCGTCCTGGATGCGCTTGGCGAGCCAATACGGCGCCACGATGACGCAAGGTCCGGACTTCGCGTACCGGCTGTGCGCGATGCGGTTCGGGGGTGGGTCGCTCGCCCGCACCAGCGCGCGGTTAGTCGGGAAAAACGCCGCGCTGGACCTATCGTCCTTGAGGTCGTGTTTGAACGCGTCGGAGCGGGTGCAGGTCGACACGCTTCGGTTGTTCGCGGAAACCTTTCGCGACTTGCACGGGTGGAATCCGGACTCCATGAGAGCAGGGTACGGGCTCGCGGAAAGCGTGGTGTACGTGTGCGACGGCCCGCTTGAAGTGCTAGAGCTGGACCGAACACAGCTGGAAGTTTTTGGGAAAGTCGTGTTGGCCGGTGTTGGCGGCGGGTGCGAAAACGCCAACGCCACTCGCGTGTCGAGCTGCGGCGACGTTGTGGTGGGCGGGGATGAACACAAAGCTTCCACCGTACACAACCCGATTGTCAAGATCGTCAACCCGGATACGCGCGTGGAGTGCCCGCACGACACGGTCGGGGAGGTTTGGGTGAAAGGTACGTAATTGCATTTCCCAAATCCCGGCCTCCCTATTTTATCTCTCGGCTGGTGACTGTTGTCCATACATCGCGATATACGATATTGACACTTTTCTTTTACAAAAAAAGGCAGTTCGGTCGCGTTCGGGTACCTGACCGAAACGTTCGGGTTCACCAAAAGCGATGTCTTCGATGAAGGCGTGTTGCGGTCTCCATGCCGGTCTTTAAATTCGGGGAATTCAGGTAATTCGGTCTGTTTGGCTGAAGCTTGTCAACTTTTACACGAAAACAACGAAAACGAACCGCACTTCAACGACTGCGCTGAAGAGTTTGCGAAAGACTTTGCGGACGCACGCACCACCGCGCGCGCCGCCGAATCCACGGAAACGCGCGGGTACCTGCGCACCGGCGATTTGGGTTTCATTCGCCGCGGAGGGAAGTTCGGTGGGTGTGCCAGCAGTACGGACACCAGGAGTGACGACCTTGGTCAGCGCGCGAGCAGTACGGACGCCACAACCACTAACCCACTGCCAAGCAGTCTCGACACAAACCAAACCGCCGGTACGCTTTTCGTCACCGGTCGCCTGAAGGACTGTTTCAAAATCGCCGGCCGCGCTTTTTCGCCTGAGGATTTGGAACGCGTAGTGAGCGATTTCGGGGTTCACTTTGGAGGGTCATCCACTGGTCGTCACGATGGATACGCACACGGAAACGGAAACGCACTCGTCGCAAAGTCTTGTTTGACTAAAAAAGGCGCTTTGTTCCGGAACGCGGGGGTCGTGGCGTTCGCGATGGACGAACGCGTCGCGACGAACGACGCGACGTGCGCGCGGAATCGGAGCGACGCCGCGTCGGAAATCTCGCGGACTCGCGTTTGTTTGGTGTGCGAAATCCGGGACGCACACGGCCAAGGGATGACCCCGTGTGACGCGTCCAAACTAATCGACGACATCCGCATGTTGATCACGAAAACGCACGGGCTTTTAGTCAACAGAAACGACATCAAGTTGCTGAAACCCGGTTCGGTACCGATGACCGGAAGCGGGAAGAAGAAACGCGCGGCGTGCGCCAATCGGTTTCGCGACGGCGGGTTTGCGGAAGCGCAAATCAAAGCCTGCGACGGTGCCGCGGGTACGGGCAAACAGTCTGGAGGTTTTGGCGAGATATTCCCAGGAGGGCTCGACCGGCTTATAGGCATGTCACTTGCGAAAGGCCCGCGCGAAACGAAATCGTTCATGGAGCAATCCGTACTGAGCTTCGTTGTTGACAAGTTCGCGGGCGACGCAACCGGCTTAAACGCAAACACGAAGTTTCTGCAAGTGCGTGTTTCCCGCCGTCCCGGATATCCCGCCGGGCGTTTACCGACCCTGTTTGGCCTCTCACGGTGCAACACTTACTGCCCCTCTAGACTACTTACTGTTTACTACTACCGTAACTCTTCCTGGCGTACCTTGGTAAAAAGACACTGTACTGTGTCACTTTGCCAGAGGTAAAAAGCCACAAGGCCCTGTGTCACTTTGCCACAGGTCACACCCCGGTACCCTCGCCAATCCCGGATATACGGTTTACGGACGAAAACCACGACCAACCACACTGTTTGCTCATACCGTAAGACTCAAGACTGACCTTTTCTTTTACCCACGCAGTCCGGAACCCTCGATTCCTTCGCCGCCGTGACGCTGACTTGCCAGCTGGAGTTTGAGCTACAGATTAATTTGGAGCCCACGTTGGTACTTCTGGACGCGCTTACCACCCGCGAGTTAGTCGGGGTTTTGTGGAAACGAGTTGGGCTGGGTGCGGCTAGGGGCGATTTCGAGTTTTCCAAAACAGACGAGCTCCGCGATTCGTGCTCGAGCGACTTCGGGTGTGGCGATTTTGGCGAAGACACCACGTACGAAGACGCGCGGAGTGAGGTGTTGACTCAAGGACAACGTTCCGGAAACGTGTTCCGCATTTCAGAAACAAAACACACATCCATTCGCTGTGTCCTGGTCGCGGCTCTGTTCGCCGCGCTCGCGTTGAGTTCTAACTCAAGACTGTTGAGTTCCAACTCAAGACTCCAGAGTTCCGGCTCAACACCAAGTTTTTCCGTCGCTGTGGAACGCGCGCCGCACTGGAGATTCTTCGAGTGGCGAACAAGGGTAGCGCCAACGCAGATCGCGGTGGCTTTGCTGCTGGAGTTGCTGCGACTGGTCCTTGGTTCGATTCTCGGGGATGGGGTCCTGGTTAAGAAAAGGATAAACTTCACGTGCGTCGTGGTGAACGTCTTCGCGACGCACGGTTTGGTCGGGTTGGCAATTTCCGGCGCGCACGTTTTCGCGCACGTGCTTTTGGAACTCTTGTTGGAAAAGTTCCTGTGTTCGAGGTTTTCAAGGAAAGGTCCTGACAAACAACGAAAAGCGCAAACCTTGGTGGCTTGGTTTTTGTTACTACTGGAACTCGGTGCGTTGAACGCGTTGGAAACGACGAGTACGTTCGGTCCGGGGACGGAAAAGGTGTCGCTCGCGAAGAGAAGTTTAAGGTGCGTCGTATTTCCCAATCACCACACACCCTCTGCGATTGCCCATACGGAACTGACACTTTGTTTTACCCATCTCGTCACAGTTTCGCGTCCTTTTGCCAAAACGGTTTGTTAAAAAACTCGTCCTTCTCGCCGTGGCGCGCGCAAAAGTTCACCGCGATTCGATTGTTGGACCGACGGATGGATCTTATTGATGTGGTGCGTGGTGGTTTGGGTGGTACTGCTGGAAATGTTCCGACTGATTACGCATACCAACAAAACACCAACCACGGAAACAACGAACACGCCAACCACGGAAACGAGGACAACTTTCTCGACCTCTGTTCGTTCGCGATGCACCCGGCCACGTACCAAAGCGGGCCGCTTATTCCGCATTCCAAGTTTCGGGAACGCACCGAAAAACTACTCGACAAAAACGAAAACGAAAACAAACCCGAGACTAAACGCCAACACGAGTTGAGACGCGAGTGGTTTCCTGGTCCACGCGTCTCCGGGCTCCTCAGCTCGCTTTTCAAACTAGCGCTTTGGTGTTTACTCGTTGATGTGCTGTACTGGCTGGGGTACGCACCCGTGGCCTCGTTCTTCGGAGGCGGCGGTGGCGGCCGAACGCAGCATGTGCAAAATTCGGCGGATGCTGCAACAAACGCACTTCCGCACTTCTTCCGAAATGATTTTTTCACGAAACCCTTGACCCGGCTCATCAAAGCCTCAGGGCAGGACACCACGGCACAAACGGTCGCCTTCGCCACGGTTTCCTGGATAACATCCCACGTGGTGTTCGGGTTGCCGTTCGTGTTAGCCAGCTTCGTTGCGGACGGCGGGGCGTTACAAGGCGTGGTGCCGTGCGACACGCCGTTGTTTTGGCCTTGCGCGAGCGCCGGCGGTCCCGGAAAGTTCTGGCGAACGTTTCACGCGTCGTTTTTCGGGTTCTATTACAAGCGCGTTTTCGCGCCGGTTGGGGGCGGGGTTTTCGGGGTTTTGTTGTCTGTGTTGGTGTCGACTTTGTTTCACGGGGTAAGTAAGCGGTGGTTGCTTTGGGGAGTGGTGACTGGACTAGCGCTTGTGACGGAACGGACGGTACGGAACCACGCGATGGGCAGTACTGGTAACGGTACGGAGGTAACTGCGGACAGTACTGTCCACGGTTCTACTGTAACTGCTGACAGTACTGTCCACGGTTCTACTGCAACCGCTGCCAGTACTGTCCACAGTTCTACTGCAACTGCCGACAGTACCGTCTACGGTACCACCACGGTAACTGCCGACAGCGCTGTCCACGGAACTGCCCAGAATTCGCGAAGACGACGTCTTTTCCGCAAACTCGCGTTCTCAAAAACCACCGCCGCCGCGCTTGTTCACGCGGCGACCGTTTCAACCTTCGTCGTGCCTTCGGTTTTTCCGGGACTTCACGGGTTAGTTGTTTTGAAGGTGCTTGCGTGGGGGGTGGTTTTAGCCTGGGTCTGGGCGTGGACGGGAAGGACCGGGCAGGTGATAAGGGAGAAAAGCGCGAAGCGCGATTGACGAGCCGTT